>Ga0308160_10003232_pt1 | contig 18577 bp, 14 predicted proteins | sample PhyFR1_FD_201036 | JGI IMG/M metagenome (GOLD analysis project Ga0308160, IMG submission 201036) | Phyllosphere microbial communities from UC Gill Tract Community Farm, Albany, California, United States - DLSLF.R1 | ecosystem: Host-associated > Plants > Phyllosphere > Unclassified | place: USA...
CCGTCAACCCCTGAATTTCCGGGCATCACCACAGCGTTCCGGGAACTACTTGTAGCCTCCGTCACAGGCGGCGTACAGTGGAAGCCAGCTCTTACGTTTCTATTATCGAATGTAGTGTTCTCATATAGAACGCATTCGCAGGCTTTGGTCCACGAGATGACGCAGCGGTCATCCGCCCACAACGAAGTGAGGTAACCCGTGCAGTTCCACCACCACGGCTATGTATCCGGCGACCCACGTGTCCAGCCCCCAGCCGGGGTCGGCCTCAACCGGCCCGAGGACCTTCCGGGCGAGGTGGACGTGCTGATCGTCGGCACCGGTCCCGCCGGGATGCTGGCCGCGGCGCAGCTGTCCCGGTTCCCCAACATCACTACCCGTATCGTGGAGCGCCGCCCCGGCAGGCTTGCCATCGGCCAGGCAGACGGTATCCAGGCCCGCAGTGTCGAAACATTCCAGGCCTTCGGCTTCGCGGAACGGATCATCGCCGAGGCCTACCGGATTACCGAGATGGCGTTCTGGAAGCCGGACCCGGCCAACCATGCGAACATTGCCCGCGCCGCCCGCGCCGTCGACGACGAAATGGGCATCAGCGAATTCCCGCACCTGATCGTGAACCAGGCCCGCGTCCTGGACTACTTCGCCGAGTACATGGCCAACGCGCCCACCCGCATGAAGCCCGACTACGGCTACGACTTCGTGGGACTTGAGGTGGCCCGTGGCGGCGACTACCCGGTTGCCGTCACGCTCCGGCACACCGCCGGCCCGGACGAGGGCAAGGACCGGGTGGTCCGCGCCAAGTACGTGGTGGGGGCCGACGGCGCCCGCAGCAAAGTGCGCCAGGCGATCGGCTGCACCATGGCCGGGGATCAGGCCAACCACGCCTGGGGTGTCATGGACGTGCTCGCCGTGACGGACTTCCCGGACATCCGCACAAAATGTGCCATCCAGGCCGCCGAGGGCAGCATCCTGCTGATCCCGCGCGAAGGCGGCCACCTGTTCCGCATGTACGTGGACCTGGGGGAAGTGGACCCCGCCACGCATCACGAGGTCCGCAGCACCAGCATCGAGCAGATCATCGCCAAGGCCAACGCAATCCTCCACCCCTACACGCTGGATGTGCGGAATGTTGCCTGGCACAGCGTGTACGAGGTGGGCCACCGGCTCACGGACAGGTTCGACGACGTCCTGCCGGAGGAGCGCGGCACCCGCACCCCGAGGGTGTTCATCACCGGCGACGCCTGCCACACGCACAGCGCCAAAGCGGGCCAGGGCATGAACGTCTCCATGCAGGACGGCTTCAACATCGCCTGGAAGCTCGGCCACGTCCTTGAAGGCCGCAGCCCGGAAAGCCTGCTCAGCACTTACTCCGAAGAACGCCAGGTGGTGGCCAGGAACCTCATTGACTTCGACAAGGAATGGTCAACCATGATGGCCAAGAAGCCGGAGGAGTTCGACAATCCGTCAGACCTTGAAGACTTCTATGTCCGCACGGCCGAGTTCCCGGCCGGGTTCATGACCCAGTACACGCCGTCCGTGGTGACGGGCTCCGCCAATCACCAGGAGCTGGCCGGCGGATTCCCCGTGGGCAAGCGCTTCAAGTCCGCCCCCGTGGTCCGGGTGGGCGACACCAACCCCCTGCACCTGGGGCACCACGCCACCGCTGACGGCCGCTGGCGGATCTACGTTTTCGCCGACGCCGCCCTGCCCGGTACCGGCTCAGCCGCGGACAAGCTCGCAGCGTGGTTCGCGGCGTCGCCGCAATCACCGCTGGCCGCAACACCGCCGGACGCCGACCCGGATGCGTGGTTCGACCTGAAAGTCATCTACCAGCAGCCGCACACCGCCGTCGACATCGGTGCCGTGCCCGCGGTCTTCAAGCCGCAGGTGGGCCCGTTCAGGCTCACCGACTATGAGAAGGTCTACGCCACCGATCCTGCTGCGGACATCTTCGAGCTTCGCGGCATCGACCGCAGCGGCGCTGTGGTGGTGGTCCGCCCGGACCAGTACGTCGCGAATGTCCTGCCGCTCGGTGCGGTGGATGAGCTCGCCGAGTTCTTCGCTCCCCTCCTGGCGGCGGGCCAGCGCGCAGAGGTCTAAGGCAAGGCAACCGGTTGCCAGAGGTGGGGGGTCGTGTACTACCATTGGCATGCAGCCCGCTCGGCGAGTGCCCCTCTGTGCACGGCCCTCCCTCCTTTTCCGGACCGGGGTCTTCTGCGGCCACCCGCCACGGGTGCCCGGCCGGCCCGCTGCCGATCGCAGGAGGACTTCATTGGCCGAAGAATTGGAAAACAGCCCGGGGGACCAGCAACCGAAAGCGATGATCCCGCGCAGCCAGCTTGGCGGCACCGAACGGCGGCGGCCCATTCCTGATGGGGAGAACCGCCCGCCCGTTTCCAGCCAGGAACTGAGCAAGGCCAAGGCCGAGCTCGCCGAGGAATCCAAACCAAAGGTGAACTGGCGGGTGTTCGTCATCGCGTCAGCCATCATCCTGGCGTTTTCTGTCTGGGCCATGCTGGTGCCGGCCAGCGCGCAGGCCACCATGAAGACAGTGGTGGCCTGGATCGCCACGAACGTGGGCTGGTTCTACGTCCTCACTGTCACGGTCGTGATCGGATTCGTCCTGTGGGTGGCGCTGTCCAAGGAAGGCTCAGTCCGCCTTGGCCCGGACCACTCCAGGCCGCAGTACAAACTCTTCACCTGGGTGGCCATGCTGTTCGCAGCCGGGGTGGGCATCGACATGCTGTTCTACTCCGTGACCGGCCCCATCACCCAGTACATGAAACCACCCGCCGGTGAAGGGCAGACGGCGGCCGCGGCCCAGGACGCCGTGGTGTGGACCATGTTCCACTACGGAATTGCCGGCTGGGCCATGTACTCGCTCCTCGGCATGGCCATGGGGTACTTCGCCTACCGCTGGGGCATGCCGCTGTCCATCCGCGCAGCACTGTATCCGTTGCTCGGGAAGCGCGTCCGCGGCGGCGTCGGAGACACCATCGACATCGTCACCCTGGTAGGGACCGTCTTCGGTGTGGCCACGTCCATGGGCATTGGCGTGGTGCTGCTCAACGTCGGCTTCGCCATACTGTTCGGCCTGCAGGAGGGCCTGGCGCTGCAGATCGCCTTGGTGGTTGTGGCTGTCGTCCTCACCGTGGCCGCGTGCACCTCCGGCGTGGACAAAGGCATTCGCTGGATCTCCGAGCTGAACATCTGGAGCGCAGCGGCAATGCTGCTCTACATCCTGGTGACCGGGCAGACGTCCTTCCTGCTCAATGCCATGGTCGAAAACATCGGACGGTTCCTGTTCACGCTGCCGGACCGCACCCTGCAGACGTTCGCCTACCAGGACGGCGGCTCGGAATGGATGGCCGGCTGGACCCTCTTCTTTTGGGCCTTCTGGCTTGCGTGGGGTCCGTTCGTCGGCCTGTTCCTGGCCCGGATTTCGCGGGGCAGGACCCTGCGGGAATTCGTCATTGCCGCCATCACCGCCCCGGTGCTGTGCGACTTCCTGATTGTGAGCATTTTCGGCAACAGCGCCATGCACGAGGTCCTGGGCGGGAACGCGGAATTCGCGCAGCTCGCCATGGCCAGCCCGGAGGAGGGCTGGTACGCCCTGCTGAACATGTTCCCGGGCGCGAGCTTCCTGATCGGGCTGGGCACGCTGTCCGGCATGCTGTTCTACCTCACCAGCGCCAACTCCGGCGCTATGGTGATGTCCAACTTCTCCTCATCGATCCCCGATCCCTCGCAGGACGGCGCCAAATGGCTGCGCATCTTCTGGGCGGTCCTGACGGCGTTGCTCACCATCGCCATGCTGGTGGCCGGCGGCGTGACCACCATGGAATACGCCACCCTCATTTTCGCCCTGCCGGTGACAATCATCGCGTGGCTTGTGATGGCGTCATTCTCCAAGGCCCTGCGGATGGAGCGCGCCGAGCGCGAAGGGCAGGTCCTGCGGCGGCAGTCGACGGCGGCGCACGGAGGGCAGGTGCCGGACCGCACCTGGCGGCAGCGGCTGGCCAACATGCGCGCATACCCGTCCAAAAAACAGGTGGCACTCTTCATGGAGGGCACTGTGCAGCCGGCGCTCGCGGATGTGGTCAAGGAGTTCACCAGGCAGGGGTACCACGCCACCCTGGATGTGGTGCCGAACCCGGACGCCGGCATTTCCAGCCACGCACTGGTGGTCAGCATCCCGGAGCACCGCGACTTCCACTACCAGGTGCAGGCGGTGGAAGCGCCGGTGCCCATGTTTGGTGGGCGCATGTCCCGGCAGACGGACATCTACTACCGGGTGGAGGTGTTCGCACAGACAGGATCCGAAGGCTACGACCTCATGGGCTTGTCCCACCAGCAGGTGATCGACGACGTCCTGGACCGCTACGAGGCGCACCTGGGCTTCCTCACCTACTCCACCCAGCACGACTTTGCGTCCGTGCTCACCCCTCCGGTGGCCACAGGCAGCATGGCGGTGGTGGAACCGGGGGACGGCCAGCGCGCGGATTAGAACCGGGGGCCCGGGCCAGTCCCTGGCTTCAGGCCGCCGGGGTGCGGGCCGCCCGGTGGTCCGCCGCGGCGTACACCCCGAGGATCCGCACCTCGGTGGTGAAGAACTCCAGTTCCTCGAGCGCCAGCCGAAGGGGAGTGTCCTCCGGGTGCGCTTCGACGTCGGCCATGAACATGGTGGCCGCGAACTCGTCGCCCACCATGTAGCTCTCCAGCCGCGTCATGTTCACGCCGTTCGTGGCGAACCCGCCCAGCGCCTTGTACAGGGCACTGGGCACGTTGCGGACGCGGAACACGAAGCTGGTGACTGCCGGTCCGGGAAGTTCATCCCTGGCCGGCAGCGCGGTTTCCCGGGCCAGGACCACGAAGCGGGTGGTGTTGGAGGGATCGTCCTCCACCCTGGAGGCGAGAACGTCGAGGCCGTAGATCTGGGCGGCCAGCGGGGGAGCGAGGGAAAGCTTGCGGGGATCGTTCCACTCCGCCACCTCGCGGGCGGACCCGGCGGTGTCGCCCGCGATGACGGGTTTGAGGCCGTGCTCGCGGATGAGCTTCCGGCACTGGCCCAGGGCGTGGATATGGCTGTGGACCTCGGTGGCACCCTCGATGGTGCTGCCCGGGATACCCAGCAGGTCGAAGTGGATGGGCAGGAAGAATTCGCCCACGATCTGCAGGTTGGACTGCGGCAGCAGGATGTGGATGTCCGCCACCCGGCCGGCGATGGAGTTCTCGATGGGGATCATGGCCAGGTCCGCCTCGCCGCTGGAGACCAGTTCAAAGGCGTCCTCGAAGCTGGCGCAGGGAACGCTGTCCATGTGGGGGAACATCTGCTTGCACGCGATATTGGAGTTGGCGCCGGGCTCACCCTGGTACGCAATCTTTTGGGCCATGGTCCGTATGGTTTCACGCGCCGCCCCGCCCGCCCAACTGAGTAGCAGCAAATGCTGTTTTGGGCCCCCAAACCGACACCTGCTGCTACCTGGTTGGGGAAGCGCGGGTCTATACGGGCGTGACGCGCAGCCAGAGGTACTGCCGGGGGAGGAGCGTGACGCCCCCGTCCAGCTGCACCGCAGCTTCGGAGAGAAGGTCGACGGCGGCCGGGGCGAACCCGCCGAACGTTTCTGCCGGCAGGTCCTGGGCGGAGTCGCTGAAGTTGGCCAGGGCCAGCACCCGGGTGCTTTTCGGAGAAGCGCCGGGCCGCTGGTACGCCAGCACCGAGCGGTTGTGCGTGGCGAAGTCGATCAGCTGCGTGCCCGCCAGTTCGGGGGTGCCGGCCCGGACTTCCGTCATCCGGCGCAGCCCCGCGTAGACAGCACCCGCGGGCGTGGAAGGGTCGTTGCGAAGTTTGTACTGCGCCGACGGATAGTGCGGGCGGTGCACCCAGCGGCTGTCCTCCCCGTGGCCGGGTTCGCCGGCGTAGCCATAGTCGTTGACCTGCCCCACCTCGTCGCCCAGGTAGAGCAGCGGGATGCCGCCGGTGCTGAACGGGACCGAGTGGGCCAGGAGGATCCGTTCCACCGCTTCCGCTGGACTGTCCTCCAGGCCGCACAGCGACGCCGTCGTCCCTGAAATCCTGCAATCCCCGGTGCGGGGGTTGTCCTGGAACGGCACGCCGCGGGCGAAACTGCCGGGGAACCGGTTGACGTAGAACGAGTTCAGGAAGCGGCGGTGGTCGAAGCCGTTGATGCCCAGTTCGGCGGCGTCCTCGTCGGCGAAGGTCCACCCGATGTCGTCGTGGCTGCGGACGTAGTTCACCCAGGCGGTGCCGTCCGGGATCTTGTGCCGGCGTTCGAGCGCCTGCGCCAACAGGGACACGTCCCGGGTGGCCAGGGATTCCCAGATGAGCGCCATCTGCAGCGGGTTGTAGGAGAGCTGGCACTCGGCGGGGTTGATGTAAAGCGCCACCTCGTCCGGGTGCACGATCGCTTCCGACTTGAACAGCAGCGACGGCGCCGCGAGCCGGCACACCGCGTTGAAGGCCCGGAGCAGAGTATGCGCTTCGGGAAGGTTCTCGCACGTGGTGCCCAGCTGCTTCCAGATGAACGCCACGGCATCCATGCGCAGGATGTCCACGCCCTGGTTGGCCAGGAACAGCATCTCGCCCGCCATGGCCCGGAACACGTCGGGGTTCGAATAGTTCAAATCCCACTGGTAGGTGTGGAACGTGGCCCACACCCAGCGGCCGTCCTCCATGCGGATGAAGGAACCCGGGTGGTTCTCGGGGAAGATCTCCCGGACGTCCTGCTCGAAGGCGTCGGGCATGGTCCGGTCCGGGAAGATCCAGTAGTAGTCGCTGTACTCCAGGTCTCCCGAGGCGGCTTTCCTGGCCCACTCATGTTCGTCCGAGGTGTGGTTGAAAATGAAGTCCACCACCAGGCTGATCCCGTTGCTGCGCAGCTCGGCAGCCAGCGAACGCAGCTGTTCCATGGTGCCCAGTTTGGGGTTGACCTGCCGGTAGCTGGACACCGCATAGCCGCCGTCCGAATGCGGCTCGGGTGCCAGGAACAGCGGCATCAGGTGCAGGTAGGTGAGGCCGAGTTCCTTGAAATAGGGGATGCTGCTGCGAACCCCTTCCAGGCTCTCCGCGTAGCGGTCCACGTAGCAGACGCCGCCCAGCATGCCGTTGGACTGGAACCAGTGCGGATTTGCCTCCCGCTCAGCGTCCAGGGCTTTGAGTTCCGGGGCGCGCTCCTGCCAGGACCGGGCGGCCTGGACCACCAGGGCTGCCAGCTGGTCCTGCCAGTCCGCCCGGGTGCCGTACAGCGGGCGGAACAGGCCGGTCAGCAGCGGGAGGTACCGGTCCAGCCGCCGGTGGAAGTCAGGGTCCGCCGCGAGACCGGCAGCGTGTTCGCTGGCCAGTGCTGCCAGAACCTGCTGCCGCGGGCTGTCCTCCACGCTGACGGATTCCTGCATGTCACGGCCCTTTCCGCTGACGCCGGGCGTGCGCTGAATGAAGCAGCCGGCTTTTGTACCGAAGTATGCCACGTCACATTTTGGGGTGTGGTGCGGCAGGTGCGGGCCGCTGACTTTCCCCACCTTTCAGGGCGGACGACGGCGTGTCCCGGCAACGCGCCGTCGTCCGCCCTGCGCCGCGGGCCAAGCCAGGGGAAATTCAGCGGCCCTGCGACGTGTACCGGTTCGGGATCAGGATAGGAGCCGCGCATCCCGCCCTGCCGCGGCGTACAGGGCGGCGCCCACCACCCCTGCGGAGTTTTCCAAACCGGCGGGGACCACCGGGCTGCGCAGGGACAGCCGGGGGAGGAACTCGCTGCTGCACGCCGAAATGCCGCCGCCCAGGATGATGAGGTCCGGTGAGAAGAGGAACTCCACGTGCTGCAGGTATTGCTGCAGCCTCACGGCGTACTCCGGCCAGCCAAGACCCTCGTTCTCGCGGGCAAGGGCGGACGCCCGGGATTCCGCCTTGCGGCCCCCCACTTCCAGGTGTCCCAGCTCGAGGTTGGGCACCAGCCTGCCGTCGACGATGAGTGCCGATCCGATGCCGGTTCCCAGGGTCAGGACCAGCACCGTGCCGGAGACGTCCTGCCCCGCCCCGTAACGGACTTCCGCCAGGCCCGCAGCGTCAGCATCGTTGACCACGCACACCGCACGTCCCAGCCGGACCTCGAGGAAGGACCGCACATCAAGCCCCACCCAGCTGCGGTCCATGTTTGCCGCGGACGCCGCCACCCCGTTCCGGACAATCGAAGGGATGGCGACGCCGATGGGCCGGTCCGGAGATAGTGGTGCCTGAGTTTCGAGCTCGCCGAGCAGCCGGTCCAGGGTGTTCGCGACGGCTTCCACAGTGCCGCCCGCCGGTGTGCGGAGCCGGCGCACGGCGCCGGCAGGGATGCCGCTGTCAAGGTTGACGGCAGCCCCTTTAATCCAGGTCCCGCCGACGTCGATCCCCAGCCCGAACCCCACGCTAGGCCTGCAGCCAGGCGGTGGCCGCTCCGGGCAGTTCACCGTTTTCCGCGGGCGAGCTGGCCACCAGCAGGCGGCCGGCGGGCAGCGCGAACGGCGCGGTGCCGAAGTTCGTTACCGAGGTCCAGCCGTTGGGCCGCCGGAAGGCCAGCACGTCATCCCGTCCGGTTTCCAGCCATTCCAGGGTCTCGGCTGACTGCAGTTCCCACCGCAGGGACAGCGCCCGGCGGTAGAGGGACAGGGTGGAGTCTTCCCGGTTTTCCTGGGCTTCCACCGAGATGCCCGCGAACCATTCGGGCTGTGGCAGGTGGGAGCCGCCCGGACCGAACCCGAAGGAACTGCCGCCTGCGCTCCAGGGCAGCGGGACGCGGCAGCCGTCGCGGCCGATTTCGACGCCCTTGTTGCGGAAGAAGGACGGGTCCTGGCGCTCTGCGTCGGGGATTTCGCTGCCGACTTCCTGCAGGCCCAGCTCCTCGCCCTGGTACAGGTAGGCGGAGCCCGGGAGGGCAAACATCAGCAGCGACGCGGCGCGGGCGCGGCGCAGTCCAAGCTCGATGTCCACATCTTCCTGCCGGCCGCCCTCAAGCAGCCAGCGCTTGCCGGCCTGGCCGGCCATGATCTCCCCCTCCGCCGAAGATTCGGACACTGGAAGTCCGTAGCGGGTGGCATGCCGGACGACGTCGTGGTTGGAGAAAACCCACGTGGACGAGGCGCCGGATGCTTCGGCCTCGGCGAGGTTCTTGGTGACGGTCCTGCGGAACTGTCCCGCGTCGAAGTCTGCCTGCAGGAGGTCGAAGTTGAAGGCCTGGCCCAGTCCATCCGGGCTGGCGTACCTGGCACGGCGGTCCGCGTGCACCCAGGCCTCGGCGACGGCGGTGCGCGGCGGGTTGTACTCGTTGAAGAGCGTGCGCCACTCGGCGTAGATCCCGTGGACTTCGTTGCGGTCCCAGTACGGGTGCTCGCCGGCAAGGAACAGCGCCTCGCCCCGGGCGTCGAGGTCAGCCTTGGAGGGCAGGGTCCCCTCGAGGTTCTTGGTAAGTGCGTGGGCGACGTCGATGCGGAAGCCGTCCACGCCCCGGTCGGACCAGAAGCGGAGGGTCTCCAGGAAGTCCGCGCGGACCTCCGGGTTGTCCCAGTTGAAGTCGGGCTGTTCCTTGGCGAAGATGTGCATGTACCACTGACCCGGTGTCCCGTCCGGTTCGGTGATGCGCTCCCACACCGGGCCGCCGAAGACCGAGTCCCAGTCCGACGGCGGCAGTTCACCATTCTCGCCCAGCCCGTCGCGGAAGATGTAGCGGCTGCGGGCCGCGGACCCCTTGGGCGCGGCCAGGGCTTCCCGGAACCACTCGTGGCGGTCGGAGGAGTGGTTGGGCACGATGTCAACGATCAGCTTGATCCCTGCCGCGTGCAGGGCGCCGGCCATGGCGTCGAAATCCTCAAGGGTGCCCAGCTTGGGGTCCACGTTGCGGTAGTCGTCCACGTCGTAGCCGCCGTCGGCAAGGGCGGAGGGGTAGAAGGGGCTCAGCCAAACCGCGTCGACGCCCAGTTCCGTCAGGTACGGGACCTTGGCGGTGATGCCGTTGAGGTCGCCGATGCCGTCGCCGTTGGAGTCGGAGAAGCTGCGGGGATAGATCTGGTAGACGGAGGCCTGGCGCCACCAGTTGGGATCGTCCTGGAAGGTGGCGGCGGTGCGGGGTGCCGTGATGGCGGTGGTGGTCACGAAGGTTCCTTTACGTCTGGTGTTCTGTGGGTGGGTCCGGGCGGAGAAGTTACTTGACGGCGCCCTGGGTGAGGCCGGACATGACCCAGCGCTGGGTAAACAGGTAGACCACGATGGCGGGCGCCATGGCCATCAGGTACGAGGCGAACGCCACGTTGTAGCTGTTGCTGAACTGCGTCTGGAAGATCTTCTGCAGTACCGGAATGGTCTGCATTTCGGGGTCGGAAATGATGAGTGAGGGCATCATGAAGTCGTTCCAGGAGGCGATGAAGGCGAAGATGCCCACCGTGGCGCTCATGGGCCCGAGCAGCGGGAAGATGAGCCGCCAGAACACCTGCCACGTCCCCGCGCCATCCATGCGCATGCTTTCCTCCAGCTCGAGCGGGATGGAGCGCAGGAAGGCCGTGAACAGCATGGTGTTGAAGGCCAGGGCAAAAACGATGTGCAGGATGGCGACGCCGAGGGGGTTGTCGAGTCCCACCAGGCCCGTGAGCTGGATCTGCGGGAGTGCCACTACGGGGAACGGGATGAACATTGCCGCGAGCAGGTAGAAGAATGACCAGCGGAAGAGTTTGCGGTCCCAGTTCCGGACGATTGCGTAGGCTGCCAGGGCCGACACCACGATCTCCCCCACCACCGCGATGACCGACACGAAGACGGAGATCGCAAAGCCGCGGGAGAAGTTCGTCAGGGTCCAGGCTTGGACGAAGCTGTCAAAGGTCAGGGGGCTGGGCAGCGAAAACGCGTTGCCGTCGACGGCCTGGCCCGTGGTCTTGAACGCCATGCTGACGGTGACGTACAGCGGGACGAGCACGCCGAGGGTGCAGACAATCAGGATGGCGGTTGCCGGCCAGTTGGTACGCTCCTGGCCGCCGCCGAACCGCCGCTTCCCGGTGGCCGACGGTTTTGCTGGGATGGTGCGGGTCGCGGTGCTCATGCTGCGATCCCTCCTTTGCCACGGGTGAAGCGGAGCTGGATGACTGCGATGGTGACGCTGATGAGGAAGAAGATCACGGCGTTGGCCATCTGGTAGGCGTAATCGCCGCCTTCGAAGCCGCGGAAGATCGCCATGGCGACGCTGCGCGTGGAGACTCCGGGGCCGCCGTCGGTCAGGCCCACGATGATGTCGTAGGTGTTGAGGTAGTTCTTGAAGCCGAGGACCGTGTTGATTACGGCGTACCCGGCCACCAGCGGCAGGGTAATGTGCCGGAGGTTGTGCCAGGGGGTTGCTCCGTCGATGGAGCTTGCCTCGTAGACCTCCGGGGAAACGGTGAGGAGCCCTGCGATGTAGATCAGCATGGCGCTCGGAATCGACTGCCAAGCCGTGACCAGGACGATCGCCAGCCAGGCAAGGTCGGGGTTGGCCAGGATGCTCGTGGCGAGCGGCTCGATGCCCAGGCCCTGGCCCGCCAGCGGCAGCGAATTCGAAAAGAGGTACTGGAACACGAAGGCGATGACGATGCCGGATATCACCATCGGGATCACGAACACGGTACGCAGCGCGGCGCGGAAGCGGATGCGGGACGTGAGCCCCAGGGCCAGGAAGAAGGCCACAACGTTCACCAGGATGACCGTCACGAGCGAGAAAGCGAGCGTGAATCCGTAGGATCCGAGGATTCCGTCATCCCGGAACACGGCGATGAAGTTCCGGATGCCGATGAATTCAAAGTCGCCGAACCCCACGGAGTTGGTGAAGCTGTAGACGAAGCCCAGCACGGCAGGCAGCGTGACGGCGAGCGTGAAGATCGCCAGGGACGGGAACAGGAAGAAGTAGTAGAGCGGGTCAACCCTGCGTTTACGCGTCCGTGGCGGGTTTGCCGCTGCTGGGGGCGACGTCACCACCGCCCCGGTGGAAGGTCTCGTCATTGATGACATGGATGGTCCTCGTTTCGTGCCTTGGTCTGTTGAGTGGTTACGCGCGGAATGCCAGGCGCGCCCAGTCGGCGTCCATCCGGCGCAGGGTGGCCTCGGCATCGGCGCCGCCGATGATCGACTGGATGTAGTTGGCGGCGGGAATCGTATTGGGGATGAACTGTGACGCACCCATGTAGAAGCGGCCCTCGTCGTAGTACTTCTGCATTTCCACGATCCTCGGGTCGGTGACCGGCGGGGCATCCTTGACCGTTCCGAAGCCCAGGAATTTGGCGTTGTAGGTGTCCTGGATCTCCGGCTGCATCAGGTACTGGATGAAGGCGCGTGCCCCCTGCTGTCCGTTCGAGACCTCGGGGACCCAGAGTGAAAGGTCGATGTTGACGCGTACCTTGAGGTCGGCGGGGTTGTCCGTCACAGGCAGGGGGAAGGTGCCAAGGTCCACATCGGTGCCGGCCTTTTCGATTTCGCCAAAGGCCCACGGCCCCTGGAAGTACATGGCTGCCTGCCCCTGCGCCATGGCGGTGTTGCCGTCCCCGTAGCCGCGGCTGGCGGCATCGGCGTTGACGTATTTCTTGAGCTGGACCATGCGGCGGACAGGTTCCAGCAGCGTCTTCTGGAATGAGACCTCAGAATCCGGTCCAACCTTCTCGCCCGCCTCGTGCATGGACTGGTAGAAGCCGCGCACATCGACCATCCCGCCCACGGTGTAGTCGAACAGGCCCTGGGCGATGGTCCAGGGATCCCGGAAGGTGCCGTAGATCGGAGTGATCCCCGCGGCTTTGAGCCGTTCGCAGACGTCAAGGAGTTCGTCCCAGGTAGTGGGGACCGAGAGGCCGTTCGCCTCGAAGATGCGCCGGTTGTAGATGACCGACGCCGCCATGACCGAATAGGGGATGACGCTGGTGCGGCCCGGGTAGGTGGGGTACCAGTTGGTGAGGTCGAGGACGTCGTCGCGGATGGATGCCGCTTCCGGAAGGTCAGCCAGGTCCGAGAGGGCTCCGCGCTCCATGAACCGCGCCATCTCCAGGTTGTAGTTGAGGCAGCCAAGATCCGGCGGGCTGCTGCGGACGAAGCTGGCAGAGAGGTTCGTTGCCATGTCATGCAGGACGCGGAAGCGGCTCTGTGACGCCGTGAATTTCGCTGTGAGGTCGCGGAAGTAGGGGACCGCTTCCGGTTTCGACTGGTGGAACGTGATGGTGGGCTGGGTTCCAGCCGGGCTGCACGCCGCGAGGCCGAAAGCGGCCAGAGAGCCTCCGGCGGCGGCAAGGAAGGTACGCCGGGAGACACATGTCCCGGCGGACGGCAAAGGTGGCAACATCGGCTCCTCAGAGGGGGTCAATCGGAATTTATTTGGATCTTATATTTAGGTCCTATACGAGGATGGGGGACGCAGGGGATATCGTCAAGGGGTGGACGGAACTACGGCGAGCTCGACCCAACTGTTACGGCAGATCAACTCCGGGGCGTTGCTGCGCTTCGCCCTCCAGGAGCAGGTGTTCACAGCCGGGGAAGCCATGGGTGCCACCGGGCTGACGCGCGCCACGGTTCTGGGCGTCTGCGACGGCCTGGTGGACGCCGGCTGGCTGGAGGAAGTGACCGACGGCGGCGAGGCCGGCCGCGCGCCCAAGGGCCGGCCTGCGCGCCGCTACCAGCTGCGCGAGGCCGCGGGGGTTGTGGTGGGACTCGACGCCGGCGAAGGCCACCTCACCACGATCGTCGCGGACCTGCGCGGCCGTGAGCTCGCCAAGCGGCGCCAAAGCATCGACTCACACGCGCTGGGGCGTGCCGGCCGAGTTGCCGGCGCGCAAGAGCTGATCCACCAGGCGCTGTCCGATGTGGGCTGCGACTCCGGCGACGTGCTGCTGACCGTGGTGGGAGTGCCCGCGCCGGTGGACGCGGACGGCAGGTCTCCCGGGGCGGGGGAATTCTGGCAGCTGATGAATTCCGGGTTCGACCAGCACCTTGAGGGCGCAGTCACCATCGAAAACGACGCCAACCTCGCAGCCATTGCCGAGCACGCGCAGGAGCCGTCAGCCAACGTGGCAACCCTGTTGTCGGGGGAGCGGTTCGGTGCCGGCCTGATCGTCGATGGGCGCCTGCTGCGCGGACGCAGGGGCGGCGCCGGCGAGATGCGGTTCCTGGACATCCTTTCCGACAGCAAGCTCGAGCCGGAGGAAGGAACCTCGGACGGGTTCGGGGCGCTGGCCCGGAAGTGGGCACGCACGCTGGTCCGTTCCTATGAAGGAGACACGTCGCTGCGCCGGATCCCCGAAGAGGACATCAACGCGGAGGATGTCTTCCAGGCGGCCCGCGAGGGGGACGCGCTGGCACGGGACATCATCGCCCGGCTCGGTACCCGGCTGGCACGGATCGCCGTGGTGCTCTCCAGCCTCCTGGATATCGAACGGGTGGTCATAGCGGGCGGGATCTCGCGCGCCATTGAGCCGGTCCTGGAGCACGCACGCACGCTGCTGCCGGCAAACTCCGGCCTGCCACTTCCGGACCTCGTTGCCAGCACCTTCGGAGCGGAAGCTGTGGTCCACGGAGCCATTGAATCGGCCCTGACGCAGTTCAGGCGCGATCCCACGGCGTTCCTGCCGCGGGCAACCCGCCCCTGACCCATCTGCCCTGCCCTGCCCCGGGGCACTGCCGCTGCGGGAAATCGGCCGGATCGGGCCGCCTGCCCGTACACTGGCCACCATGTCATGCCGCATCAGTGAACTGGTCCTGAACTGCAACGACCCCGAGCTGCTGGCGCGGTTCTGGAGTGAGGTCCTCGGCTACGTGGAGCTCGACCGGGAGGACGGTTACATCGAGATCGGGCCTCCGGCCGGGTTCGGCGGACCGCAGCCCACCATCATCCTGAGCCCCAGCAGCAACCCGCGCACCGGCAGGCTGCCGTTGCACATCGACGTCAATCCGGTGGACCGGGAGCAGGCTGCCGAGCTGGAACGCCTGCTGGCCCTGGGCGCCCGCCCGGCCGACGTGGGGCAAACCGGCGACGAAAACTGGCACGTCCTGCAGGACCCCGAGGGCAATGAGTTCTGCCTCCTGCGCAAGCGCCTCGACCCGTAGCGCCCCGGGCGCCCGGAGTGCTGGGAAGGGGCCCTGCATCCCCGCCTACAGCACGCTGCGGATGGCCTGCTCGAAGCTGGTGACGTGCTCCAGGGCGAGCTTGCCCGCGCGCTCGGAATCGCCGTCGGCCACTGCTTCGAGCAGTTCAACGTGCTCGGCAATGTGTGATGACACCGACGGGACCTTCTCCAGCACCATGCACCAGATGCGGGTGGCCAGGTTGTCGTAGCGGATCAGGACGTCTTCCAGGTGCGCGTTCGCCGCGGCCCGGTAGATCAGCCGGTGGACCTTGATGTCGTAGCGCATCAGGTCGTAGGGGTCATCGTCGCCGTCCATGCCGGCAATTGCGGCGGCGGTTTCCCGGATCTCCGCCCGCAGTGCCGGCGTGGCCAGCTTGGCTGCCCGCTTGGCTGCCAGGGGCTCCAGCGATTCACGCAGCTCGGAGACATCCGCGAGTTCGGTGATGTCGACGATAGTGGCGAACGTTCCCCGGCGGGGGTAGGACACCACCAGGTGGTCGCTTTCCAGGCGTTTGAGGGCTTCCCGCACGGGCGTGCGTCCGATGCCGAGCTCGGCCGCGAGCTTGCCGTCGTTAATGGCTTCGCCGGGGCGGATTTCCAGCATGATCAGGCGGTCCCGCAGATGCCGGTACGCCCGCTCGGCGAGTGAGAGGTCTTCATCGCCGGCGATGGAGTTCTCCAGCATTACGCCCATGTTGAGCTCTCTTCCATGGTGACTATTGACTGCTACGTGATCTGGAACATACTATTACGTCAGTTCTAATATATCAGTTACAGATCAGTTACGGATCAGGACTTCAGGTTTAGAAGGAGAAACATGCAGGACGCACTCAACGCCTCGCTCGCCACGGTGGACGCCGACGTCGCCGCCGCCGTTGCCCAGGAACTGTACCGCCAGCAGTCCACCCTGGAAATGATCGCCTCGGAGAACTTCGCTCCCTCGGCAGTGATGGAGGCGCAGGGCTCGGTCCTCACCAACAAGTACGCCGAGGGCTACCCCGGCAAGCGCTATTACGGCGGCTGCGAGCACGTTGATGTGATCGAACAGCTGGCCATCGACCGGGTCAAAGCACTGTTCGGTGCCGAATTCGCCAACGTGCAGCCGCACTCCGGCGCGCAGGCCAACGCCGCCGCCATGTTCGCCCTGCTCAACCCGGGCGACACCATCCTGGGCCTGTCCCTCGCCCACGGCGGACACCTCACCCACGGCATGAAAATCAACTTCTCCGGCAAGCTCTACAACGTGGTGCCGTACCACGTCCGTGAGGACGACCTCCGGGTGGACATGGCCGAGGTGGAAGCGCTGGCCCTGGAGCACAAGCCCAAGCTGATCGTTGCCGGCTGGTCCGCCTACTCCCGCCAGCTCGACTTCGCCGAGTTCCGCCGGATCGCCGACCTTGTGGGCGCCTACCTGATGGTGGACATGGCACACTTCGCCGGCCTCGTAGCCGCCGGCCTGCACCCGAACCCCGTCCCCTACGCGGACGTGGTCACCACCACCACGCACAAGACCCTCGGCGGCCCCCGCGGCGGCGTCATCCTCGCCAAGGAGGAGTACGCCAAGAAGATCAATTCCGCCGTGTTCCCCGGCCAGCAGGGCGGACCGCTGGAGCATGTGGTCGCCGCCAAGGCCGTGGCTTTCAAGCTCGCCGCAACCCCGGAATTCAAGGAACGCCAGGAGCGCGTCCTGCAGGGTGCGCAGCTGCTGGCCGAACGCCTCCTGCAGCCGGACGTCCAGGAAGCCGGAATCTCCGTGGTCAACGGCGGCACCGATGTGCACCTGGTCCTCGTTGACCTCCGGCACTCCGAACTTGACGGCCAGCAGGGCGAAGACGCCCTCCACCACATCGGCATCACGGTCAACCGGAACGCCGTCCCGTTCGACCCCCGCCCCCCGATGGTCTCCTCAGGCCTCCGCATCGGCACCCCCGCCCTGGCTGCCCGCGGCTTCGGCGCAGCCGAATTCACCGAGGTTGCGGACATCATCGCGACGGCGCTTATCGCCTCCGCGTCCACGGGCACCCTGCCGGGGGACACCGCCGTCGAACTCCGCGCACGCGTTACGGCGCTTGCTGAGCAGTTCCCCCTATACCCGCATCTTTCCGAGAACAGCAGCGCCCGCCTGGCCGGTGCAGAAGCAGACCTGATTGGAGCAGCCCAGTGAGCGCCCCCCACCTCCCCGAACACCCGGAATTCCTCTGGCGGAACCCGGAACCCAAGTCCTCCTACGACGCCGTGATCGTCGGCGGCGGCGGGCACGGCCTGGCCACCGCATACTTCCTGGCCAAGAACCACGGAATGACCAACATCGCGGTCCTGGAAAAGGGCTGGCTGGCTGGTGGCAACATGGCCCGCAACACCACCATCATCCGTTCCAACTACCTCTGGGACGAGAGCGCCGCAATCTACGAGCACGCCCTCAAGCTCTGGGAGATCCTGCCCGAGGAACTCGAGTACGACTTCCTGTTCAGCCAGCGCGGCGTGATGAACCTGGCCCACACCCTGGGCGACGTCCGCGAAAGCATGCGCCGCGTGGGAGCCAACAAGCTCAACGGCGTTGACGCTGAATGGCTGGACCCGCAGCAGGTCAAGGAACTCTGCCCCATCCTGAACATCAGCGACAACATCCGCTACCCGGTCATGGGCGCCACCTACCAGCCCCGTGCCGGCATCGCCAAGCACGACCATGTTGCCTGGGCCTTCGCCCGCAAGTGCGACGAGCTGGGCGTGGACATCATCCAGAACTGCGAAGTCACCGGCTTCCTCAAGGACGGTGACCGCGTGGTGGGCGTCAAGACCAGCCGCGGCACCATCAACACCGAAAAGGTTGGCCTTTGCGCCGCCGGCCACAGCTCGGTCCTGGCCGAGATGGCAGGCTTCGAGCTTCCCATCCAGTCCCACCCGCTGCAGGCACTGGTGTCCGAACTGCACGAGCCGGTCCACCCCACGGTGGTCATGTCCAACCACGTCCACGTCTATGTTTCGCAGGCGCACAAGGGCGAACTGGTCATGGGCGCCGGCGTGGACTCCTACAACGGCTACGGCCAGCGCGGCTCCTTCCACGTGATCGAGCAGCAGATGGCGGCCGCCGTCGAGCTCTTCCCCATCTTTGCCCGGGCCCACGTGCTCCGGACATGGGGCGGCATCGTGGACACCACCCTGGACGCCTCGCCGATTGTAGGCACCACCCCGGTGGAGAACATGTTCGTGAACTGCGGCTGGGGAACCGGCGGCTTCAAGGGCACCCCCGCGGCAGGCATGACCTTCGCACACACCATCGCCACCGGCGCCGCGCACAAGCTGAATGTGCCGTTCTCCCTGGAACGCTTCGAAACCGGCGCGCTCATCGACGAACACGGCGCCGCCGCCGTGGCCCACTAGCCGCCGCCACCAGAAAAGGACTAACGCACATGCTGCTGATCCCATGCCCCAACTGCGGCCCGCGGGACGAAACCGAATTCCACTACGG
>Ga0308160_10003233_pt1 | contig 18573 bp, 16 predicted proteins | sample PhyFR1_FD_201036 | JGI IMG/M metagenome (GOLD analysis project Ga0308160, IMG submission 201036) | Phyllosphere microbial communities from UC Gill Tract Community Farm, Albany, California, United States - DLSLF.R1 | ecosystem: Host-associated > Plants > Phyllosphere > Unclassified | place: USA...
GGGTGCGGTGCCGACCTGAACGGCACCGCACCCCGCACCACGTCATCGCCGTCCCGCAGCCTGAACCCCGCGATCCGAAACCCGCGACGCCCCGAACCGGAGACCACCGTGCACCAGAACCTCACGCTCGTCGAAGAGCGCATCCACCGCGTTCTCACCGAGCGCATCGTTCCCGCCGTCTACTCGGCCCGCGTGCCCGTCGAGCTCAAGGCCTGGATGGTCCCCGACGAGCCGGTCCCGGCATCCGAAGCCCTCGCCGCCGAGTACATGCCCTTCGCCGTCGGCGACAGCTGGGGCCGCGCGTGGTCGACGTGGTGGTTCGAGGTCATCGGTCAGATCCCCACCGACTGGGCCGGCCGCACGGTCGAGCTGCTGCTCGACCCCGGCTTCCAGGGCGACTGGCCCGGCAACCAGGCCGAGGCGCTCGTGCACACCCCCGACGGCGTGCAGGTCAAGGGCATCCACCCCCGCAACCACTACGTGCGTCTGGCCGACGAGGCCGCCGGCGGCGAGAGCGTGCACTTCTTCGTCGAGGCGGCGGCCAACCCCGACATCTTGAAGAACGAGTTCGTCCCCACGCCCTACGGGTCGAAGAAGACCGCTCCCGAGACCCCGATCTACACCTTCCGCGCCGCCGAACTCGCGGTGTTCGAGCCCGAGGTGTGGGCGCTGCAGTTCGACGTCGAGGTGCTGTACCAGCTCATGAAGGAGCTGCCCGAGACCGAGCCCCGCCGCCACGAGGTCATGCGGGCGATGGAGCGCGCGCTGAACGTGCTGCGGCTCGACGACATCGTCGGGACCGCCGCCGCCGCGCGCGCCGAGCTCGTCGACGTGCTCTCACGCCCCGCGTCGGCATCCGCTCACCGCCTCTCGGGCATCGGTCACGCGCACATCGACACCGCCTGGCTCTGGCCCATCCGCGAGACCAAGCGCAAGACCGCGCGCACCTTCTCGAACGTGCTCGCGCTCGCCGAGCAGTACCCCGATTTCCGCTTCGCGGCGTCGTCGGCGCAGCAGTACGCCTGGGTCAAGGAGCGCTACCCGCACGTGTGGGAGGGCATCAAGGCCGCGATCGCGAAGGGGCAGTGGATCGTCGTCGGCTCGCAGTGGGTCGAGCCCGACGGCAACCTCCCCGGGGGTGAGGCGATGGTGCGCCAGATCACGCAGGGCATGCGGTTCTTCAGAGACGAGCTCGACGTCGAGACGCACGGCATCTGGCTGCCGGACTCGTTCGGCTACACCGCCGCGTTCCCGCAGATCGCGAAGCTCGCGGGGCTCGACTGGTTCCTCACGCAGAAGATCTCGTGGAGCCAGACCAACAAGTTCCCCCACCACACCTTCTGGTGGGAGGGCATCGACGGCTCGCGCATCTTCACGCACTTCCCGCCGATCGACACCTACAACTCCACCCTCGAGGGCGAGGAGCTCCACCACGCCGTGCGCCAGTTCCGCGACAAGGGCAAGGCGACCACCTCGCTCGTGCCCTTCGGCTACGGCGACGGCGGCGGCGGACCGATCCGCGAGATGATGGAGCGCCAGCGCCGCGTCGAGTCGCTCGAGGGCTCGCCCCGTGTCGAGATCGAGCACCCCGACGACTTCTTCGCCGCCGCCCAGGCCGAGTACCCCGACGCCCCCGTGTGGGTGGGCGAGCTGTACCTGGAGCTGCACCGGGGCACCTTCACCTCGCACGCCCGCGAGAAGCGCGGAAACCGCGAGGCTGAGCACCGCTTGCGCGAAGCCGAGCTGTGGTGGACCGCCGCCGCGCTGAAGGGCGCCGAGTACCCCTACGACGCCCTCGATCGCCTCTGGCAAGGCGTGCTGCTGCAGCAGTTCCACGACATCCTGCCCGGCTCCTCCATCCAATGGGTGCACGAGCAGAACGAGGAGGACTACGCGCTCGCGCTCGCCGAGCTCGACCGCTCGATCGCCGAGGCGCTGGAGGCCGCGGGGCTGTCGGCCGCGGTCGTGAACTCCGCCGACCACGCGCGCCGGTCTCTGGCCTTGGATGCCGAGGGCACCCCGCTCGCGCTGGTCGAGACGCCGGCGCTGGGCGTGGCATCCCTCACTCCCGTCGCCCCGACGAACCCCGTGCGCGCCACGCGCGACGGCGACGACATCGTGCTCGAGAACGGGCTCGTGCGGGTGCGGGTCGACGCGCGGGGCCTGGTCACCTCGATCGTCGACCTCGCCGAGAACCGCGAACTCGTCCCGGAAGGCCGCGTGGCCAACATGCTCCGCGTGCACCAGGATCTACCGAACGCGTGGGACGCGTGGGACATCGACGCCCACTACCGTCACACCTACGACGACCTGGATGCCGCCGACGTGGTCGAGCTGATCGTCGACGGCGACCTGCGGGCCCGGGTCGTCGTGACCCGCTCGTTCGGCACGTCGCACCTCGCCCAGACCATCGCGGTGAACGCCGACGACGTGCGCGTGCACTTCGGCGTCGACCTCGACTGGAACGAACGCGAGAAGCTGCTGAAGGCGTCGCTGCCGTTCGTCGTGCACGCCCACCACCACAGCGCCGAGATCCAGTACGGGCACGTGCGCCGCGCCACGCACCAGAACACGTCGTGGGAAGACGCGAAGTTCGAGGTCATGGCCCACCGCTGGGTGCACGTCGAGGAGCCCGGCTACGGCATCGGCGTCACCAACGACGCCACCTACGGCCACGACATCACCCGCACGGTCGGTGCCTCGGGCGAGGTCGAGACCGAGGTGCGCCTGAGCCTCGTGCGCGCCGCGAACTCTCCGGACCCGGTCCAGGATGCCGGTCACCACACGTTCGCGTACGCCGTGCACCCGGGTGCCGACATCGCCGCCGTCGTGGCCTCGGGCTACGAGCAGAACCTGCCGCTGCGTCGTCCGGCCGTCGAGGGGAGCGTGGAGCCGTGGAGCGTGCTGCGCTCGACGAACGAGGGCGTGCGCATTGAGGCGGTCAAGCTCGCCGACGACCGCTCCGGCGACGTCATCGTCCGCGTGTACGAGGCGCTGGGTCGCCGCGCGGCGACGATCCTCGTTCCCGGCTTCGCCGTGGCATCCGTCGACGAGGTCGATCTTCTCGAGCGTCCGCTCGGCGACGACATGGCCCGTGCGCGCCACCTCGCCCACGAGGGCGACGGCATCGCGCTCGAGGTGCGCCCGTTCCAGGTCGTGACGCTCCGCCTCACCCGCGAATGACGGGCACCGTCCCGCAGGGCTCCTCGTCGACGCACGCGGGGAGACCCTGGGCGGGGGTGCTCGTCGTCTGGCTCGTCGGGGTCGTCGCGTACGTCGTGTCGATCGTCAACCGCACGTCGCTTGCGGCTCTCGGGCTCGAGGCAGCTGACCGCTTCGCGATCACCGCGGCGACCCTGTCGCTTCTCGCCGTCGTGCAGTTGGGCGTCTACGGCGCCCTGCAACTGCCCGTGGGGGTGTTGCTGGATCGGTTCGGAGCGCGGACGGTCCTCACCGCCGGCACGGCGGTGATGGCGGGAGCCCAGGTCCTGCTCGCCCTCGCCCCGAGTGTCGAGCTCGCGATCGTCGCGCGACTGCTCATGGGAGCCGGAGAGGCGGCGATCTTCCCGGGCCTTCTGCGCGTGATCGGCATGCGCTTCCCCCGTCGACTCGCGCCCGCAGCCGTCCAGATCACCGGGTTGACGGGCCAGTTCGGTCAGATCATCAGCGTCGTGCCCTTCGCGGCCCTGGTCGGTCTGTCGGGGTGGAAGTCGGCCTTCCTCTCGCTCGCCGGGGTCACGGCGCTGACGGCGGTGCTGGTCGCGGTGGTCGTGCGCGAACGCCGGACGATGGTCGTGGAACGCGCACCCGTGCGTGGCGCCGTGCGCGAGGCCTGGCGAGAGCCCGGGACCCGACTGGCGTTCTGGGTGCACTTCGTCACCTCGTTCTCCGGCAATGCCTTCGCGATCCTCTGGGGCTTTCCGTTCCTCGTGGCGGGGCAGGGCCTGGATGCCGCGACCGCGGGCGCTCTGTTCTCGGTCTACGTCGTGTGCGGCATCGTCTTCGGACCGATCGTCGGCGCCGTGTCCGGGCGTTTCCCCCGGGGTCGCACGGCGCTGGTGGTCAGCCTCGTCGGTGTGCAGGCGGCATCCTGGGCGGTGGTCCTGGCCTTTCCCGACCACGCTCCGTTGCCGCTGCTCGTCGTGCTCGCCGCCGCGATGTGCGTCGGCGGACCCGCCTCGATGGTCGCCTTCGACATCGTGCGCGACCACAATCCGGCCGAACGGCTCAGCACCGCGACCGGCGTGGTGAACGGGGCGGGCTTCCTCTCGAGCATCTTGGTGATCCTGTGCATCGGGGGCGTCCTCACCCTTCAAGCCGGCGGCGGCGAGTACTCGCCCGGGGCATTCCGCCTGGCGGAGCTCGCGCAGCTTCCGTTCTGGGTGGTCGGGCTCATGCTCGTGCTGCGGGCCCATCGGGCGGTACGGGTGTCGACGGCGGAGTGAGCCCGGCATCGTCGTCGCTGCACACCGGCCGGGCCACGCCGTGGACGTGACGCCGACGCCCACCTCGACCACAATGGAGTGATGCGATCCCCCCACGCACTGGTCTTCACCCTGCTCGCGGCCGGTCTCGCCCTCACCGGGTGCACCGGGCCGTCGGCATCCGACGAGCCGTCCGAGACGATGGCCCCGACCGCGGATGCCGGCCCCGTCGCCACCGCCACTCCGGTGCCGGCAGACGGGCCGGTCGCCGCCTTCCAGAGCTGGTGGACGGCCGTGCGTTCGGCCGACACCGTCGCCGCGTGCGGCGCTCTGACCGAGCCGCTGCAGCAGCGCATGATGGCCGAGTACGCCGCCGCCACCGGAACCGAGGTAGCCGATTGCGCCACCCTCATCCGGCAGAGTTCGGCCCTCTACGCGGCGGCGGGCCTGCCCGCCGACGTGACGGTCGAGGTCGAGTCCGAGAGCGCTGACGACGCCCTGCTGCAGGTCACGTACGCCAACGGCGACTGCGGAACCGTGCACCTCGACCGCACACCCACGTCGTGGGCCCTCACCGAGCTCAGTGAGGAGTGCGCGGGCTGACTCGTCAGGGCAGGAAGTCGGCGCCGCTGAAGAAACCGATGCCCAGCGACAGCAGCGCCGCGGCCACGCCCGCGATGAATCCGGCCGCGGCGAGCTCGCGCGCCATGCGGGCGTTCAGGCTCAGGATGCCGGTGACCAGGGAGACGAGCGCGAGCGCCCAGACGCCGAGCTGGATCCAGACGAACTGATCGAAGTCCGCGATCGCGCTGACCGAGACCAGGAAGATGTGCCAGGCGATGACGATGCTCCCGGTGGCGATCGCGATGACCGATGCCACCCGGAGGTCGCCTTTCGGAACGCGCGGGGCGGGCGGCTGCGGTCGCGGAGGCACGCCAAGGCCCGGCTCGAAGGAGTCGGGGAGGTCGTCGTCTGCCATGGGGTGATCCTCGCAGGTCGGAGCCGGTGAGGGCGAACGGCGAGCCCGGGGTTGCGTCCCGCGGTCGCGGACGAACGGTCGGATGCCGCGGACGATCGGTCGGGCGGGCGCGGTTCCCCGTTGCGAGCATCGATGCATGACCCTGACCGCCCCCGTTCCCGTCACCCCCGCCTCCCGCATGAGATACGGCGGTCTCGTCGTCCTCATGCTGATGAGCTTCCTGCTCGTCACCGCCGAGTTCCTGCCCAACGGCGTGCTCACCGAGATGGCCGCGGGGCTCGGCATCACCCCCGGCCAGGCCGGCCAGACGGTGACGGTCACCGCGCTCTCCGGGTTGCTCATGGCCCCCACGGTCGGCCTGATCTTCCCGCGTCTGGACCGCCGCACCCTGCTCGTGATCGCCGCAGCGGCGGCTGCTGTGTCGAGCGTGGCGGTGGCTCTCGCGCCCCACTTCGTCACGATCCTCATCGCGCGCTTCCTCCTCGGGGCGGCGATCTCCACGTTCTGGTCGATGTCGATCACGGTCGCAGCGGCCCTGTCCGCTCCGGATCGCATCGGTCGCGCCGTCATGTTCACCTCGGCCGGGCTGTCGCTCGCGACGGTCGCCGGTGTCCCTCTCGGCGTCCTGCTGAGCGAGGCCCTCGACTGGCGCCTGGCGTTCCTCATCGTCGGTCTCGCCTCCGCCCTCGTCGGGGTGGCCGTCCGCCTCGCGCTCCCCTCGGTCCCGGCGGACGCGGCATCCAGCATCCGACTCCTCGTCGACACGCTCCGCCGGCCGGGAGCCTCGCTCGGACTCATCGGTCACGTCTTCATCGTCCTCGGGCACTTCCTCGCGTACACCTACGTCCGGTTGGCGCTGGAGCGTCTTCCCGAGGTGGATGCCGGGACGGTGGTCCTGCTGCTCACCCTGTTCGGCGCGGGCGGGCTCATCGGCAACGTCGTGATCGGGATCGTGGTCGACCGGGCGTTCGGCATCCTGGCCGTGGTCGGTCCGCTGGCGATCGCGGCGTCGATCGTGGTGGTCCTGTCGCTTCCGGGCTTCGCGGCTGTGGCCGCAGCGGTGTTCGCGTGGGGCTTCCTCTTCGCGTCGTGGCTGATCATCGTGAACACCTGGGTCGGACACCGGATGCCGGACCGGCTCGAGGCGGGCGGGAGCCTCGTGGTCACCGGGTTCCAGCTCGCGATCGTCGTGGCAGCCGGCGTCGGCGGTCTGCTCGTCGACGGGGTGGGCGTCGTCGTCACGGATGCCGTGGGCGCCGCGCTCCTCGTCGTGGGTGCCGTGCTGTTCGGGTTCTCGCTACGGGTTCCGCGCACGCGCTGAGCGGGGCGGGGCCGGCGCCGCGACGTGTGGATCGGGGAACGGCGGCCGGCCGCCACCGCTTCGGAGGATCGCGCGCGGTGCCGTCGCCGACCTCAGCGGCGGGACGACGCCGTCGGGCGCGCCGTCGCGCGCCACTCCGACGGCGCGACGCCCGCCACCCGGCGGAAGGCGCGTCGGAATCCCTCGTCCGAGGCGTACCCGAGGGCGCGCGATACCTCGGTCACCGATTCCCCGGTCTCGAGCATCTCTTTGGCGCGGTGCACGCGCGCGTCGGTCACGTAGCCGCCGGGCGACCGACCGAACGCCGCGCGGAATCGCTCGGCGAAGACGGAGCGCGACATCGCCGCGAGCCCCGCCATCTCTTCGGTCGTCCACGCGTGTCCGGGGTCCGCCGCGATGGCCGCGGCGACGCGGTCGAGGAACGGATCCTCCGCGCGGGGCGGCCACACGGCAGTGTCGGTGGCCCAGGCGCGGATCGCCGCCAGCAGGACCGTGCGCACCATGATGCGGCAGATGACGCCGTCGCCGGAGCGCGCCGCATGCGACCCGATACCGGAGGGGCCGAGGTGGCTGGCGAGGGCGGCGGCGGCCGGCTCGACGTGTGCGAAGTCGCTGACGAACACGACCCCGGGGAGAGAGCCCGACCAGGCGGTGCGTGCCAGCTCCGCCGAGATGACGGTGACCTCGGCACCCGATTGCGACGTCAGGATGAGACCCTCGCAGCCGAGCGACACGAACGCGTCTCCGGCGAGGAGCGTCCGACGGCCGCGCAGGGTCGCGGCGTGTCCGGAGGGAGCGTCGACCGCGCAGCCGAGGCTCTCGCCGATGTCGCCGGTGATCTCGCCCGAACGGACGAACACGAGCGTCGCCTCCCCGCGCGGCACCGAGAGGCGTTCGCCCGCGCCGAGGCTCGACCGGTGCGCGTTCTCGGCCCGGATGTCGAGCGACGCGAGCGCACGGTCGAGGGCGGCGGCGTGCGAGGTCACGAAACGGCAAACGGCCCCTCGGACGCGGGTATTCCCCGTGTCATCCCCGAGGTCACCCGGTGGAGCCCTACCCGCGCCCGTCCCCGCCGCGTCGGACGTAGGCTGCGGCGATGAGAACGATCGGGGTCGACCTGGCCGCCGGGCTGCCCGGCACCGCCCTCGCCGAACTGGTGTGGGCCGACGGTGGCGCCCGGCTCACGCGGCTCGAGACCGGGGTCGATGACGCGAGGATCGTGGCATCCGTGTCCGGCGATGCGGTGTGGCTCGGTATCGACTGCCCGCTCGGCTGGCCCGACGCGTTCGTCGACTTCGTGCGGGCGCATCACGTCGACGCGGTCCCCACTCGCGGGTCCGTCGACGGCGGAGCCGACTGGCGTCGGCCGCTCGTGTACCGCCACACCGACCATGTGGTGCGCGAGCGCATCGGACGCTGGCCGCTCAGCGTCTCCACCGACCGCCTCGGCGTCACCGCGCTGCGCTGTGCCGGGTTGCTCCGGCGGCTCGCCGAGGACGGGTTCCCCGTCGACCGTGCCGCCGAGGGGCGCCTGTACGAGGTGTACCCCGGTGGATCGCTGCGCCTCTGGGGCTTCGACACGACCGGATACCGGGTGGATGCCGCACGCCGAGCCGCCCTGCTCGACACGCTGTCCGCGCGCGCACCCTGGCTCGACCTCGGTGGCTTCGCCCCGCTCGCGGCCGCGAACGCCGACGCCTTCGATGCCGTGATCGCCGCTCTCGCGACACGCGCCGGCGCGCTCGGGGCGTTCGAGCCCCCGGCATCCGACATTCTCGACATCGCCCGGCGGGAGGGATGGGTCGTGCTGCCGGAGGGGCCGGTGGAGGCGTTGGCGATGTAACGAGATCGCCGGCGCTCGGCCCGCAGACGAGGTCTGTCTCGACCCGGGGCGGGTCCGGAGGAACGCACGGGCGAGGCTCGTGAGTCTGAACGCCGCCCTTGAGCGGAGACGATGACCTCACCAGGCGAAGCCACGGGCGGATTCGCCGGAACGCACGATGATCGGGCCACTGTCCTCGAATCCGGCGGAAGCGGGACCGCATGGGGCGGATGCGGAGTGAGCCGTCGCCGCTGCGATTTCTTCCTTCCCAGCCGATAGTTTTAGGGGGGCTAAAGTGCGATCACGAGAAGTGGTCCGCACCGCGGAGCAGCAGGTCCGCGACTACCTCGACACCATCGCGCCCGACGTCGACCACAGCGATGTGCACGTGAACCTCGTCCCAGACCTCGGGTCCGGTGTCTCGGTGCGCGTGAAGGAGGCGCGGGAGGCCACCGCGGCCGCCCAGGAGCGTCAGGTCGCCGCAGCGCGTCAGGCCCGCACGGTCGTCCGCGAGCTCCGAGCGCACGGTGTCACCGTCTCCGACGCCGCTGTGCTTCTCGGTGTCAGCCCCGCGCGCATCAGCCAGCTCACCAGAGACAAGACCGACGCAGCGGTCGCGTCCTGACTTGAGGTGCTCGACGGCCCCCCGTCACGGATTGCACGCGTCGCACGTGGCGGGATCGGCCGCCTCCACCGGACGTCGCCGCTTCCGCTGCTCCGGGCAACGGGGGCACCCGTCGACGTCGAAGCGCACCTGCGACGTCGCGTTCCCGCACGCGCCGCACGGCAGGCCGCGCACCACACCGACCGGCCCGAACCCGGGACACGCGCAGCCCGGGCACACGCGGGTGAGGCGCGCCGCGAGGAGCCACGACAGGCGCCGTAGCGTGCGCCGGCGTTCCGGGTTCATGTGCGCGCGCAGGTCCGGCTCGAGTTCGACCGGGCCCCGGGCGATCAGGGTGAGGAGGGTCGCGGCATCCTGAATCCCTTTCCTCATGCCCTCGTCCGTGTGCGCGACGACGCCCTGCGCGGGGAAGCCCACGCGCTGGAGGTACCGCCGCGCCTCGCTCTCGGTGCGCACGACGCGCGGCGGCGCGACGTGCACGTACTCGCGGATGCCATGCCGCACGCGGACATCGCGTTCGAGGTCGACGAACACGGCGAGCTCCTCGTGCACCATGGGCCCGAACCCGCCCAGGGCGGGGGAGTACGAGGCTTCGGTCGCCAGCCCCGTCGCCGTTCCCAGCTCGGCGGCGGCCCCGCGCGCCTTGGCCGTCGCCGCCTCCTCGGGGGTGAGCAGCCTCGGCACGTCACGCGTGAACGTGCCGAGGGCGTCGGTGTCGAGCGCCACCGTGGGGGCGACCCACGCGCCGAGCCATCGCCGGAAGGCGGGCGCGAACGCCGCCTCCTTGCCGTGGACCGTGCCGATCGCCACGGTGGTGCCGTCGAACGGAGAAGGGGCGCCCATCACACGAAGTAGTCGGCCCGGCTCACCGCGGTGGGCGAGACGAACATCACGCCGGCGGTCCGATCGAGCAGCGGACGGATGCCGGCCACGATCGCGTCCGCCCGCTCGGGGGCGACCACCGTCACGAGCAGGGTGAGGGCGTCGTGGTCGTTGAACAGCAGGCGACCGCCGCGCGCACCGTGGTGCCCCACTCCGGCGACACCGGTGATCGCGGTGTACCCGCGGGCGCCGAGAGACTGCATGAGGGCGGAGACCTCGGCGACGTCGTCGTTCGCGACGACCACCTCGATCTTGGTCATCGGGGTCAGGTCGGACGTGCTCATGAGCGGGACTCCTTCGTGGTGGTTTCGGGCTGGAGGACAGGGATGCCGGGGGCCTCGGCCGTGTCGAGATCGTCGACCCGCCAGCCGTACAGGCCCCAGCGCATCCAGGGCGCGCGGTCGTCATCGCGCACGCGGAGGGTGATCCAGCGGTGGGCGACGAGGGTGCGGACGACCTCGGAGGAGTCGACGATGTCGTTCACGCGCTCCAGGGGCGCCTGCACGAACACCTGCAGACGCACCGGCTCGTGCCGCGCCTCCCGGCCGACTCCGACGGACTGCCAGGGCAGACCGATCCGCAGGTCGCCCCCGTAGCCCGAGAGCACACCCACGGTTCCGACGACGTTGTGCAGGGGCTTCGGCCCGGAGCCGAACCGGTCGGGTGCGACCGTCGACGCGCCGTACTGCGCGTTGATCCACTGCGCCACGATCATCGGCGCGGTGAGGATCGTCTCGAGCCCCGATCCGTCGGGGTCGGCCGCCACCTCGTAGCTGTGCAGGAACGCGCGCCGTCCGAGGTCGCGCCCGGCCGTGAGGGAGCGCGGTCCCACGATGAACGCCGCGTTGCCCACGAGCGCCCACTCGGCGTACGACTCCGCCCAGTCGGCGGCCCGCCGCGCGGTCTCGCGCACCGCGCCGGTCGCGTCTCCCGCCCCGGGAAGGCTCGCGCTGCGATCGGCGGCGTTCGCCGCGCGCGCGGCCTCGAAGCACCGTCCGAGCTCGATCACGGCCGTCTCGTGCGTGGCGGGGACCGTCCACGGCTCGAGGAGGGTGACCTCGTCGGTGACGGTGTCCACCTGCGCCGCCAGGAACAGCGTGTCGGCGGGGATCCGGATGCCGCGGGCGGCCAGGGCCCGACGCGTCTCGGGGTCGTTGAAGATCATCGCCGCGGCGCGGGCGTTCGGCTCGCCCTCGTGACCGCCGCACGCCCCGCACTGCAGGCTCGAGGAGAAGGGGTTGTTGGTCACGGTCGCGCCGTGGCCGCACACCACCACGAGGGGCGCGAAGTCGTCGACGAGTCCCATCATCCGTAGCGCCGTCTCGGCGTAGACGACGCGCTCCTCGAGCGAGAAGACGACATCGGCGTCCACGTGCGTGGAGGGCTTCTTCGGGCGCACCCGTTCGGCGAGTGCCCGCCACCCTTCCGGGGCGAGCGTCCGGACGGCGGCGGCCGCGCCGATCACCCAGCCGGCCGTCTCGGCGAAGGCGAAGGGCGTCACCGGCGATTCCTTCACCGTGTGGAGCGCGGCATCCCGTTCCCCTCCCGCGATGCGGTGACGCCGCCACCGCTCGAGGGCGTCGCGCTCGACGGACGACTCGGTGATCGCGACGCGGGGGCGCAGCAGCACGGGGCAGGAGGCGACCTCGGGGGAGCCGTCCGCGGGGCGGAAGGAGATCGGCACCGCGAAGAACCCGGCGAAACCGAACGTCTCGACGGGACCCGCCGCCTCGAGGTGACGCCGAAAGCTCTCGGACCGCGTGTCGATGCAGAACACGGCCTGGGCGAGCGGGCGACCGGTCGTGGGCGACTCGAGGGCCCGGCGCGGAGCGAGGTCGCGCGCGATGCCGCGTTCGAACGCCTCCTGCCAGACGGCGAGCCGTGTCGCGGGGGTGACGAGCGCGAGCGTGCGCCCCACGGTCGCACGGGTGGCGGGGTCGGAGGGGTCGGCGCCCAGCGCGAGCGCGACCGCGCCGATCCGCGCCTCCTCGTTCGGCGCGGTCGGGACCGGCGCCGGAAGAACGGCGTCGGCGGGAAGCAGGAGGCGCTCCAGGGTGACCCGGATCGCCACGAGCGAGGTGAGGTCGATCTCGCGCGCCCCGTCGGTCAGGTGCCGCACGAGCGCCGACCAACCCGGCTGTGCGAGCACGTGCGCCCGCAGGAACTCCTCGGCCGCCGAGCCTTCGAGCTGCCAGCGTTCGAGAGCGACCGCGATCGCGCTCGCCGCGTCGGCGGGGGTGTTCCGGATGCCGCTGCGCACCCGCCGCGTCAGCGTCGGGTCGACCGCCGCGAGCCGTCGCCAGCCGGTCCACATGCCCTCGCGCCGGACGGGTTCCACCCACGCGCCTCGGCCGAGGGCGGCGGTCAGCCACCGTGCGGTGAGGTCGTCGACGCGGGCGTGGACGCGCGGAGAGAGCGTGGCGGCCGGGGTCGGGAGCGACGAGCCGAGGGCCATCGGGGGCGAGACGAGCAGGTCCGTCCGCAGCACGTCGGCGACGGTGGCCCTGACCCGGCCGAGGGAGAGGAGGCCGGCCGCGCGGGCGTCCGCGACCGTGAGGTGCAGCGCGGCGAGCAGGTCGTCGGACGAGATCCGCCCCCGCGCGTGCAGCTCACGGAAGCGTTCTTCCGGGAGGGAGAGCAGGATGCCGTGGTCGCGGGCGACCTGTTCGAGGGCGTCCTCCCAGTCGAGGTCTTCGTACCCGGCGACGGGGTTCCGGGCGATGAAGGTCTCGAGGGGGAAGTGCGGGGCGATCGCGCGGCCGGCGGCCGCGACCCAGCCCCGGACGGTGGCCGGCGAGGGAGGAGCGGTGGTGGTCATGAGACTCTCCGGTACTCGAGGGGGCCGCCGGCGGACGCCGGAGCCGAGGGTGTGCTGGCGGGGACGCTGAGCGGCGGTCGCCCCCACGCGAGGGCGAAGGCGAAGACCCGGTCCGAGAGCGGTCCCGTGGATCGGATCGCGAGGAGCGATGCCGCGGCGATCAGGAAGACCGCCGCCGTGAAGCCCGCGGGCAGCGGGGCCGGGGTGGTGACGGGGACGAGCGCTTCGGCGCCGGGGAAGACCACGGCGACGTATCCGACGACCGCGATCGCCAGGCCGAGGAGGAACGCTGCCCGTGCGGGGGCGGTCGCCGAAGACGCCCCGATCCGCGCGCCCGCCACCGCGGCGGTCGTGAGCGCGAAGAGGAGGAGCGCGGCGGTCGCATGCGCGAACGCGTCGCTCGCGACGAGGGCGACCGCGGCGACCGCGAGGATCAGGACCACCCCGACGGCGCCGCCGACCCGCGAGGGCCGGAGCAGGGGCCGCGCGCGCTCCCGCAGCGCGTGCTCGACCGCGGAGCCGGCCCCGAGGAACAGGCTCGCCTTGAAGAGGGCGTGGCCGATCACGTGGACGAACGCGAGCCCGTAGGCCCCGAGCGCGCACGCGAGGAGGAGGAACCCCATCTGCGCCGCGGTGGAGTGCACCAGCCGGCCCTTGACGTCGGCGCGGGTGAGCATCGCGAGCGTCGCGACGATGAGCGTGATCGCTCCCGCGACCCCCGCGATCCACGGGCCCGCGGCCGAGGGAACGGCGGAGAAGCGCAGCAGCAGCAGGGCCCCGGCGTTCACGAACCCCGCGTGCAGGAGCGCCGAGACGGGAGTGGTGGTCGCCGCGGTGGCCGGGAGCCAGCCGTGCAGCGGGAACGACCCCGCCCGGGCGACCGCGGCCACGGCGACGAGGGCGCCGACGAGGGTCGCGGCCGTGCCGTCGAGGCTGCCGAGGGCGGCGAGCGAGATCGACCCGGTCGACGCGGTGGCGACGACCGCGGCCGTCCAGAGCGCCGCATCGCCGATCAGGAGAGCCACGGCGCTGCGACGGACGGCGACCCGTGTCTGCGGGCCCGCGCCCCCCGAGGCGATCAGGGCGATCGTGCTGAGCGTCGCGAGCGTCCATCCGACGGACAGGAGCACGACGTCGTCCGCGGCGATGGCGGTCGTCGATCCGAGCGCCGCGAGCGACGACAGCGCGAAGAAGCTCCGTGCGCGCGGGTCGCCGCGGAGGTGACGGCTCGCGTACGACTGCACCACGACGGTCAGGGCGACGACGAGCAGCGCGAGCGCGGCACCGGCCACGTCGGTGCGGTCGGCGAGGGCGCCCGCGAGCCCGAGCGTGGCGAAAGTCGCGGCAACGGCACCGGGCCACACGGCGAGCGAGCCCGGGGTGCGGTGGCGCGCGGCATCCGGCAGGAGGGCGGCGGCGACCGCGGCGAGGAGCGCGGCCGCCAGGAACGGAGCGAGCGATGACATGCGCAGAAAGTTACATGTAATAAATTACGTGTGTCAAAACGCAGGCAACACATAACACGTTCTTGAATTCCGGTACCGCGGGTCACTATGCTGTCCTGATGAACACCTGGACGTTCTTGACGAACCACGCCCACGTGTTCATCTACGTCGCTCGCGACCCGGGTGCGCGCGTCCGCGAAATCGCGGATGCCGTCGGCATCACCGAGCGCACGGCGCACGGCATCCTGTCCGACCTCGTCGAGGCCGGCTACCTCAAGCGTGAGAAGGAGGGCCGACGCAATCGCTACGAGTGCGTCGAGGATCTCCCCATGCGGCACCCGGTCGAGAGCGACCATCCCGTGGGGGCGTTGTTGGAGGCGCTGCGGGGCTGAGTCCCCCGCCGCCTTCGCGCCGCCGCGCCTCCGCCGCCGGTCGCGCCTCCGCCCCCGATCGCGGACTCGCCTTCGTGCGACGAGAACAGGGGATGCCACGGCAACAGGCTGCTGCGCTAATGATCGCCCTGTCCCCGTGCCATCCCCTGTTTCCGTGACCACGGGTCGGGCGCGACGGCGCGGTCGAATCCGTCGTTGCGCTCCGGACTACGGACCGATAACGTGCAACCAAATGGTTGAACAACGAAGCGACGCCGACATCGACCGGGTTTTCCACGCCCTCGCCGATGCCACGCGGCGCGACATCGTGCGGCGCACGCTCGTCGCCGAGCAGTCGGTGTCGGACCTCGCCGCCGGGTACGCCATGTCGTTCGCGGCCGTGTCGAAGCACATCTCCGTGCTCGCCGAGGCCCGGCTCATCACCAAGCGCGCGGAGGGGAGGGTGCGACTCGTGCGCGCCGACCCCGCCGCGCTCGCCCGGGCGCAAGACCTGCTGCGCTCGTACGAAGACCTGTGGCGCGGGCGCATCGACCGGCTCGACGCGCTGCTGTCCGAGGATCCGGATGCCACGGCCTCCGCCGCACCTCTCTCTGCCGCTGCACCGGCCGGCGCCGCGCCGCGCGGTGAGGACGGCCGGGTCGAGGCATCCGAATCTCGCTCTTCTCGTCCCGCGCCCCCGCGATCCACGCCAGAACACTGATCCACGAAGGAGCCCGCCATGCCCGTCACATCCGTCGAGAGCGACACCGAGGCGCTCACCATGACCCTGGTCGCCGACTTCCCGGTCGGGCCCGAGCGGCTGTGGGCCGTGTTCACCGATCCGCGGCAGCTCGAGCGCTTCTGGGGTCCTCCGGGGTGGCCGGCGTCGTTCACGTCGTTCTCCTTCGAGCGCGGCGGGCGGGCGCGGTACCAGATGACCAGCGCCGGGGGAGAGATCGCGCGGGGGAGCTGGGAGTTCCTCGACATCGACGCTCCGCGAGGGTTCGAGGTGGTCGACTCGTTCGTCGACGAGAACGGCGACGTGCTGCCGGGGACCCCCGCGATGCGCATGACCTTCGCGTTCGACGAGACCGAGTCGGGCTCGCGCCTGACCAACATCACGTACTTCGACTCGCTCGACGGCCTCGAGCAGGTGCTCGCGATGGGCGCAGCCGAGGGCGCCACGCTCGCGATGAACCAGCTCGACGCGGTGCTGCAGGGCCTGCGGGAGTTCGCCCAGGGCAAGGGCACGCAGCTCGAGGTTCTGAGCGAGCAGCACGTGCGCATCACGCGCCTCATCGACGGGCCGCGCGAGCTCGTCTGGCGCGCGCACACCGACCCCGAGCTCATGCGTCGATGGATGCTCGGCCCCGATGGCTGGCGTATGTCGCTGAGCGAGATCGACCGCGTCGAGGGTGGCCGCTACCGCATCGCGTGGGAGCCCGAGTCCGGCACCGAGGGCGAGGCGTTCGGCTTCGACGGCGAGATCCTGCTGCTCGACGAGCCGCGGCGCATGGTGCAGACCGAGCACATGACCGGCACCGACCTGCCGACCACGACCAACGACCTCTCGTTCTACGAGGAGGACGGCGCGACGCTGGTGACGCTGCTGATCGAGTATCCGGATGCCGCCACCCGCGACGCCGTCCTCGCCACCGGCATGGTCGACGGGATGGAGCAGAGCTTCCAGCGGATGGAGCGCGTGGTCGTGGGGTGAGCGGACGGATGCCGCGGCGCCGGGGCCGCGGCATCCTGCGCTCCGACGCGCGCGATCAGCTCGTGATGTACCCGTTCGGGTTGAGCACGTACTTGCGCGGGGCGCCCTTGTCGAAGTCGGCGTAGCCCTGCGGGGCGTCGTCGAGGCTGATGGGCGTGGCGTTGACGGCCTTCGCGATCTGCACCTTGTCGTGCAGGATCGCCATCATCAGCTGCCGGTTGTACTTCATCACGGGGCACTGGCCCGTGGTGAACGACAGCGACTTCGCCCAGCCGAGGCCCAGGCGCAGCGACAGCGAACCGACCTTCGCCGCCTCGTCGACGCCGCCCGGGTCGCCGGTCACGTACAGACCCGGGATGCCGAGGGCCCCACCCGCCGCAGTGATGTCGAACAGCGAGTTGAGCACCGTCGCCGGGGCCTCATGCGACGAGTCGGAGCCGTGGCCGCGGGCCTCGAAGCCGACCGCGTCGACCGCGGCATCCACTTCGGGGGTCCCGAGGATCTGCTCGATCTGGTCGCGCGGGTCTCCCTTCGACACGTCGACGCTCTCGAACCCGAGCGAGCGCACCTGCGCGAGGCGCTCGGCGTTGAGGTCGCCGACGAGCACGGCCGCGGCGCCCAGCAGCTGCGCGCCGACGGCTGCCGCGATGCCGACCGGACCCGCTCCGGCGATGTAGACCGTCGAGCCCGGGCGCACTCCCGCGGTGTACGCGCCGTGGAAGCCGGTGGGGAAGATGTCGGACAGCATCGTCAGGTCGAGGATCTTCTCGAGCGCCTGCTCGCGGTCGGGGAAGACGAGCAGGTTCCAGTCGGCGTACGGCACGAGCACGTACTCCGCCTGCCCGCCCACCCAGCCGCCCATGTCGACGTAGCCGTAGGCGCTGCCGGGGCGATCGGGGTTCACGTTCAGGCAGATGCCCGTCTTGCCCTCTTTGCAGTTGCGGCAGCGACCGCACGCGATGTTGAACGGCACCGACACGATGTCGCCGACCTTGATGAACTCGACGTCGGGACCGACCTCGATCACCTCGCCGGTGATCTCGTGCCCGAGCACCAGACCGGCCGGAGCGGTCGTGCGACCGCGCACCATGTGCTGGTCGGAGCCGCAGATGTTGGTGGAGACGGTGCGCAGGATCGCGCCGTGGGGGACCTTTCGGCCGACGTTCGCGGGATTGACACCCGGGCCGTCCTTGAGCTCGAACTCCGGATACGGGGTGTCGATGACCTCCACCACGCCGGGTTCTTTGTATGCCACTGCCTTGTTGCCGGACATCGTCGTCCTCTCCGGCCGGGCGCGCGCCCGACCTGGTCGTCACCTGCGGGGCGGGGCCCGCAGACCCGTCCGATCGCGGCGGGCGATCTCGGATCACGACGCCGTGAGCGGATGCCTCCAGCCAAACTCGCGGGCCCTGGTGACGTCAATGCGTGTCACCTGTGAGATCACAGTTGAGAACTCTTCTCGTCAGGCCGGTGCCGGTGCCGGTGCCGCGCGGCGCACGAGCCGGCGGATCTCTTGCTCGACCTCGGCCGTGACCTCGACCACCGCGTACGAAACAGACCACATCGGGCCGTCGTCGAGCTGCGCGCTGTCGTCGAAGCTGACCGTGCCGTAGCGGGTCTTGAACTTCGACGCCGGCTGGTAGAACACCACGACCTTGCCGTCCTTGGCGTAGGCCGGGAAGCCGTAGTACGTCTTGGGGGTGAGGTGGGATGCCTCTTCGAGCACGATGACGTGCAGACGCTCGGCGACCGCGCGGTCGACGCCCTCGAGCTTCTCGATCGCCTCGAGGCAGGCCGCGTTCTCCTTCTGGAGTTTCGCGAGGCCCTTCAAGCCCTTCATGGCCTGGAGTTCCTCGGCCCGCTGCTTCATCGCCGCGCGTTCCTCCGCGCTGAATCCGGTGGCCATGGCATCCGCCCTCTCTCCGTCGTGGTCGCAGGATATCGCCGCCCCGGCGGCTCCACCATCCGCTGCCCGCCTCGTCGACGATGCCCACGGAATCACCTCGTGAGTGTCCAAAACACCCGGACGGTTTTCTGAGGCGTCCGTGTGATGTCTCAGGACATCGGTGACAGTTCTGCATCAGGACATCGGTGACGGTTGGTGTGTCAGGACATCGGTGACGGTTGGGGGTGTGTGCGGGTGCGCCGCGGGCGGCCGTTGCCGACGTA
>Ga0308160_10003234_pt1 | contig 18571 bp, 25 predicted proteins | sample PhyFR1_FD_201036 | JGI IMG/M metagenome (GOLD analysis project Ga0308160, IMG submission 201036) | Phyllosphere microbial communities from UC Gill Tract Community Farm, Albany, California, United States - DLSLF.R1 | ecosystem: Host-associated > Plants > Phyllosphere > Unclassified | place: USA...
GCCGTATCGGTATGGCAGAACCCAGCAGCTTTTACTTTGAGCAGGAGTTCTGTTGGCCGGATTATAGGGATAGGAACGGTCTGGATGATGTATTCGAGACTAGAGTGTCAGCGAGATCCTTGCAATGCACTACAATGCACTCACCTCTCGCCCGGAGTCACTACTCTAGCGGCTCGCATGGTCTCAGGCAGAGTCGAAACCATCGGATCTGCGTGAATGTGTGTGCACAATGGTGTTCATGTATATGGAAGGCGGGAGGTCGTCCGGGTGGTTGATGCCCGAGTTCTGGACCGGCCCCGCTTACAACTTGCCGGGGGGGCTTTTGATTCCTCCTTCACTTGCAAAGTCCACGCCCACGCATCATCATCTAAACAGCGGTACAAGATTACAGCGATACAGCTAGATACCAATGGTAAGATACAGCGATCACGTAGCCAAGGCCTTTTTCGCTTATGCCGACCCATTGTGAGCACCTATACTGACCGCAGACCCAGTATAGATTTTAGGCGACCGGACACCGCCGCCGAGAGCGTCGTGCTGGCTCCGGAGACATAGCTCATTGGCCAATCGAAATGAGCGAGCCCTACAGCTTGGCGCAACGGTGAGGACGCAAAGAGTCGAATAGCTTAAGCTCTTAGGTGAAGTGTCCTTTTTATTGGCGACGGTGTCCGGCAAGCGGTGCTTCTACACCAGCAAACACATACTTACCATCGCAGACCCTGCATCATCTTCGAGAAAGAAAGCAAAGCAAAGCCATTCTGATATCAGCTTTGTGTCCCAAGCGAAAGAAGTAGACGAAGCAGAGGGTGAGAAATGTCTGATGAGCAAAGCACTATTGTCTTACATAACTACGTTGTGTCTCGGTCCCCGAGAACGTCGAAAGGCTCTTCCCAAGCCGTCCGGAATCAACTCAAACGCTCCAGGCGCCGGGTGGCAAAGGCCTGCCGTTTGCCAGGCCATACCGTGGGCAAAAGCATGACGAAGTACGCGTCCCGTGAAAGGCTGCTACTCGCTCAGTCATTGATGGAACAACCCACCGAATCTTGGCCCCTTCAATTAGCAACGCTCCTCCCGATATCTCAAATGGAGGACTCTCATGCCTTTGCCGGATTTATCTTCTCTTAGGGAGTAAACCTGAATGTTGCATGCATCTAGACCTCTCACTGGTTACTTGCTACGGTACTCCGAATCTTACTGCTTCAGCCCGAGCGTTATCTGCAGTGTTTTGATCTCAAAGCATCGCATGTCCAGCTTCACTTGCACTACGCCTTTGTCGGAAGTTTGCTTCACGTTGGAGTCCTCTTGAGGCAGCGTGTCCTCCAGCAAGTTGGTCCATTGCACCGAACGGACATTCAGATTGGACCTTGATGGTTTTAGCTATGGGGACTGACGAAAATCGAGAAGTCTTACAGCTCAAGGACTCCTTGGACGCGGGAGCCTAGTGTCTCCAAGATTCGAAGAATGATTGTTGAGTGACCGCTGATCGCGTCCGACTCTCCACGCTTTACAGTCTCGATCCGTACGCTAGGTGCACCAAGCACTTTCCATCGCACAGTACGAAGAGCTGTGTCGGGATTCCTGCCTCGGAAAACTTGGGATCAGCATGAATCTCGGATTTCTCGCTCACCTCTAACGGGATTGGTAAACTTCAACGCTTCGAGTACCACTCCGCTCTCCTGCATTCTACCGAGATGAGGAATGATAGCGAAAGAGAATTGGTGGACGCCCATATCCATATCTGCGTCCGGAGCTTTGGCTGAACGAAGAAGAGATATCCTGGCGTAAGTGATCGACGTCGCGTTGAGCGCTACTCTGTACTCACCGCATGGTGTTATTCTCTACCGCGTAGCCATATTTATAATCTGAAGCTAGGGCGACACCATAACCAACCTCGCTCAGATCGGCAAGCATATGTGCGCAGACCTCGAATTTTGCCTGCTCTAGCCGGGTGTTGCGATGCGTCGGGCGCTCGATGAGACCAAACTGCGTACCATAAGTGGCAGACGGGGAATGTATGTCGATGGGCAGCGCGACTGCTTGTCAGCAAAGTGGCCCGTGCTTCCCCTTACATTTCAAGAAGCGATGACTCTCTCGCCAGTCGGCGTCTACATCCACTCGTATCGGACACCTCGCTATCGTTCCCGGAAGTACGGCATCCAGTGAGAACTATAGCACATTAGCAGATGTCGTGCAAGGCGAGGGCAGAGGAATGTAGTGACTTACAGTCAATGTGACTTTGCTTTTTCCGAATACGGCAGTGGCGGCAATCGAAGCTCGTAAAGCGTGACTTGCGGTGACCTTCACACTGGTAAATCTGAGCTGTCGACATTGGTCTAGATGATAGATCTCCGCATCCCATGCATCGTAAGCTAGAGGGTAGTCGTCGTAAAGCATCAAGCCGGCATCGTCGGCTCCAGGACCCGGGAGAATCAACTCCCGCTGAAGTGGGATATCGAACACACTTGTCAAACGGCCGCCTTTTATCTCCAATCGGAAAAGGGCATTTTCGAGCACGGCGGAATCGCCATTGGAAGTAGCGGTGGGTGATGTCCTTTGAGAGAGAGACTTGACCACAGTCCCCACACCAGAATTGTCAGTATCTATCAGATGATAAGTCTTGGCCGTGGAGTTTGTCGTCTTGTCGGGAGAGGACACGTCTGGCAGCTCGATGACTTCACTGCGTGCCAAACGAAGTGCGTCGACGACAGCGATTGGCTCCTCAGAGTCGCTAGCCGAGGTCTCGGAGGGTCGTACGAGCACGTCGAGGGCTTCACCAATAAGCTGCTCCGCCTGTTTCGACCTGGTGTCGTAAATGGCCCAGGCATCCTCGTTTGCTAGGCGAATACTAGTCCCGGGAATGACATCATGGAATTGATTTAGCATGACATCCTTCCAGATGGCATCCAGTTCCGCTCTACGACAGTGAGCTCATGATCGTTTACCATACTTCGGGACTTACTTGGGATACTTGTAACCCGGCAAGGTTATCGAGGCAATGGTAGCGAAATACTCCAGCTCCCTCAGCAATCTCTCCATGGTGCGATTCCCCTCTTTGATTCGAGCTTGGGAGGTATAGGTCTGACGGTCAATTTTGATCCGAAGATTGTGTTCTTGACTCACTCCTCTGTGAAGCTCAAAGTAGAGCTCACCCCTCCAGGTCGGCAGTGTTCGCCCACCAAGTGTCTCCTCTCGGATTGTCTCGAAAAAATCTACAGGTAGTCCCACCTTCACAGCCGGGACTTCGGGGCTGACTTGGGCCACTGCACAAAGTCGTTGCAGCTGTCGATGTCAGTGTGTACTGCAATTGGGTAAATGGCTTTCACCTACCTTCTCCAACATACGTGGGGTCGGACCTCCACCACCGTCACCATTGCCGTACAGCAATAAACTCTTATCCGTCACAGCCATATTTTTATGGCCACGAACCCCTTTCATGAGCTCGGAATAGTCGCACTGAGCGTTGTATGTGTCGGTCGGTGTCATGTGCGCGAGCACCTGGGAGCCGTCTATACCGCACCAATTGAATGTCGAGTGGGGAAAGGTGTTGATATTATTCCAGGAGAGCTATTGTCAGGCATCCGACAATATTCATGACTCACCTTCTGGGTAAAGAAGTAATCAATTCCGCAAAGACGCAGGATTTGGGGGAGCTGGCTGGCATAACCAAAAGTGTCTGGGAGCCACGCTTCTCGACAACGGATTCCAAATGTGTCTTCAAAGTAACGTTGACCGTACAAATACTGGCGGGCAAAGGATTCCCCGGACGGTATCATACAGTCGTGTTCGAGCCAGGCTCCGCCTACTGGGGCGAATCGACCTTGTGACACATACTTGGCAACCCGCTCGAAGGTTTCGGGATAGAACTCCTTCAACCAGACGTAATGCTGGGCCGAGGAAGCAGCGAATCGGTAGTTGGGAAATCGGTCCATGAGATCACACTGGGTACTCCAGCTCCGAGCGATCTTTTGATGCGTTTGCGTGTATCTCCAAAGCCAGGCCGTGTCGATATGGCTACGCTGATCAGCGAGTATACTTACAAAGGTACCTACCAATGACCAATGGCCCAAAGCTTTGCTCCGGGAGCGCAATCAGGGTTATGGGTTGTCAGATCTTGAATAGCCTCCTTGTCGAGTCTACCCAGAACAGATTGGGAGATTCGCCGGCATTCGGATATCACTCTGGCCAACGAGCCATCTTCTTCATCGCCGTGCAATCTGGTAAAGTGATTCATGATATCGTTGCAGGCTTTCAAGGCTCGCTGGGAGATGCCCGAGGTGCTAGCCTGTGTGTCCTGAGCGATCTGACGAAGAGACTGGAAATCCAGTTCGAGAGCTCGACCTTCGGTATTGACGAGGACCAGATCAGCCGAGACTAGCGGATAGTACTTGTTCATCTGGTAGTCAGCACGAATCTTGGGGGTGCTGCCTTACGTTTGGGGGATGATGCCTATAGCCATCGGAACCCTCTCCAAATACAGAGTTGGCCCTGGGAATCAGAAGATGACCAAAGTTGTGACAACTGCGGGACTTACGACACTTCGATAAAGCACTCGTATGTGCCCGCCTGCTTGACCTGGTCAGGGAGAAGATGTTCGACCCTACGATCCTCCTGTGTTCCTGGGACACCGTCTTTACTGGAGTTGGGTCCACCAGTGATACCTAGTGATTAGTGCGAATCTCGGTATGCCGCTTACCGTGAAGAACTTCGCCTCGAGCATTGAAGATGAGGGCTTCACATCCTGGATCGAATTCGACTATTGGGAGTGGTCAGTTTCGCCAGCAGCATGCTAATGCTACTCACAAATGATAGGCTCAGGAGACAGTTTGAAAGATTCGGGTATCTGTAATTTGACGTGGATCCAATGATTCGTGAAACTCGGTCCTAAAACGGTCCCCTTTTCGTATTTCCGGCTCGATTGAGAGAGTTCCGATCTCGCCTGGGAGAATGCGATCTTCTCATTTACTGGCGCCGACCATACTCGCATCCACACATGCTCTTCATCATGGACTCTCTCCACTTCAAGCGCCGACGATAGGTTTTCTCCCGCGAATGGTCCATCCAGAAATCGGCCAAGTCGACGCGTCGTCTGCGGAAGATTAGCGACGCCAGCAAGGATAATAAAGTGCTCACGATCCCTTCCAGTAGCGATTGGTTGACGCTTTCGGTCAGACGTGGATAGTCGGTTCTGGACATGGTTAAATACAATGAAACGACTTCTGCTTAGGCCAAGACGAGCATGTCGACTTCCTGGAGGTAATCGTGACTTTTTCATATCGACCTCACCGGACCGATCACCGGCTTATCTGTACGTCTGATTATCACATGCGCAATGTATCATTGACAATTCGGAGACCGATACTCGTGTCCGTCGGGCAATGTGAAAAGCTGTTTGCGTTTCTACCTAATATCGGGATAGAAATTACCCGGTCTTTCTCGTGCCTAGTTTCGTCCCAACTTCGGCGCCAAATGAACCAGTCACCTTGCTGTAATGTTTTCGTGCTACCGGCGCCGATGTCCGTGTGAGTGAGTCGTCTCTACGTCTTACACATTGCAATGTGAAGACTCACGTTCATCGTAATCCCCTACTAATGCGGTTGCAAATCCTCGGCCCATTACGTTTGAGTCTACACTCTGCAAAGTACGGTCCGGTCTGCCAAGCGACCGGTTGCAGATCTGTGACTAATTCAACCCCGCCTTCGCAACGGATGCGCCATTTTCCCCGAGCTGCTGCCTTTTGGTTTGCCCCTAATCTGAATCGCCAATTGATCATCGCCCACCGGGAGATCGGGTCGATCATCCGACTTTTTGCAATCACACAGGATGGTCAACGGGGCTCTGGGGGCTATATAATCTACTGTGGGGCCTTCCCGAATCTCCTCAAACACTTCACTACTGCTCATCGTTCCAAAAGACTCCCTCGACATGAGCCAACCAAACGCACTGGTTCAACAGAACCATGGAGATACCAAAGACACCGAAATCTACCTCGAGGACCAGAAACACCTCGCTAATGAGGATGCTCATCACGAGCACGACCTCAAGGCAACCGAGTTCAGCGAGAACCAGCTGAAATCGGAACTCGATACTTTGCCGTTGATGAAAGCTATCTGGACTTTCCGTCGAGTATTCCTTCTCTGCACCATTGCTGGATTCACCGCCAGTACAGATGGTGAGTTTTCCGCGGCCTCGTTGCGATTTTCTAAGCTCACACATCGCAGGTTTCCAAAACCAGATTTCGGGCTCCATTTTGGCCAACAAGGGGTTCATCAGACACATTTCCAATGGTCAGTACATCAACCCGAAAACAGGGGCTTGGGCTCTCGACCCAACCTGGGTGTCTGTTTTCAACGGTATCTTTAGGTAAGTCTACAAAGTTGGGCTGGTTGGGCAAGCTGACGGACACAGTGCCGGTCAAGTTCTCGGCCAATTTGGTGCTCAATACGTGTCTGAGGCGATCGGTCGACGATATGCCATGTTTGTCATCACTACCATCCTTCTCATTGTAAGTGGAGACAGACACCAGCTGGGTAGCACTGACGCTGTAGGCGGTCATCATCGAGTCGGTGACACCTGTCGGGATGTGGGGTGTCTGGGCTCTGGGTAAAGTGATCTGTGGCATGGGTATAGGATCCGTCCAAGCTACTTTGCCTGTGGTGAGTGACACGATTATACGGAACCATGCAGCTGACGAGGCAGTACATCAACGAACACTCGCCCGTACAAATGCGTGGATTCCTTATTGTCGCCTACTCTCTCTGGTTCAGTCTCGGTGGCCTGTTCGCCAACATCGTACTCAAAGTCCGAAACGATCAAGCTCCTCTCGACTGGAGGACAACCATTTTCACTCAATTCGCCATGATTGGCATCAGCTACATTGTCTACTGGTTCATGCCCGAGTCTCCCCAATGGGCAGTACGACATGGCAAAGTCGATCTGGCCCGCCGTATCTTGACGACTAGCTATAAAGGGGTGGACAAGTTCGACGTGGACAAAGAGCTCAATATCATGCTCTACACTGTCGAGGTGCAGAAGCAGCATGACACTGACGCTAATCTGTTGGGTCCTCTCGCTATATTCAAGGGACTGAATGGAAAGCGATTCCTCATCGGCGCATGGCCCAAAATCCTACAACAGTTCGTTGGGCTTGCGATCTTCTCGACGAATGCGGCCTACTTCTTCCAAATTGCTGGTAAGCATCCTCTGTACCTGCATAGCGAGACAGCCTTACTGATGCTTAGGTAACAAGGATCCTTTCTTGGTCACCCTCATCATCGCCATCGTCGGTCTCGTTGCTGTGATCTTGGATGCGCTTCTGATCGACAAGATTGGTCGAAGACCGATGACTATCATCGGATTCGGAGGAGCCTGCGTTGGTGTGCTTATCATTGCGATCACGAGTCTATTCCCTTACCAGACAAACTCTTCGCTCGGGGCGGTCCTCGTATTTGGAGGTGTCATGGCGTCTTTCTTCAACACCTTCCAGTCGTCGACCAGCTACGCCTACTTGACGGAGATGCACGAACAACGATTCAAGGCCAGAGGTTGTGGATGGGGTCTAGCGTTCTGCAACCTGTAAGCAGAATTACAGCACCTGGTACTGCGGCTGACACTCACAGTTTCGCTGTTTTGATCAACTTTACTCTACCCCTCATGCTCAAAGTGTGGAGCGTCCGGGCTGCCTGGTTCTTCGTCTGCCTTGGTATCCCGGGTACTGTCCTCGCCTTCTTTATCATGCCCGAGAGCAAGAACCGTTCGTCTTCCGAGATCCAGGAGATGTTTGTGGATCATGTACCACTCCGCAAGTGGAGAGGGTACAAGACGGCTGTGGAGAGGGACATGGAGGTCCGAATGCAGCAGAGCGGCCAGTAGAGGGTTGGGCAGAATTCGAGAGCGATGAGAAGAAGGGGTGGCTCTCGATGTCAGCCCATCTTGGATAGCAAAGTTTCTCAAAATGTTTGTTGGGTTGTCTGGTTATATGCAATGTATATGGAACACATGCTGCACGTTGACCGCTTTCAGCAATTGGTATGAAGACGTCGGAACGTCTCGTGCGATACATGCTGTACTACAGTAGGCTCAATGACGGTGCCGATCGGGATGTAGAGATGCCCCAGATCCTGTCAGGCTCCGTCCGACCTTTTAAGATACCGCGGATCTCGCTGCCGTCGGTCACAGCTATGTTCTCATCCCGATTGGTATACTGGACTCGGCCAAGGTACTACGATAGTCAGCTGGAAGGCTGATGCTAGCTCATACTCAACACGTTAGAGGGAGAGGGCGTGCAGTCGATCGAGACACTGTAGTAATTAGCAGTGATGTGTAGGTGTGAAGATCTGAGATGATCCTCGTTGTTGCATATCATTGCTTTTGTCTCCTTTACATCATGTCTGGGACAGATAATGGGCTATATGCTGACTTGGCCCTTACCAGCTCCTCCAGCGACATAAGTAAGCAGGTGGACACTGATTATCCTGCAGCCCGACCACGCCAAGGGATGGGCCGCGTGACGCGTTTTCTCCCGAGTTACCGCTTTGGGCGTCATGTTCGATGCCAAGCGGTGCCGGCCCGACGAACACCTTCTGGGATCGGTTGTTGTTCTATTGTATCTTATCTCAATTACTAGAGCGGCAATCAATATGGACCAAGTCAAACAAGATCCCTTCTCGTCGCCCACTGGGCCCACGAAAGGAGGCCCCGACCCTCAATATGCACCTCCCGCTGGCGTTCCACCTCCACCGCCTGCCTACATCAAGGATGTCAGCATGAAGGATACCGCCAATTACAACACCGATGCCCATCTTCTTGCCGCATGTCGGGCCAAAGGCATCTCGCCTTATTTTGCCACTCAGATTACCCGACTAAGAGAGTACTCGTCCATACGACTGGTGCTTGACGATTCCGGATCAATGAAGGCCATGCTCAATGTTTACGGACAACCACCTCGGAGTCGATGGCAGTTGCTGCAAACAATGGTCAAGGAGATTTTCGACTTGATGACGGTCGCCCGTGGACGGGATCCGGTTGACGTGCATTTCCTGAATATGTTACCCGGAGGAATGAAGGCGGATTCGGTTGATCAGTTGCAGACATTCTTCAACACCAGCCCCAACGGAACTACACCGACATTAGAAGTTATGCGGGACATCATGACTCCCGAACACATGATCCACGAGGAAGGAGTGTTGACGCTCCTCATTACCGACGGAGCACCCAACTGCGGTCATCAAGCTTTCCGAAATTTTTTGCTCGACGCCCAACGCCGATATCCTGCGAGCTATATCACCGTCGGCTTATGTACGGATGACCCAGCCACCGTCAACGAATACGAACAATCTCTCGATAACGGAGTACCACATCTCGACGTCATGTCGTCGTACGAGGAGGAGAGCAGGGAGATTAGGAGGATTCAAGGTCGGAGATTCGGATTCACGTATGCCGACTGGACCGTCAAGTTCCTCTTGGGCTCGAGGATCACAGAGTGGGACAGTCTGGATGAGCGGAAACTGTCAAAGAGGGAGTTGGAGATGATTCAGAAATTCGGGAATGCCTACTTGGGTGTATCAGGTGGAGCGGGCGGAGCGACTGGGATGGACAAGAAGAAGAAGGATTGTGTTATCATGTGAGAGGACACGTTGAGCACCTCATCTCGCTATCCTGAATCGGTAACAAAGGCTACAAACACAGAGACATATAATGCAATATCGGAATATAATGAACGTCTGATATCCTCAGCTCTTCGGTGACGACGCTGATGTTGCTGATCTTGCAGTCTAAGAAAGAGATGTCGACTTCTACAAGCACAGCAAGAAGGAAGGCAGAAGTGAATTGTCAATCTACATCAAACTTATGAATGACGCCAGATGCGTAGCGGAGCTGTCTCATTTCGACATGGTTTCACTGCTTCAAACGAGCAAGCCAACTGTATTCGCTATGTTGTGCCTGTGATCGATGCACGGCTTGACGCTTCGTCTCCTCTCTCGTTTGGCGCATTTCGAATCTCAAACAGATGATCTGGCGCTATCAAGTCTCGATACCCATGCGGGACAAACCCCTCCTACTCCGCGATCAACGTCTCGGCCGATGACTCCGACATGTGGCATCAAGTCAGCGCAGCGACGACTGGTTCCGGCTCCTATGTGACTTGAGCCTTATCTTACATGGTCGGACTCATATTGTCAGGCTGATCTTGGTCAAAAGAGGCAATTTAGGGTCTTTGATGGAGGAGGAGCGTCGCATTGTGTGTATGTGTAGGACTGATACCCCACTCCGCATGCTGCGGTTGAATTGATCTCGGACTTTGGCCGAAGGTGGGGGATCCCAAATTGTAAAGTTGCTAAACCGCAACTAAAATGCCACTTGAACTGCTCATATTCACCGTGATTCGCGCATAGTTACGAATCCGCTCCACACAATAACTACCCAAGGCTAGGAGATGGCCGAAGCGCCCGACATGGGTTCTCAGCCTTCCTGCTGTCTCGCCAGGTTCGGCCAAAAATCCGAGACTAGTACAACTTGTTCGCTCGGTATCTACGGACCCCGGAAAACTCCGAGTAATGGGAGTGGGGTAGACATGCTCTATATATGAAGCCTGATAGCCTCGCTGGTGGCCTAGAGGATCGAACCGACTACCATGCTCTCAATCTTACTACCATTTCTCGCTTCGCCGGCTGAGGCTCAGGACTTTCAAACTTGGTGCGGGAAACAGTACGAGGTAGGAGCACCTCGTACACCTCCATCGCCCGAGAGTCGCTTCTCCTACCCTTCCTCCGGAGATCAGAAGCTACTAGACTTCAAGTGCTCTACTGCCAGCTCGATCTATTTACCTGGCGACGATACGCTCGATCCACCTGCGATTGTGTTCGACGCAGCTGTGGCCTATGATTACGGAAAGCCTGGTATGCCCCATCCGTTTCAGCGTAGTATATCCGCTAATCTAATTTGTAGTCTTTGGCAACGAGGGCGAGTATTTGACCGTCTTGGTGTCTCTTGGCAATTCGACCAATGTGCTCGAAGGTGTGCAAGTACCCATTGGGGCATCTGGTACATTGGCCAACTTCACCCTTTCCGAGCTAGGTCTATCGCCCTCCACCGACCCGACTTCGATCACTTGTACCGCTCAACATGGCAACACTTCGTATACCGATACCACCGAGCTAATGTATCTTCCTGAGAACCCATACAATGGTTCGTCCGTCAAGATCGATCGAAAGACAGGGTACTTGAAAGTGCAATACGAAGCGGGACAGGAATGGAAGCAAGTCTTGCCTTTCGGATTCTACGACGTATGTCGTTCTTGCTTTATTAACTGGAGTCGACGTTGGCTGACTGGTAGAGTATCAACACCACCGAGATAGACGGTCAGGGATTTTCTGACCCGAACGGAGAGCCTATCCCATTGCCCCTGCAAGCTGATGAACGGGGAGAAGTGAGTCTCTGAGGCAATACCGATTGCTTGTCACTGACAGATCGTTTCAGTTCACGTATAGTAACAAGGAGAAGCTGCAGATCATGAGTAGACTTAATTATACCATGGTCCACCCTGTACCGCCAGGCGACTCGTACCGACTGAACGGCAACGAGACAGCCATCTACGAGTATTTTGACGAGGCTGAGCGACTGGGCTTAGGGGTCATGTACGACATGCGACACAGTATGTCAAACCATGTAGTGGGAGGATGAAGCACCACGCTGACATGACAGGTTTCGCAAATCTGACCCTAGTCAAGCCCCAGATCGAAGAGTTTAGATCGCGCAAGAGCCTTCTTGTCTGGTACACTGGCGACGAGCCAGACGGACCCCCGACACCCCTTAATACGACCAAAGATACCCGAGATCTCATCCATTCGGTTGACCCTTATCATCCGGTCGCCCTGGTTCTCAACTGCGCAGACTACCACTGGACCGAGTTTTCGTCCGGGGCCGACATTCTCCTTGCCGACCCTTACCCTATCGCTCTGAACGGTGCTTTCTCGAAGCGATGGTCTACCCCTATCACTTACGATTACGGTGTTTCTGGCTGCGATGGGTGCATGGGCTCGTTCTACGATATTACGAATAGGATCGACGATTGGAAGAATCGAGCGAGATTGAGCGATAAAGCGAGGGATATGCCCTTGTGGATCGTACCCCAGATGTTCAGCGACCATGGGGACGAGTTCTGGTGGCGAGCACCGGAAGGTGACGAGGGGGCAGTACAGGTCGTGCTCGCTTGGAATCATGGTGTTACGGGACATTGCGCCTGGTACTTCTCCACCGCGGGTGTCGACGTACTATACGTATGTATCCATCTTTCTACACCATCATTGTACAGTCAAGCTGAGATGTAGAACGCTTCCTCAGTTGCTACCCAGCTTCGGGCTCAGACATCTTTCGTCATTGATGCCGTCGACACTCGTCGCAGAGTCTCAACTTCCTTGCCAAACGATGGAGAGAATGGGCTCGACGTTGCTGCCTGGACTCGAACTCGGGAAGATGGCGTGCGGGAGACCCTGGTCCTCGCCGCTCAAGTGTTTTACAACTTTGCAGGCGTGCCAACCGGTACCGTCGACTTCGAGCTGATGGGTCTGAACGGCACCGTCAAGGAAGTCCTGTTCGGAGGTGTCAACGCGTCTGAGGCTGGTAGCCCGCTATTCAGTATGGAGAGGACGAGTGTTGCGGGGGTGATTCTGGAAGGTTAGGAAGACAAGCTGAAAGTTGAGGGACCGGTAGTACGAAGGATATATAATAGGAGAGGCCGGGGGTATGCGGGCTGAGAGTTGTATCGACTTACCGATCTTCTCCTGTAAACGTGAGGCAATGGGAGGCAGTGGGTGCGTATACAGCATATGTATAATGGGTGTTGTCTTTTTAATCCCGTCAATTCACCGATTAGTCTGCCTAAAGTGTACCCGATGAGCATGACTATCACAAGATCGTTTCCGGAATTTACTTCTGGAGGGCGACTTCAAGAACATACCCTGTTGCTGCTTATCTATTGACCAGCCCATGTCATTGGCCACCTGCAACAACAATGGACTTTGAGTGATCAACATGCGTTCTTTCAAGAAGTGAATCAGTAGATATCAGTCATAGCAGAATCTCGTGGTCGTAATTTCTCTCCACATCTGTTCTGTAGCAAGGAAGCAAAAGTAGATTCAGAAACACTGGTACATGCAATTGTAGAGATGTTTGATACAATGTATGGCCTGCATTAGAGTATCAGAGAAGTTCAGCTTGCGCATCCCAAAATCGCTCGAAGGTGATCACATTGGTCTATCCTGAATGTTGGCGATGTAAGACCCGTCACCCACTGAACGACATTCAGTCTATTGTCTTCCCCGTATTGTTCCTTTCTTGCATTCTTGTGATACAAGCTGATCCAAACAAAGGATATCTGGAGGCATGATGTGTCAGATGGATGATCTGCTCGCATCACTTTCACTTCGAACCTCCCAAGCCATCATCGACTTCTCTACTACATAACGTCAATATTGACGCTCAGATATCTGGTCGCGAATGATTGCAATACTGAACTACATATTCTTGGCGACAGTTGGTAGGTTTGTCCGTTGATATCGGCTCCAGCGATAAGCCGCTAACACCAGAAGCTCTGGCATTGTCGCCCACTGTCACTGTTCCCGCCGAAACGTCTGGCCAGCCAGCCGGCGCTTCTACATCCTCGCTGTCTGCCGAGACTCTCGACGGAAAATCTGCAGTGGTATCATCGCCTGGCAGCTCGTCCTCCTTGCCCTCCCTCGCCTCCACTACTTCGGCGACTGCAGGCGCTGACGGATACCCGATACATTCGGATCTCGCGAAACTCTTTGGTTACAACAATACTCCCACAGTCGACCATGTGACAGGGAGTGAGGCCATACTAAGTGCTCCAATGAGATCGCCGAGCTGACTGATTAGGCGTAGATGTGGCTCGCGATTCAACAGATGGCTTTCGTGAGTGCCTCGTCTGGTGTTTGTGCTCATCTCGCCAGCGATTTTTCGAGCAGCAGTAACTGTGATCCTTGCCCTTACCAAGTGCTCACCTGGTGGCCTATGGATTAAGTCAATGTTCCATCCCACGAAAACGGATCACTTCCTCGATCAAGGTGGGAACTTCACAAGAGTCATGCTCTTCTCCCAGAACAACGGCACTGCGTGGAGTAGCTGGACCAAAGAGCTTGATAGAAATAATCTTAAATGGGTCGAGGACAAGGAGTTCGATAGGGATCCAGATGGGACCGAGTACGATAATCCCTGGTACGTGAACAAGCCGAGCATGGGCCGAGCCGGGACCGACCCCATACGAGAGTGATGAGGAGCTCACTCAGATAGGTGGCCATGGGCATTGATCGATGGCGCTCTCGGAGCTGGCTGGTCACCTGGCCAGCCCAACATAACGGATTATCACTGGGATCAGCTATTTCAAATACTCACAGGCGAGGAAGTGGAGTTGAAGGACACTGAGGCCCTTGACTCCGGAACAATATGTGAGCTCGTTGCAGCCGAGGACGAGTAATTCCTGACACCCCAGGGAAAGAATATCTCTCGAAAGCCGACTATACCCCAATCTTGATAGAATGGAACGGAGATTGGTCAGTGGTCATGTCACCGTCGGTCAGGGATGGTGTCAACTGGTAAGTCGCAACTCCGGAAAGATAGCCCGTGGCTGGTCACCATACGGTCGCTGATACCCGAGGCTTGGATGGGCTGATCCGTACCCGAGTCACGCCAGGGAATATGACGACAACAATAAACAAGATGGGAGGCTCACGATCTTCACCAAGTATGATACCTTCGCCAAGATCACCAAAGTGATGCACCTCAAGGACTTTGCGTCGTTCGATGGTAGGCCCGAAATCTTGAGCGGTTCATGAAAGTTGGCTTTACTATAAATGGAGTGGTGTCGGCGCTGCTTATACATCAGCTATATGCGATTATAATCGAGTTTCCCTTTCCAAACGTTGGTAGATCATTCGCATAGATTGGAGATCGTTGAGCATGTTGACGGATGTCTTGGACTCCTGAGCGGTCGCGGTGTGGCGCTAAGTTCGGCTTCGGTGACGGTGTACATCTTAGTTCCTATGTGCATATGATATCACCAACGCGACATTGCCGATATATGACATCAATGGGATGCCTGAATAGCTGAAGTATACTGAGTGAGTTTGCGGACAGGTGAATGTTCGCCTCATTCATCACCCGAAGACCGGTAGTCCTTATTTGGTCCACCACTTAACAAGTGTCTGAACAAGCTGTTGCATCGACTCTGCCTGTCATACGTTATCCTTGTTCGGAATGGGTTCCCCTTGAATTGATCAATATATCCATTGATAGCTACATCAATTCCGGACTCGCACCTATTGATCAAAGGAATCACGTCTGGATGACTGGAGTTTCATCACCGTCTCAGGTGAGTTTCATCGCTGACATCCTTACCGTATCGGCGATCCTACTTTTGAGCTTACCCTTCGAATCAGGCAGTGACGCAGGAGAAGTCGCAAGGGATAAGCAACGCTGATCCTCTTGGCGCTGAACATCCCTTCATACTCAGGGGGCTGGGATTCGCCGCAAAGGATTTGAGCGATCAACATGTTTCGAGTCAAGGATCAGGAACAAGTCTCAATGGACGATTATCTTGCGCTAATCCCCAGAAAGGATCTCTACAGGGATCTGAATGGGGACTCTGGGAGTGCATTAGTTTCCGAGGTTTGTTGCCATACATATTTATACCGTCGCCCCCTTTCTGATCCCTCAGCTTACTACTCGATTTAACAATCTAGCAACCTATTTATAGCTGATATATTTACTACACTCCTCTTTCAATCAAAATACAATGGTGCATCTCGGTACTGGAATACTACTTCTCTATATGACTGTTGGAGGTGAGTTCTTTACTAGATTCCACGGCCTGAATCAGTCAGTACTGATGACAATCAGCTCTCGGGAAAGGAGGCCGTGGAGGTGGAAGCAAGGGTGGAAGCGGCGCCGGCGACTTGGTGGGACTAGGGATCGACATTGTCGGAGGGCTGTTTGATGAAGACAACAGTGATGCCAGCAATGCCGAGTTTACTACCGCGACGACCGACAGTACCTACGTGATTTACACTCGTTCTTCCCCCGCTACCTATGAACCATCGACAATCTCTAGCGTTATCACCGAGGCTACGAGCGCTCCATCGTCCGCGGCCCCCGTCTCGACCGGCGGGGTTGACTTGATTCGTCTATTTGGACCAGATGAGCGACCTGACATCTTTCATTTAGAGGCCGGTAGGTTTCTTGCCGTCATGCCTATGCTAGCTGGGAATCTGCTGACGAGGTAGTCGGAGAGGTACAGGGGCTTTCAGATACCCATAAAGGTAAGCAAACCACTTTCTTCCCCTCTCGAACTCTGCCTAATTACTTGAAACTTTGGCTGATACTAGCTATCCTTCAAACTGCTTCCGCGGTGCTCTTGGCATTGACCAAGAGTACCCCTGATGGTCGATGGATCAAGTCGATGTTTGGCCTCCCCGGACAGATTGATTCGATCAATGAAGGTCCGGAAATCGTGAATATAACCCTCACTGGCCTGGACGATGTGATGAAAGGAGAGCAGACAGTGATCAAGGGCCTACAATCAATGAAGATAGAGAAATCCAACCTCCCGAAACTGGCCGAGATGGGCGTGGGTAGCGATCAGATCACAGAGCCGTGGTACGTAATCCTCGCGGCATTTTCTGATCTCTTAGCCGAGGCTGACTATACACAGGTGGCCCTGGGCACTGATCGAAGGAGCGCTGCAGGCCACAGGTGGCTGGGAAACAAACAATCACATTCAAGAACATGAATGCATGAGCTTGCTGAGATGCTTCACTGGCGAAAAAACAAAATACCAGGCTCACCCGATGGGCGCCACCTACGCGGATGGGATTGGCAAGTCGCTTTGAAACTTCTATTCATACCTGAACTGACTCGACAGAAGAGAAGTTTGCTGCCGCGGATCATACTCCAATTATCTTTCGTGAAGAAGACGACACTTGGGGAGTCGTGATGAGAGCACCTTTTACAAATGACAAGGGAGAAGAGCAGTCAGTAGTTGCAATTGACCAGTCTGTTGATCTAACGACGTAGACTTGGATGGGCCGGACCATGGCCCACCGAGAAAAACAATCGCGAGCAGGAATTCAACTCGTTTAATGCCACTGCCGATTTCAGATTTGGAGCTTTGGTCTTTATTGAAGGCCTGCCCACTTTTGAGCAAACTCAAGAGTAGCGGTCTTTGCAGGAGATGAGAAGTCGGCCTACTAAGAGTACTTACAATGACTACTTGCTCAGGCGTGATAGAGAGTCCGACATGTCTCCATGTATAAACACTGAGCCCCTAATCTATCCTGACATCCGTTGAAGCCGGCATTCCCAAGCATTTCTGTTATCCGCGACATCCCGAACCTCATCTCCAGTTTTATCCTCACGAGGTAAATGCGAGCTTGGTCGATGATATTGATTGTGGTAGAGGTATTGGGGCCGAGGACAAGGGTGGTACTCAGCCTTCGGGTAATGTCGTCCTGCTGTAAGGTCGAGGTGAGGGAAAAGGCTTGGGCCCGATTCCGGTGTAATTGACGCACTGCAAGGCTGATTTGCTATTTCCTTGGAGCAGAATGTGATTGATAGAAGATCGCCAGCTGGCTGGGAGTTACACACAGGACCCAACGAGGAGAAATCACTTTCTCGGTGAGTCCTCATTTTGATCGGCTCTGGTTTCCCTTGTGAGCTCTCGTCCACGGGTTAAGGCGATGCCAGGGAGAAAGGACTGTATCGCTCAATCTGTTTCGCGTTACGATTCAAGGGCCAATCACGAGCGGTCAGCGGTCTAAATAGACGGCTACAAGGGAGGTTGGAGCCATGAATGACCGATTAGCGGCTAATGACGATCCACATAAGGGACCTCGTGATACGAAAAGGGTTGATTAGTGTGTCACCCTAATGATCGCCAATGACTTCTTTTGTCAATGACGATCTCAACACCCGAGGCGATGCATACGCAATGGAGGTCGAGAGTCCAATCGTTCTGCGCGACGCTAATAATAAGAGATCAGCTGTCCGGGCTAATCATTATAATCGATTCAGACGGGGTAGTCAACCAAGATGGCTCATTGAGCTGTCACCTCGCAGATATATAACCTAAGTCTCGTCGCCCTCTTTCTCTTCTATCAATAAACTAACAAACTATTAAACTAGACTTGCAAGCCATACTTGCCATAATACAACTCGATCCTCGATCGACCTACATTCTTTTAGAATACATACAATACAATACAATGTTAACCTTTAGTGCAGCAATCCTCCTATACTTGGCTGTCGGCTGTAAGCTATTTCTTCCCCTCCGCTACGTCAACCTGAACTGACCTTATCAGCTGTCGCTGCCCCGGCCTTTCAAGCTCGAGACACTACGTCATTAGCCGGCAGCTCTGCCGCTTCCAGTGCTCAGTCCGACCCTGCCCAGTCATCCGCTGCCGGTGAGCAAACCACCACTACCTCTTCGGCTCAAGCGTCTGGCGCCAGTGATCAGTCCACCGCCACTACGTCGACTCAGTCACCTTCCACCTATGATCCTGCT
>Ga0308160_10003235_pt1 | contig 18571 bp, 19 predicted proteins | sample PhyFR1_FD_201036 | JGI IMG/M metagenome (GOLD analysis project Ga0308160, IMG submission 201036) | Phyllosphere microbial communities from UC Gill Tract Community Farm, Albany, California, United States - DLSLF.R1 | ecosystem: Host-associated > Plants > Phyllosphere > Unclassified | place: USA...
GATCAAGCGATATGCTCTTGAGCGAGAGGACGGCGAGAAGTTCGGAGACTGGACCATCCGAGCTGGATACATTGCTCCTACCAGTAAGTTACCATGACCTAGCACGTTCCTGACTGTACCTGACCATGATCTATTCCTTCAATCTAGAATCAGGAAAGGAGTTCTACGACGACAGTGTCCTTGCATGATCTGCGATGGACCATCGACGTTTATAGGCATCAGCATATCATTTCTTCCTATCATTTAGCATTTTCTTCTTGGGTTCGAGGTTGCAATCATGTGTTTAGTTTGACGAAAGGATTTCAGTGTACACAAAATAAAATGTACATTATGAGCGATTCGTTGCCCAGTAGTGGACGATAGGGCTCTTGTCCTGTGAATCTACCCCCTTTTCACGGCTATACTAAAGATGAATGGGCAACAGAACCTTGAAGTAAAGGACAGGTGACTTGAATGAGACAGTGAATAGCCCCTTTTTCTAAGGTATTGTGCGACAAAAGTGCTTTCTCTTGCTCTTATATACCACGACGTTTTGCATCACAGGTTGCAGCTACACAGCAAAGGCCTGACTCAAAGGAAGCCTCAATAACGATACCTCGAAAAAGAGTCATCACATTCTCGTCCCAAAAGATCGCGCAGGCCCCTGTGCGTCTGATCATCGAAATCCTTCCTGGCGTGGATAATCATTGTCGCAACAGTATCAAGCTCAAGGCATAGCAAAAACCAAAGAGGAGTCCCGCGAAGCCGCCGGACGTTGGTGGTCGTCGGTGCAACCGCGCCACGACCTTCTTCAACCGGAAAGAAGTAAATGTTACATCGGTACTGTCTGCAAATTCCGCCATGCATTGCTGTTATGCCAAGCATGTCAGACGAAATCCAACCCGTCTTGCGTGGACGAGTGATTATACAGGGAAGAACGGGTAGCTTTGCGGGTGTTACGATCAGGTTAGCAGTTGGGCTAGCCTGTGTTTTGATACTTCTTGATGATTCGATCCCGGTAACAAATTTCGTCGTTCCCGACCGCGTGCAAACTTTGCGAGGCTATTACCTAAGGAAGGCCAACCCTTTCGATCATGAATTCATGAAACGCTTTCGCATTCACCTTCCCTCTCTCTTCATCTTCATCGGCTAAAACGGTCGAGACGGGGGGGAGGAGGGGCGCGTTGTTGATCATGTGAGAAAAGAAAGGAGCGGCTCTCCCCGAGCGCATCCAACGCCACGTGGCTTTTCGGGCACATGCGATGATAGCTTGGAGGGCGGAAAGGACAGGGGACGCCTCGGCGGTCACTTTCATATCTGCATCCGCTTCCGTGCTGCCGCGGCAGAGAGATCTCATCAGAGGCGGTTCTGGGTGGATTTTTCCCCGCTCCTAGTGTTTTGGTGAGTGAGAGCTTGGGAGTTTGTCTTTCTGAATCATCATCATCACGACGTACAATCGATCACAGTCTAGTGATCTCGATATTCAGTTCTCTCTACTCAACACTCATACAGTCAATCTCTAACCAAACAAGCTAGTCATAGACCTTGTCATTCCTCATTAGTACCCTTTTACATCACCCCTTCTTCGACCCGATCCTCCTCTTTTTTGTTGGATGGACCGAGTCGCCGTACCCGCCTACACCTTCCCGCCGCGACCAGCCAACAGCAGTGTCTCGACTACCACCACCGCCAATCTCAGTGGTGGTCGGTATTCGCAGGCAGCCATCGTCGATCCGTCAGACGAACCTAGTTATCAACAGAGACCCGAAGAGAATGAGATTGACACCGCTTATATCGAGCGACATGTCGTTGGCGATCGCGCATGCCAAGGTGGAATTGACGCCGCCACCACGGTCGATCTTCAGGATGAGATGGAAGATCCCAAACAACCTCTCTCCATCTTAGACCTTCCTCCCGAGCTCATCTTTCATATCCTCTCTTTCCTTCCCAACTCTCGATTGAACATCAACCCATTGATTCGCTCGCCTTACGCCACTTCGATTCACGTCCCGCATGATGACTACAATACCAACGCCAACGTCGATCCCGAGTATCATTTACGTACGGAATTACTGGACCCTACGCCGTACTACCCGGACGTCCAATTGGTTCAAAAATCGCTATACAATGTGATGAGGAGTTGCAAGAGGTTCTACGAGATTGGCAAGGCGTTGATGTGGGTCGATGTGGTCGTCAAGGGTGGACGAGGGTGGATCAGCGTTGTCGAAGGCTTGGGGGAGTACGTAGGGGAAGTGTGGTATGACGTCGCTGCGTCTCGGGCACAATCGTTGGTCAGACGATCTAGTCGCAAGTATGTAGGGCAGACGGAATCTCAAACCGAATCGGATATCAGCATCGTCCCTACCGGAAGCGAACATCATCACAACCTGATGACCCCTCAAAGCGGGTCACTTGAATCTTCCCCGCGCCGCCGATCGATGGATGCGACGGGCTCGACCTCTCGATCGCCTGGTCCAGCGACGGTGGATATCCCATCCCCACCCATCGTCGAAGTCGCCGAACACATGCAAATGCTCTCCACCTCGGCGCCCGTCATTCCTCAATTGGATCAGATCATGGCCGGTCACGAAGATCATACGGATCCCGATTCTTCCCCTGCGCCTCATCAATTCCCCACGAGCGTACCGACTAGCCCACAACCGGCGGGTCCACCGATCTTGGCGCCCGTCTTGGGGGATATCTCGATCGGACATCAGTTTATTGCTGGGTTTGCCCCGCCACCGAGTATGATCGGTGGAGTGGGAGGTATGGGTGGGGAACCTTCGGTGGCATCCACCTCGACTCAATTCAGATCGATTAGGACTCCACCAGGGTCACGAGGAGCGTCTCCTTCGAGCGCTTGGAGGGACAACGAGTTCAAGGCTCCCGTCAGTCCTTGGCGAGCCGCACCGAGTTTGATTCGAAGGACGTCCTCGACGGCGAATCGAGCGAGTTCCTTGTCCCGCGGTATCAGTCTGGTGAGGAGCAAGATGAGAGACAAGTTTCATCAACATTCCCAGATCGCCTCGATCGATGCTGGGCTAGCGACCCACACCTCGCCTGCCGCTCCGGACGCCGAAGCAGAGATCGTCGTCGAAAAGGAAGATTCAAGGGTGATGAGACCTCCTATGGAATCCCCCGATATGGACTTTGGAGAATCTCAGAACAAGTTTGAATCTCTCGATCGGGTGTTGAGGAATGGCGGGACGGTGTCGCGGAACAATTCGATCAGTGGACCTGGTGGTGTTGGTCGTCGATCTTCCCTCCGTTCGCAGTCGCATCAGACCGGAGTAGTCCGTCCCAAGACGAGGCTCGAGAGAGAAAAGGAATTGCGCAGGGACTGGGAGAGGGAGCGTGATCTCTCGAGAGCGAGAGCCAGGGCGAGGTCCCCGTCTGTCATGGGCGGGAGGAGAGCAAGGTCACCTTCGATCTCGAGGAGTAAAAATCGGAGGCAGGCTGCGGATGTCGGAGCGGATGGGGCAGAGAGTTTGATGCAGATTTTGACACGGGAGGCCATGAGGCAAGAGTCACTGGATGGGCTTCCGAGTGCTTCTAACCGAGTCACAGCGGAGATTGAGGGTGAGGGTGAGGGTGGTACAATTGTCAGTGAATCAAGTGTCGCGGTCGATGGGCTACCCGTTCTGGGTCAGCCAATCCAGGTCGACACGTTCGACACCTCGAGCGATACTCGACCGCTATTCAGGCCCATTTGGAACGAAGAACCGGTCAACGATTCGCTCATGACAGTCGAAGGCGAGGTCCGACATGCCCACTTTCCACCCGAGACCGTTCTTCCGGAAATGACCCCAGCCGACCCAGAGTATGAATTCGAGTTCGAGCTCCCGACACGACTTCCGCCCATTCCCCAAATCCAGTCGCTCTCGTTTGCCAACTTCCGAACGACTGGAACACGTCGAACGCAGGAGGAAGCCGTACGAGGCAAGTTCGTCACTCCTCAACGACTGTACCATGTTTTACGAAACGCTCCTCGTCTTAAACGTCTGGCGATGACTGAGTACGTCGACAGTGCTTTGGCGGTCGAGGTCATCGAGGAGATCTTTTTGCGAGGCTACGACTTTGGTCGTCAAGGGGAACCTGAATGGGAGCGGCAACGATTGAGCGGATTCGAAGCGATGGAAGCCATCGATCTGACCGGATGCGTTTCTTCGGTTTTCGGCAAGGCGCTCGAAGAGTTTGTCGAGCGCTGGTTGGTCGATCCCAAGGAACGTCGGCGGCGGCGCCGGCAACGTGAAATGGACCAGACCGTCGAGGAGCCCGACGATCGCGGCGAGAGAGGTAGAAGTCGAGCCGTTCATGGATTCGGAGGACTGACAGCGGAAGATCACTTGCGCATCGCCGAGGAGGAAGACGAGTTTTACGAGGAAGAAGACAAACAATGGGTCAAGCCGGCATTCCACCATCTCAAGCGATTCAGCTTGAGAGGTTGTGTCACCTTGTCCTGGGACGTTATCGCCGCGATTGTCGGCAGCTGTCCAGGTTTGACCCACCTGGACTTGTCTTTCACTCGAGTCTCGCCCGCCACCCTCGAGGCTCTTGGCCGCATGCCCGATGCTCGGCTCGTCTCCCTCAGCCTGGCCAGATCCACGCGACTCACCAGTGAGAGTGTACGAAATTTCCTTTGCGACGCACCTGCTGCTAGTAGCTTGATCGACCTCAATCTGTTCGGAGATATGACATATCTCTCCCCGCTCAACGCTACAGACTTGGAATGGATCATCAGGCTCGCACCATGCTTCCAGAACCAGCAATTGCGTTACCTCGACTTGTCATCGTCACCATTGACAGGAGCGATGCTCTCGGCCGAAGATGTTCTCCCTCAATCTGGGCTGAGGATGTTGGGCCTGAGCTACATACCTCATCTACCTCTGGATGATGTGACGAGCTTCATCTTGAAAAAGGCTAGCAACGTCGAAATCCTTACCTTGACGCATTCGTCCACCCAGGCCGATTTACCTTTGAGCTTGGCTGCGCTCCACACGATGATGACACTCCATGGCAAATTGATCAATCCGCTCACCTCGCCGCCATTCAAGATCATGTCTGGACCAAACCGACGAGGACCTCATCAGGATTCTCCCACTCGCCTTCGAGTGATCGAATTGAGCGAGACGGTCCGAAGAGCACTCGGAAGAAGTGGTGGGAGTCTCGATTGGCGGGTCATCAAATCGAAGGGTGGTCGAGGATGGTTTACCGACATCTCTGCCGGTTGGGTGCGAGAGCATGATCCGGCTCTCGGCCGAAGGGTTTATCGATTCCAACGTGGTCTCGACAAGGATCACGTATGGAGACAGTACTTGCAAGCCTTGGCGGATGCCGATGGGAAGGTGGGAAGCTCGGTCGGATGGTTCCCACGGAAGATGGAGGTTCTGAGAGGCTTGGGAATGATCGGGCGAGAAGAAGGGCTGTTTGGCGCCAATTCGTTCGCGTTTGATGGGTGATCGGTGTATAGAAAGATTGTGACTGCGTGGGTGTAATGAATCTGTCACGAGTATGACTGTGCCTGTGCAAGACCTTATGAAAGTATAATATCGATCAGAACAGCACAACCTCGGAGCAACGACCCTTTGTCACCCGAGCCGTCTCGCATTTCCATTGCCGAGTTCGGGAGCCGAGAGTTGTCGTTTCTCAACTTTTGACTTTTGAGAGGGGAGGCTCGGGCATACGTCATCAGTTGGACGCCCTTGGCTTGCAACTTTGTCACGCCCCTCGACCCGCCCTTGATTGCCCATCGCCTCGTTCGGCTCGCGCTCTCACACGCAAAACACTGCGATTGTGTGAGATCCAGGAATATCCTACCCTTCTTGACGATCGACGACGAGGAAAAGGAGAAAGCTGAAAGATACAGCATTCATTATCGCATACAAGTCTTCAGTTCGTTGAGATAGACTACTAGATCATTCACCTAGTCGATTGATTGATCACCGTTCCGCCGGATGTTAGGATCTCGCGGTTCAATGGCCATATCGGCTGGCCTCTTCGGTCATGCCACTCAACGGCTTACATCCAGCTCGTCATCCTTGTTGGCACCAGCAATCCGACAATCCGTACACTCAAGCCGGAGTACCACTTCTCCTCTCTTGTCCCTTCGATCAGGTTTCAGCACTGCCGGCGCTCGTCAACAGCCGCTGTTCAACTCGAGATTACATCAATACCGATCCTCATTCCGTCAGCATGCATTCACCCTCCAAAACCGTTCTCAGGCCCGACATATCTCTTTCCCTGCGTTCCCTACCATCATTCCTGAAAAGTACAAGATCACCGGTTTCATCGTTCGATTCATCGTTTCCACCTTTTTCGGAGTATTGACTATCGGAGGAGTGATCCTCATACACGACGCCTTGACTTATAATGAGCGACATGTCGATCGGGTACCTACGCATCTCCTAGCTCTCAACCCGAGACGGGGAGGACCGAAGAACTTGCCCATCATTGAAAGAGATTTGGCGGATCAGGAGGACGAGTTTACCGCTTCCCTTGTCGACAAGCCTCATCTCGTTATTGTTGGTGGAGGATGGGGTGTGAGTTCGATGATCGTGTGTCGCATGACCTCTAATTTGCTAATCTTGCCTGGGTATGGATGCTATATAGGCCGTTGGAGTGCTCAAGGATCTCCCTGTTGGACAATACAATGTCACCTTGATCTCGCCTGACAACTTCAACCTGTTCACACCTCTGCTCCCCTCGTAAGCCGTCCGACCTCTCAGACTTCCGCTTCGTAAGGCTTATCCGTCATGTATGGTCTATAGAGCATGTGTCGGAACGGTCGAGCCTCGAACCTTGGTCGAACCTCTGCGGAAGATTATCGCTCGAGTCAGAGGACACTACATGACAGGTTGGGCGGTAGATGTGGAAATGTCCGAACGACTGCTCGAGGTTGAAGTCTTCAAGGATGCTAATGGCGGCAAGCAGCGATGCTACGTACCTTGTGAGTGTTAGCGCGGCAGGAGTGCTTGACAGGCCGTTTGAGCTGACTTATGTTTGACGCGGTGTAGATGATAAGCTGATCATCGCCGTGGGATCGTCGACCAACACCCATGGAGTACCAGGACTCGAGCATTGTTTCCAACTCAAGGTTTGTTGTTGTTCTAGTAAGGGTCTCGAACATGCTCTGACGGTCATGTTTGCTCGAACAGACTATTCCCGATGCTCAAGCTATTCGTCGAAAGATCATGAGTGAGTGCCCCTGGCGGGCTACCAATGTCCTTTCAAGCACTTTCTGATCGATGGCTGCGTTCGACCAACAGCCAACCTCGAACTCGCTTCTTTGCCTACTACCACACCTGAAAACAGGAAAAACCTTCTTTCTTTCGTCGTTTGCGGTGGAGGTCCTACCGGTGTGGAATTCGCCGCGGAGCTGGCCGACATGATGTCCGAGGATGTTTTGTCATACGTGAGTTCCAAGCTGCTTGAGTCCTTTCAAGATGACGTTGTTCTATTTGACTGACGCTTCTCGGCCCAACCCAGTTCCCAAGGCTCTTGAGGAACGAAATGAGCGTCAAGGTCATCCAAAGCCGAGATCACATCCTGAACACCTACTCTGAGAAGATTTCTGAGTTTGCCGAGAAGCGATTCGAGAGGCAAGATATCGAAGTCGTCAAGAACGCTCGGTAAGCATATTTCTGCATCCTGTGCCGTGCTTGCAAAGGATATTCACTGATGAGCTGTGGGAAACTTGCAGTGTCAAAGAGGTCTTCCCGGATCGGGTAGTTGTGACCCTTAAAGACCCGAAGAACAAAGACGCTAAGCCCGAAGAACGAGTCATTGATGCCGGTTTCGTCCTTTGGAGCACCGGTATTGGTGAGTCGTGGCAATTCCAATACGACGCTCTCAGCTTCCAGCTGACCTATAGCTCCGTTCCAGCCATGAACCCATTCGTCAAGACTCTCGTTGATAAGCTGCCCAATCAGTCCCACAAGAAGGCCATCGTCGTCGACGAGCACTTGAGGGTGAAGGGATCGCCCTTGGGAACCGTGTACTGTATTGGGGATGCTGCTACTGTGAGTCGTTGTCGCCCTGATGGCAATATGGACTTTGAACTGAGCTTTTCTGGTAGGTCGAGACCGACTTGGTCGATCACCTCGTAGAGCTCTTCGACGCTGCGGACAGCGACAAGGACAACAAGCTGTAAGTGATTCTTCCACGGGAGTTTGCGACGCTCCGTCTGACTCGTTCTTTACGCCTGATTAGTGACTACAAGGAGTGGGAGAAGATGGCTAAGACTATCAAGAAGAATTACCCTCTTGCCGGATCCCAGTTCGATAAAGTGTAAGCAGGTCTAACCTCGGTACTACGGACTGAATTCTCTAACCAGATCGTGATTTCGCCTGATGTAGGAAGGAGATTTTCCAAGCTTACGATACGGATAAGGACAATATCATCACCTTGAACGAATGTGCGCAAGCATTCTATGAGATCGGTCGCAAGGTCACCTCTTTGCCCGCTGTAAGTTATTCGCTTTTCGCGGAGCCGTTGAGCGAACTTGTGTTTACTTACTTCTGCCTTTCTAGACCGCCCAAGTAGCCGCACAGCAAGGAGAGTACCTTGGGAAGAAGTTCAAAAATCTTGCCAAGCACATCAAGGCTCTAGATCAGAACGACATGCCAGATCAACCCGATGAGGCTTATAACAAGCCTTTCTCGTATAATCACCTGGGTTCCTTGGCTTATGTTGGAAACTCGTGAGTTGGTAGTTTGATACAGCTCTCGATACACTTGCTGAATATCAGTTCTACAATTCAATGAAAAGGGCTGTGTTCGATTTCGGCGAGTACTCGTTCGCCGGTGGCTTGATTGCCATGTACGCTTGGAGATCGTCAGTGCAATTCCATCTTATGACTTATGACCAGACGTACGCTGGGCCGTGCTAAGGTTCGCAATCTGTTATTACCTAATAGTGTATATTGGTCCGAGCAATCGTCACTGCGAACGAAGGTATTGCTCATGATCGACTGGATCAAGCGAGGTATCTTTGGAAGGGATCTATCCAAGGTAAGCTTGCCTGAATATAGGTAGAATGCGCAGTGACACTGATCGAATCTCTCTGCCTGGATAGTTCTGAGCGGTTTCATGACTGGAGTAGGCAAAATCTGTGCAGCAACGATGTGGCATTGTAAATTCCGCAAATATAGATTCAGGCATTTTCAGTATCGGGAGCTCCCCCCGACGCATTTTGAACAGCGACGAATGCGTGCTTCTGAGGATCACGCCCCCCAGCCTTCGGCTGTGGGCCCCATTTCTTTGCTGCTGTGATTCGCCAGAGAAGCAGATCGATCTTTTGGGAGTGTCATTGATTGTATCTTACAAGGCGATGAGTCACCACTCTAGTTGGTCTTGATCTTCATGTTGATGCCTTTTGGCCTGGTCAACTGGTCGAAGCCTGGGACACCGTCCACGAACAAGACATCAGCCCGCGTCCCTAAACGAGAGACCGCCGTACTTACCGAAAGTCGACAAGCTCACTCCTCGTCCACTGTTCTTGACTCCACACCAAGGAAGGGCGGGGTCTGGACAATCGCATCGATTCAAGAAGACCGTCCCAGCCTCGAGTTCATTGGAGAACATGTTGAAAGCATCAGCTGACTCTTGGTTGTCGATGTTGGTCCAGACGGATGCGGTCTTTGAGGTAAATCGGTCAGACGCGGATAGTTCGTCCACTATCAGCCCAACAGTACATACCAGTCCGTACGGCGAGTCGTTCATCAGCTGAAGCGCCTCCTCATCGGTGTCTACCTTCTGGATCCCGATTACAGGACCGAAGGTCTGAAATAACAAGATGGGTTAAGTCCTGTGCTCGAAGCGTGAAGCCTGGCCTTGGAACCGACGTACCTCTTCCATCATGACGTCCATCTCATGATTGACATCAACCAGCACAACAGGGGCAACATATGTGGTCCCCTCTTGTGCCTTCCCGAATTGGGTCTCCTCGACTAAGTTCCTTGCGCCAGCATCAATGGCCTCCTTGACCTGCTTCCTGATCCTCTCAGCACTGGCGAGACTGACTACCGGTCCAAGGTTTGTCTCCTTGTCCCGGGCATCTCCGAGCTTGTAGCCCTTTGCGACGCTAGCAAATTCCTCGATAAACTGGTCGTACACGGATGAGTGAACGTAGATTCGCTCGACTGCACAACAAGATTGTCCAGAGTTGAACATGGATCCTGTTCGTCGAAAAAAAAGCGCTTAGTTGCGCTCGCTCGTCGGGCTCGCTCAGGATCTGCATACCATCGACCAATTCCGCAGCAGCCCACTTGACATCGACGTCAGACCTAACATATGCTGGGTCCTTTCCACCCAGCTCCAGACCAACACCCTTGAAACCCTCGCCTTCAGCAGCAGCCTTAGCGAGAATTCGTCCTCCCGCTACGGAACCGGTAAAGGACAAGAAGCCAATACGAGCATCGGCTGCCAATTTGGCGGTCACCTGCATATCGGCATGGATGACTTGAATGACTCCTCGGGGCAGACCAACCGCTTCGAAAGTTGTCATGAATCGCTCAGCTGCGGAAGGGGTCTGTGGCGACGGCTTGATGATGACCGAGTTGCCTGCGAGAATGGCTGGAACAAGGGAGTTGACGACTGTAAGATAAGGGAAGCTATAGGTTGTGAGCTGTATCAGCAAGAGTATCGACTGCAGTATGAACCGTCTCTCAGAACGCTTACTTCCAAGGGGCAACGATGGCAATCACGCCGATGGGGTCTCGCCTGATGAATCGCCTTGTGGCATCAGTGTCGGTCGCGGTCTGCGGGATGTCCTTCAAGCTGTCCTTTGCGATGCTGATCAAGTGCTTGGCTCGGTACAAGGCACCGCTCACTTCACCAGGAGCCTGAGAGATAGGTCTGTGTAGGTAGAAATCAGCAGGGTTCCATCGCGACCATTAGGGCGAACTACAAATCTAACGTACCGTCCCATTTGGACCGTGATCTCCTCAGCCAGGACATCCTTTAGTCGCTCAAACTCGACCTATGAACGGGTTCCCATCAGTTGCTGCAGGCGCTTGTCGATGATCGCTCGACGTACCATCCATTTCTCAGCGATTTGGATCTTCTCATCGATCGAGACCTTCTTCCAAGACTTTTGAGCCTTCATCGCATCGGCGATGACGAAATCAAGCTGCTCCTCATTAGTCAGAGGTCGAGTGCAGACAGCTGACTGGTCGTTGGGAGAAATGGTCGTTTGCATGGGGATCGCTGGCATTTTGCTGAGGAGTGGTTTGGTCTCGTAGATAGGTCTGCTATACAGCTACAAAAACAGCACCATCATGTGTACCGAATTCGACGACCTCTTATAAAGCATTCCGCCGCTCTTATCGTGTCTCGCTTCTACCAGTAGTTTAGCCGCTCGCACGCTTTGCCACAATTCGTCACGTGAAACGAGCAGATAACACCGGGATTCCGATGATCCCTATGTATCACTTGGATGTCACAAGATCTACATGCATGGATGGACCAAGAAAGGAATTATACAAGAGCTGCAGAAATGATGTATCTATGGGAGGAGGCGATCAGTGAATGGCTCAGTAAAATTGCTCCGTGCTGCAACACAGGCGGTACTTACCCCTTATCTTCGATTACGTTCCGCGTCTTTGAAAGCACCGTGTACTGCAATGTGGAATCTTCGTCAGGATTTTTCGGAATTGCGAAGGTGCAAGCTTGCTCACCCCTAAAACCCATTCCACCTCGACGCCCAGATGCTCGCGAGTGCCGTTCTCGACATTCTCATCGATGGGCACAAGCGTTCCCAGTGTGCTCGATCGCTGAATCAAGTGTTTTGGCAGGTGTTCAATGAACTCTTGCAAAGTGTTGTGCAGGTGCACCGAAGGTAACGGGTCGCTGCCCTCTCCGGTACTGCCCGCCCATAGGTCAATCTTGTTTTCACGGGCGAAAGCGAGCATGTCCTCTGGCAGCGAATGGCACTCCGGCGTGCTGAGGCAATTGACTAGTGGACGAGTAGCCTTTTTGGTGCCGTCGGCATTCATCGAAGGAACTCGTGACAATCCTTGTCGAGGAGAGCCCGTAGGCGGGGTCCGAATATACTCATTCAGCAAATCCTTGTCCCTTCGACCTGAAGCAGACTGTTGCTGTTGCTCCGGGTGCACCTGACCGCCTGATGTCGACATCGACGAGATGGTGTCCGGTGTCGGGTCATGAGTTTCTTGTGCCGCGGAGTCGGCCCCTGCTCTCGATGGAAGCGAATTGAAAGTAGGGATGGCACCGGGAGATGAGGCTGAGCTTGCGTCCGAAAGAAGTCGCAAGAGTGGCAGGGGAAGGGAGAGTACACCCAGTTGCTTGGCTTGAGGCACCAATGAGCCAAGAGCCTATAGCATTAGTCGATAGCGATTCAGCGAGACCCCGGCAATCTCTACGTTGTTACCGGCTTACCTGCCAAAGTTGAACCATATCTTGCTTTTCGCTCTCGTCAATCTCGCCTCTCTTGGCTCTGTCTCTTCTGGCAGCCTCCCGCTCCGCCTCAGCCGCGGTTCTGCTTGCCAGCTTTGCGCTTCCACAACCCGCTGCGCGGGTAGCTGAAGAACCGCCTTCCTTGGGCTCGTTTTCGTCTCCTACGTACTCAATGCCCTTCCAGCCAAGCAAAAATGTGTCAATGTGCTTAGCAGCTCGCCCATTCCATCGTTTATCTCGGGCTTTGTAGTGGACCAAGTTTCGAAGCGCCCGAGCCACCTGGGCCTTTTGTTTCTCTATCGAGTGCGTTGCGGGAGTGACAAGATACATCTTCACGGTGATTTCAGCATCATCGAACGTAGCTTCCCCACCCCGCGAGTCCTGAGTAATTGGGCCGGGAGGAGGTACGACTCCGTTGACGTCGTCAATTCGGTCGCTCGGGTCCGGAACCATCAGGACTCCATCCGGGTTGATCTTGAAACTAGCTGGATCTCGGTCGAGCGCAGAATGCAAGGACGCATGGATGAATGAAGGGATGAGAAGCTTCGGCTTGGCAGGGTATTCGTATCGTGGTTCAAGGGGAGTTTGCGACGTGGTGAATAGCAGGAGCGATGTTGGTTCCGTGGATGAAGAATCTGTCACGGTCAAGGGATTAGCCTCGACGCTCAAGCTTGTTGCTGAATAGCAGCGTACCCAGTATCTCAGCTTCAGGGTGATCGTCGCTCCGCTTGACGGATATAGGGGAACCGTTGCCTCCTCCTCGTAGACGCACTGGAGGCGGAGTGGTGGATCGCTGATATACTGGAGGTGCAGCGGAAGCGTTCGGTCGAGGTGGAAGAGGAGGCTCTGGTTTCTCGGATGAATCCGCATGACTGGCAGAAGCGTGAGAAGCCGTCGTCTTCTGCTGAGAGAATTGAGCATTGGATGCAGAGGATGTCTGGCTCTTCGCTTCCACTGCCACAGGGACCTCTTCGCCTTCTTTTGGCTGTGCCACGAAAGCCTGCTTGGAGTACGTGGTCAGTAATTCGGTTTCCACTGCTCAAAAGACACCTTGACCGCTTACCTCTCCCATGAGCTTCAACCCAACAGAGCGCATGTATCTTTTCTTCTCGTCGACATTTGAATCGTTCAGAACCTTGTCGCAGGTCTCTCTGATGACAGATTCTACCTCAAGCTTGGCTCCCTTCCAAATCGTGCGCATACCCTGGTTTCGATGCATTTACTTAGCGCTTGAGGATGGGCGACACCAAGCGGGACTCACCTGTTCCGCAGCTTGTTCTTCCAGCTTCTTGATGGCTTCTTGAGAAAGACCAGATTGCTCAGCCTGTTGCAACTTCTCAAATACAGCCTTGAGTTCCAAAGCTAGAACACGACGCTACGTGGTCAGGATTCGCTTGATACACGTGTGCCGATTCGACTTACCTGCTCTCAGAGTCGATACTCTGACATGATCGAGTCATGGATGTCAATAGACTTCGCAGAATGGTACATTGGTCTCATGGATTACTCACGTATCTCCGATCAAGTTGAAGTTCTGCTTAGCACTGTGGAACCAACCCAGAGGAGCGAATTGAGATGAGGCTTGGAATTGACTGCAAGCAAGGTCACGTCAGTCGTTACTCAACTAGATTAGCACCAGTTCTCGATACGCACTCTGATTTCGAGATGTAGGTCCGCCCGATGGCCTGCAACAATTCCCATCCATAGCTCTCCTTCACAAGCTCTGCAGCCTCCAACCGACAAATTTCCTTGAAAGATGTCACCACTGCACGATCGTGCTCGCTCTTAGCACCTTCCGCAAATATGGAAACTTTGTTGATAAGATTCTCCGAGAGCTTCTCCACTCGTGCCTTTCGGGTCTCAGTCTTCTTGTCAGCGAGAGCTTTCTGCTTCTGTTGCTTCTTCTGGATCTCCTCTGGGGTGAATATCGGTTTGCCCTTGGCATCGACAGGTCTGGGCCCGGCAGCAGCGTTCTCCTCGGCCTCCTCCTGTTCGGCTTCCATGGCATCTTTCATATCCTTACCTACAAACGTAAAATAATCAGCCTCTGCGCATGAAATCTGCCACCACTGCGAGGCCAACGCCATCGTACCGATGCTGATTTCGCCGACCAAGTCCCGGAAACGTTCTCCGCCGAACATCATGCCAAGGACGACATCCGGGTCTTGGAAGCCACCTGCTGGTTCAACACCTCCACCACTCCTCTGACCATTCATATTGTAGATATGACGGAGATTGGGATCTGACAGGACCTGCGAGACGGGCTGATGAGCTCGTGAACACTCTGCCAAAAGAGGCGTATAGCTTACTTGGTATGCGATACTGAGCTCCTTGAACTGTAGTCGGCGCGAGTCCGATGAGCATCGAGTACACCAGACTATATTATAAGAGGCCGTAGCTTACCTTGTCATCGGCCTCCGGATCCCCGCGGTTCTATAAACCATTCTCGAGAATAAGCGGGTGAACGCGGAAGTTGATTATTTTCCCATTCGAAGACGTACTTTATCAGGATGCAGCTTGATAGCCATCTTTCTGTATGCCTTCTTGATCTCATCTTGCGTCGCCTTGGGTGTCACACCGAGGATCTCGTAGTAAGCCGTTTCCTTGGGATTCTCATCAGTCCCCGGTCGCCCGTTGCTGACGCCTGTTCCCGACCTATTCGAGCTGCCATATTTGTTGTCCCCTGCAGATTCTGGCTTCCACGGGAACACATTCTTGCAACGGCAACATCGAACGCTGAGCTGTCCCTCATACGAATGCGGCCGTTCGAAGTCCAACTCGGCAGTACAGCTTGGGCACACGGCGGGGGATCCCCTCAGCCGAGAGTCGACGATGGTCGGAGTCGGCATATTGAAGCAAGACCGCCTGGAAACCTCGGAGAACACGACAATACCTCGAATTTGCCAAAGAGCTGGTCAAGAGCTGAACGTAGCTAGCTATAGTCTATATCGATGGTTCCATAGGGCTGCACAGAGCAATGAGATAACACAACCATGCGAACTCGAACCAAAAACACGATGGGAGAGTCTTCGTCGACCATCGGACCGCAATTCCCGCGGAAGCAAAATCTAGGCCGCAAATAACGCAATCTGATCGGTCAGCAATCGTCATACGTACTTGTCCGAAATCCCGACGCTGTGGTAGAATCTTAGCTGGCAATCGGCTCGTGTTTGTCGGTATCGTGATGTGGTCATTCACACTGCGAACTAGGAGCATCTGTCTCCATTACAAGTTGGCACCAACTCATGTGAGTGCATCCTCCATGATCTTTAAAGCGGCTTGCATATTCTTCGCGTCGTAAATGGATATTCTACCCTTTTGCTCGACACCGAAAGACTCTTCGTTTCTAGGTTGAGATGTTTTGAAATCGAACGTGTGTTTGTGCAGTGCCGACTGGGACGATGATGATGGCGATAAGTTAATTGAGTTTGAGTTGTAATCTGCGGTGAGCACTAACCTGCTCCAGGAACTCTTCTTCTGGGTGATAATGGAATAACCCGCTCGTGACGGTCGGACCGGCCGGTTTTGCCTTTTTCGTCTTTTTCGACGAAGGTTGACTAGATTACAAGACCATAGTCAGAAGGTGGAGCCATAGCAGCGTATTGCCGAAGCGGACTCACACAACAGTGCTAGACATGGCAGTATCGATATTCTCGTCGCCGACATCCATTTTGTATACTCTAGAAATGAGCAAGTAGTGCGTAAAGTCGAGATCAGGTGTTCCCTGAGGTACGAAGCCGGCATGAGTTAGCTGTTCAGAGATACGGTAATGGGCAGTCCTCTAGCTGACCTCTTTCTGAGCCTTTTCCACCTCATCGATCGTCATCTTCCATAGCGGAGACATCAGCTGGACAGGCAGATTGACCAATCTTTCGGAGACAACAAGCGCTATCCGCGTTTTGGACTGAGGAGAAGATGTCGATTCAAGCAGAGTTCGGAAAGGAGACGGTGTTGGCAATCGGGCGATGAGGTATTCGACGAGGGGCTTGACGGCAGGTTTGCTCTGAGCAGGCGAGTAGAATGGGGGTCAGACTGTGTTTGCGCGAGTATAGCGTCGGCGGGTGCGTGCTCACATCGATATTGCTCAAGTCTACCAAGCTGATATAGGCATACGGATCACTTTCAGTTCCATCCACTTTGACCGTTGTGCCAATTCCCATTTGTCCAGCGGACGTCAGGATGTGCTGAGCAAGCGCGTGGATATCGAAGAACTCGGCATCCGAGGTGAATAGCTGGCGTAAGAGTCGTTTGAGAGCGATGCTGCCGAACGAAAGAAGGTTGACTTAGGTCGTCACACTTGACTGAGCAGACCAGATTACATTCGCTGCTTACTCGTCCACCTCGGGGTTGGGATTGTAAAAGTCAAAGTCCACGTTGATCATGCTCTATGGAGATGAGGGTAGGGGAAATGAGTATACGCATTACTTCGAGGAGACTTAGCCCCTTGGATTTCTCACCACATCGCTTCCTTCATCATCACTGTCCTCCTCTTCTCGAGTCTTCCGCTTGACATTGGTGGCAGGTACGGCAGTTATCACTTGATCAGGCATAATTTGGACACTACGTTTTTAGCTATGGATATTCTGGAGTATCTGTGGATGACTGCTTTGAAAGGTTTTAGTCGAAGACTTTAAGCGTGCTGTTTCTGCCAAGAATTACACCCTGCTGGGATTCTGATGATGAATATCGGACATGTTGAGCGGTCGCCGAGACGGATGCAGATCGAGAAATTTCGGATTGCTCAGACTTTCACGTGCAAGCAATGTCGTGCCAGAAGTATAGGTCAAAGGTAATGGTTCGAAGATCGATGAACCGTTTGTTATAGCTTTATGAATCATACGATTAGAAAGTATAGGACACAAGATGAAAGACTATATAGAACGATTGAGGCTGGTATCGTAGTCTGATCGAACGAAGGAGTAGAGACGAGATCAGCGTGCGTTCGCGACGTAATTTCTCTTCAATTCGATTCGAGTCGGGTGTAGTCAGAGGTCGTCATCGCAAGGAAGCGTATAAAGATAACCCGCGGACGAAGCTTTGTGGTGTCTTCAGACTTAAGTCGAGACTGGTGCACAGCATGAACGCATCATTCAAAGGTGGTAGGAAAGGGGAGGTCGGGGTCGTAAAGGTCGTGTAGGAGGGTGACTCACTGTTATTAAAAGCTATGTTCAAAGCAACGACAGTTTCCTTCCTCATTGGCGCCGATACTGCCAAAGACCCGAGATACCGTCAAGCGATGAAACGAGCTTCGTAATGGGAATTTACTTCGATGGGTATGTCGCCATTTTGTGAGAAACCGCTTGAGACGTTGTATATATACTCGACTCAACCGCGCCGCGCCCGCGCGAAAGAAAGCTAAAGGCGCAGTCGGACGTCGCGCGACGAAGCGGACATACTTCAATCGCAGATATCCGCTAGTGGAGCACCCTGCTCTCTAGGATCCTCTTCTGGCTTCTGGATCATAATGATAATGAGGCTGACTGAACAAATCCTGCGTCACGAAATCGCGAATACATCTGGAAGGGGAAGGTGCATGCGGGAGTGCAGAGTAACTCTACTGGTCAGAGGCTTAATTATGAAATATCTTTGTGTGTTCACAACCTCGATGAGACTCGACGTGTCTCCCAATGAAGACCACGTTCGGAAACTAGCAATCTATGGGGCCGAGCGAGTTGGTACGGGATCGTTCCCCTGTTCCAAGCGCTATCCCTTTTGTAAAAGAATCATACTAAACGGTATTCTATATCCTGGTTTCCCTCGTAAATGGTCGTCGAAATAGCTTTTCTCAAGCGCGTCGTCGATACTCTTAGACACAGTGAACCTCACCGTCGGAGTGAGTGTCTACGGGAAGAAGCTCGAGCGTGAGCATTATGATTTCAACCGCAGTGTAGAAAAAGACACAGTTGGTACTCACGGCATGAAGCGGCAGCAGACGAAGTTCCCGAGGCAGCAACGGCGGTATCGGCAGCGGCGGGTGCAGCAGTGGAGGTAGCAGCGGCGGTAGCGTTGACACCACTGTTGTCGTACTCTCCGATACATCCGTCACCACCCTTGGCGACCTCGACAGCGTAGACGTGGTTGGCGAAGTACTGCAAGCTGTGAGTGTTGTAAGGCGCATAGGTGGCGTTGTCACGAGCCAACTTGAGGCAGTCGGCGTGATCATCGGCGTAGTGCTCGAT
>Ga0308160_10003236_pt1 | contig 18567 bp, 19 predicted proteins | sample PhyFR1_FD_201036 | JGI IMG/M metagenome (GOLD analysis project Ga0308160, IMG submission 201036) | Phyllosphere microbial communities from UC Gill Tract Community Farm, Albany, California, United States - DLSLF.R1 | ecosystem: Host-associated > Plants > Phyllosphere > Unclassified | place: USA...
TAGCGCGTGCGGACACGGGACGGCGGAGGGCGCGGAGCGTGATCGCCCGCGAAGAACCCTGTGCCTGGAAACGTGCCATGTCGAGAGCGTACTACGACGACGAGGATGCCGACGAATCCGCGCCCGGAGCAGCCCGCTCCGCGATGAGCGCGGCCTGGACCCGCGACCGTGCGTCGAGCTTCACGAGGATCCGGGACACGTGCGTGCGGGCCGTCGCCTCGGACAGCCCGAGCGCGGTCGCGATCCCCGCGTTGCTCAGCCCCTCGCGCAGCTGCTCGAGGACCTCACGCTCCCGCGGTGTCAGCGTGGCCAGACCCGGGTGCGCCGGAGCCGGTGCCGGCACGACCGGAGGTCTGGCCGCGGCGAGACGTTCGAGGACTCGGCGGGTCACCTCAGGGGCGAGCACCGCCTCGCCCGCATGCACTCGTCGGATCGCGTCGACGAGGCCGGCAGCGGAGACCGTCTTCACCAGGAAGGCGTTCGCCCCGGCCGCCAGCGCCTCGTCGACGTACCGGTCGAGCGCGAAGGTCGTGAGCATGATGATGCTCGGCGGTGGGGTGACCGCGGCGAGGATGGCCGGGATCGCGTCGATCCCGGAGGCACGCGGCATCTGGACGTCGAGCAACACGACGTCCGGTCGATGTCGCGCGGCTTGCGCGACGACGGCCTCCCCGTCCGCCGCCTCGGCGACGACCAGGATGTCGTCCGGCTCGTCGAGCAGCGCTCCCAGACCCGCTCTGACGGCGGCATGGTCGTCCGCGATGAGGACCGTGATGGTCATGACGCCCCTCCTGCGGTGACGACCGCGGGGGTGGTCGGTGACACGGGGCTCGGCACGGTGAGCGCCGTCCGCCAGTCCGGACCGTCCGGCCCCGCGACGAGGTCGCCTCCGATCAGACGTGCCCGCTCGGCCAGGCCGACGAGGCCGACCCCACCGGACCCGGCGAGCACCGAAGAGGAGGTCGCCGTCGGCAGCGGGTTGCTGAGCGTGACGGACAGGGCACCGGGCGGGAGCGAGACCTCGACCCGCACGGAGGCACCCGGTGCGTGCTTCGCGGTGTTCGTCAGGCCTTCGACGAGCGTGCGGAGCCCGACGATCGAGGTCTGCGCGGGGACCTCGGCGAGCGCCGCGTCGTCCGGTGCCCGTACCTCCACCTCCAGTCCGTTGGCACGGGCGACCTCGACCGCGCGGCGGACCGACTCGGCCGTGAGTCGGTCTGGTGCCTGGGTCAGCTCGTCGGTCGACTGGTCACCGCGGAGCACGTCGATCATGGTGCGCATGTCGGCGAGCGCGTCGAGACTGCTGGTCCGGACGAGTGCGAGGCTGCGCCGCAGCGCCACCGGGTCGGTGCCGTCGCGTCGTTCCAGGGCCGCCGCCGACTGCATCGCGATCGCCGAGAGGTGACCGGCGATGACGTCGTGCAGCTCCCGGCTGAGCTCGAGCCGTTCACGGGTCACGGCGTCCTGCCGGAGCGCAGCCGCCGCCTGGGCGATCGTGTCCGCGCGCTCCCGCTGGCGTTCGGCCTCGAGACGGGGGTACCGGACCATCCTGCCGTACCAGATCGAGCTCGCCAGGATGACCGGGACGATGATGAGCGAGCCGAGGACCACGCCGCGACCGAGCCGGGTGACGGCCTCGACGTCGTCGGTGAACCAGATCACCGCGAAGACACCGACCGACACGACGGCGAGCGCGGTGCAGGCGAACGCGGCGACGTCCATGACCCGCGACCGCGAGTAGAGCGCCGCCGCATAGGCGAGGTCGGACACGACGATGAGCATCCCGAGGCCGCTGCCTCCGGTGGTGAGCGCCTCGGCGAGGGCGATCAGGACGCCGACGGCCAGCGTGGTCAACGGGCGTCGACGGCGGAGCAGGTGCACCGCCAGGATGGCGGCGAGGAAGACGAGGGTGAGGAGGAGCGGCGGTTCCGACACGGTCGTCCCCCAGGGGACATGGATCCCGAGGAGGGCGAACAGGAGTCCCATGGCCGCGCACACCGTGGTGATGACCGGCTCGCGGTGTCGATCCACCCATGCGCGCGGTCCTTCGAGAGCAGCCATACCTCCATCACACCAGCTCGCGCCACGCGGCGCGAGCGCCGGAGGGACGAGCCCGCGTACGCAGTTCTGCTGACCCCGTCGCCGGAGGATCAGCAGCACGGTCGATGTGGCATGGCATCACCCCGCGACACCATCGGAACATGGACAGCTTCACTGAACTCTTCGGCACGAGCCCACTCATCTGGGCCATCCTCGGCGCGGAGGCCGCGTTCTGGATCCTCCTCTTCGGCGGACTCGCGGTGCGCTACCTCCTCCGGCGGCGCCGGCTCAGCGCGATCATGTTGATCGGTGTACCGGTCGTGGACCTCGTCCTCCTGGTCCTGACCGCGACCGACCTCGCGTCCGGCGAGGAGCCCAACGTCACGCACCTCCTCGCGACCATCTACCTGGGCTTCACGGTGGCGTTCGGCCACGCGCTCATCACGAAGGCGGACGTCTGGTTCGCACACCGGTTCGCCGGCGGTCCAGCACCGCGGCCGAAGCCGAAGTCCGGGCCCGCGTACGTCCGGGCCGCCTGGTCGGAGTGGCGTCGGGTGGTCCTCGCCGTCGCGATCGCGGTCGCCGGGCTCCTCGCGATGCAGGCCATGGTCGGCTGGACCGTCCCCGCGTCCTTCGCCCTCGCGAACGAGGATGTCATCTGGGGCATGATCATCAAGCTCGTCGCGATCACCGGCATCTGGTTCGCCGCAGGCCCGGTGTACGCCGTCCTCTTCCGGAGCTCCGCGCCCGCGCCTGACACCACGGAGCGGGTTTCAGATTCCGTTCCGACATCTCAGGGGCATCCCTAACGGCGCTCTATCTCATATCTGAGATAGAGTGACGACATGGAAGACACGGCAACGTTTGAACGAACGGACCCTGCGGCACCGCTCCGGCAGGTCGGAGCACTCATCCGCGGCGCCCGTCAGGGACGCAAACTCACCCAGGCCCAGCTGGCGGAACGCGTCGGCACGAGCCAGAGCGCGATCAACCGGATCGAGCAGGGCAGTCAGAACATCAGCATCGACCTCCTGAGCCGGATCAGCACCGCGCTCGAGAGTGAGATCGTCAGTTTCGGCGAACAGAAGAAGAACTCGCACCTCCGCGTCCAGGGCGGCCGACAGCTGCACGGGACCATCGCGGTGCGTTCGAGCAAGAACGCCTCGGTCGCGCTCCTGTGCGCCGCGCTCATGAACCGCGGCCGCACCACGCTGCACGGCATCGCCCGGATCGTCGAGGTCGACCGCATCATCGACGTCCTGCGCAGCCTGGGCGTCTCCGTGGTCTGGTCGCCCGACGGCCAGGACGTCGAGATCCACGTCCCGGACGACCTCTCACTCGAGAGCATCGACGAGGACGCCGGTCGCCGGACCCGCAGTGTGCTCATGTTCCTCGGTCCGCTGCTCGGCCGTTACGACACCTTCGCCCTCCCCTACGCCGGTGGTTGCGACCTCGGGACCCGCACCGTCGAACCGCACCTCATCGCGCTCCGGCCGTTCGGCCTGTCCATCGAGGCGACCGCCGGCTGGTACCAGGCCACCGTCGCCCCCGATGTACCCGAGGAGCTGAGCGTCGTGCTCACCGAGCGCGGCGACACCGTGACCGAGAACGCCATCATGGCCGCCGCGGTGCGCGACGGTGTGACGACCATCCGCAACGCCAGCCCGAACTACATGGTGCAGGACCTGTGCTTCTACCTGGAGCTCCTCGGCATCACCATCGAGGGCATCGGGAGCACGACGCTCCGGATCACCGGCCGCAGCGTCATCAACGAGGACGTGGACTACTGGCCGAGTGAGGACCCGGTGGAGGCGATGAGTCTGCTCACCGCCGGGATCGTCACCGACTCGGAGATCACCGTCACGCGCGTGCCGATCGAGTTCATGGAGATCGAGCTCGCGACGCTCGGCGAGATGGGACTGCGCTACACCCGCTCCCCCGAGTACGCAGCCGCGAACGGTCGGACCCGTCTCGTCGACGTCACCGTGCACCCCTCGAAACTGCACGCCCCGATCGACAAGATCCACCCCATGCCGTTCCCGGGGCTCAACATCGACAACCTCCCGTTCTTCGCGGTCATCGCGGCCTGCGCCGAGGGCGACACGCTCATCCACGACTGGGTGTACGAGGGCAGGGCGATCCACCTCACCGACCTGACGCGACTCGGCGCGAACGTCCGCCTGCGCGACCCGCACCGCATCGACGTCTCCGGGCCGACGCACTGGTCCGGCGCCGAGGTGAGCTGCCCTCCCGCGCTGCGACCGGCCGTCGTCATCCTGCTCGCCATGCTCGCCGCGAAAGGTACGAGCGTGCTCCGGAACGTCGACATCATCGCTCGCGGGTACGAGCAGCTGCAGGAGCGGCTCATCACCCTGGGTGCGTCGATCGAGACCTTCCGCGACTGAGTCGTCCCGTCCGACGGACGCGGCCCCGCAGATCGTCGATCCGCGGGGCCGCTGTCGTCCGGTACGACCGGCTCAGTCCCGGATGCTCGCGCCGAAGCGCTCGGCCGCCACTGCCGCGCCGGCCAGCTTCGCGTCGCTCGCCTCCGCCGCGGTGAGCGTGCGGTCCGGCGCGCGGAACCGCAGCGCGAAGGTCAGGCTCTTGCCACCCTCGGGCACGCCCGAACCGCGATAGTCGTCGACGAGGCGGATGTGCTCGAGCAGCGAACCGGCTCCGACCCGGACGGCGTCGAGGACCTCACCGGCTGAGACCGTCGCCGGGACGAGCAGCGAGAGGTCCTGCGTCGCAGCGGGAAGGGTTCCGATGCCGACGGCCTCGGGCAGTGCGTCGCCGAGCGCGATGATGCGATCCAGGTCGAGTTCCGCGACCGCCACGACGCGCGGCAGGTTCGCCTCCTCGGCGACGGCCGGGTGCACCTCCCCCGCGTACCCCACCAGGACGTCGCCGACATGCAGCGCCGCAGTCCGTCCGGGGTGCAGTGCCTGGTGGCTGCCCTGCGAGACGGTGATGTCGACACCGGTCGCCACCGCGACGGCCTGGACCGCCTCGAGCGCGTCCGCGATACCGGCCGCGACGGCGGGCTGGCCCGGCTGCTTCGCGACGGCGTTGCCGACCGCGAGGAATCCGAGATGACGCGGTTGGGCCGGGACGCCCGCCTCGAGCTCCTCGAGCTGGGCCTCGCTCGGACGGACCGCCGCCTGCGGGAGTTCGGCCTGGCCGAACGCGCCGTGACGGGACGGACGGAACACCGCGCCGACCTCGAAGATCGAGAGGTCGGTCAGACCGCGCGAGACGTTCCGGTGGGCCACGGCGAGGAGACCGGGCAGGATCGACGCGCGGAGGAAGGGGGCCTTCGCGTCGAGCGGGTTCGCGAGCTTCACGGCTGGGAACGCACCCGGCTGCGGAGCGCCGAACCGCGCGTTCTCCTCGGCGGAGACGAACGGATAGGCCAACACCTCGGTCGCGCCGCCGTAGGCGAGCGCATCGGCGACCCCACGGCGCAACCGCTGCGAACGCGAGAGCCCACGTCCCGGAGGCGCGACGGGGAGCACCGACGGGATGCGGTCGTATCCGAGGATCCGCGCCACCTCCTCGGCGAGGTCCTCCTTGCCGGTGATGTCGTGGCGCCAGCTCGGCGGCGTCACGAGCAGGCCGCCATCGGTCGCCTCGACGGCCGCGCCGATCTCGGCGAGCGCGGATCGTGTCTCGTCCGCTCCGAACGTGACGCCGATGAGGCCGTTGATGTAGTCGTCGGGGAGCAGGATCGGCTCGCGATCCGGCGCCGTGGTGACGGTGGAGCCGAGGTCGTCCGTCCGGCCACCGGCCAGGTCGACGAGCAACTGCGCGACGCGACCGGCGGCCGCGACGGCGATCTGCGGATCGACACCGCGCTCGAACCGCTTCGAGGCCTCGCTCGGCAGCTTGTGGCGGCGCGCGCTCCGCGCGATGGACACCTGGTCGAAGTTCGCGGCCTCGATGAGGACGTTGCGCGTGGCATCGGTGATCTCGGTGTCGAGGCCACCCATCACGCCCGCGAGCCCGATCGGGCCCGAGTCGTCGGTGATCAGCAGGTCCTCGTCGTGGAGCTTCCGCTCCTGGCCGTCGAGCGTGACGAAGGTCTCGCCGGACCGCGCGCGCCGGACGACGATGCCGCCCGTGAGCTTGTCGAGGTCGTACCCGTGGATCGGCTGCCCGAGCTCGAGCATGACGTAGTTCGTGATGTCGACGACGAGCGACAGCGAGCGGATGCCGGCGAGCTTCAACCGCGCCACCATCCACGGTGGGGTCGGCTTCGTCGGGTCGACGTCGCGCACGACGCGGGTGACGAAGACGCTCGACCCGACGCGATCGCGGATCGGCGCCGCATCCTCGATCGTGACGGGGAAGCCGTCGAGTGGTCCGGTGAAGGCTTCGGGAACGCTCGCCGCCGGGTCGCGGAAAGCCGCCCCGGTCGCGTGCGAGTACTCGCGTGCGACCCCTCGGATCGAGAACGCGTACCCGCGATCGGGCGTCACGTTGAGCTCGACCGCAGCGTCGTCGAGACCGAGCAGGCTGATCGCGTCGGTGCCGACGGGTGCCTCGACCCCGATCGTCGAGAGGCGCAGGATCCCGTCGTGGTCCTCACCGAGACCGAGCTCGCGAGCCGAGGCGATCATGCCGTCGGACACGTGGCCGTAGGTCTTGCGAGCGGCGATCGGGAACGGACCGGGCAGGACGGCACCGGGCAGGGTGACGACCACCTGGTCGCCGACGAAGAAGTTGCCGGCGCCGCAGACGATGCCCCGCACGGCGCCCTCGGCGTCACCCTCGGCGACGCGGACCTGGCACCAGCGGATGGTCTTGCCGTTGGACTGCGGCTCCTCGACGTACTCGAGGACCTCGCCGACCACGATGGGACCGGTCAGCTCGAAGCGGTGGACGTCCTCCTCCTCGAGCCCGACGCGCACGAGCGCGGCGTGGACGTCTTCAGGGGTGGTCCCCGGGGCGAGTTCGACGAACTCCCCGAGCCAGCTCAATGGAACACGCACGACTACACCACCATCCCGAACTGCTGGGAGAAGCGGACGTCGCCCTCCACCATCTCTCGCATGTCCTGCACGCCGTCGCGCAGCATCAGACCGCGCTCGACGCCCATCCCGAAGGCGAAGCCCGAGTAGACCTCGGGGTCGATACCGGCGGACCGGAGCACGTTCGGGTTGATCATGCCGCACCCACCCCACTCGATCCAGCGCGGTCCGTCCTTGAAGGTCGGGTGCCAGAAGTCGAGCTCGGCGCTCGGCTCGGTGAAGGGGAAGTAGCTGGGACGCAGGCGGACCTTCGCGTCGTCACCGAAGACGCTCTTCACGAAGTGGTCGAGCGTTCCGCGCAGGTGCGCCATCGTCAGGCCCTTGTCGACGGCGAGACCCTCGAACTGCATGAAGACGGGCGTGTGCGTCGCGTCGAGCTCGTCCGTGCGGTAGACGCGCCCGGGGGCGAGCACGTACACGGGGAGCTCGCGCTCGAGCAGCGAGCGCACCTGGACCGGCGACGTGTGCGTCCGCAGGACGAGGTGCGACTCCAGCGGCTCCACGAAGAAGGTGTCCTGCATCGCGCGGGCCGGGTGGTCGGCGTCGAAGTTCAGGGCGTCGAAGTTGAACCACTCGCTCTCGACCTCGGGCCCCTCGGCGATCTCCCACCCCATGCCGACGAAGATGTCGGACACGCGGTCCTGGAGGAGAGTGAGCGGGTGCCTGGCCCCGACCGACCGACGCAGCGGCACGGCGGTGACGTCGATCGCCTCGGCTGCGAGTCGTGCCTCCGTCTCCGCGGCGACGATCTCGCCCTCGCGCTCGCTCAACGCCTTCGAGACGCGCCCGCGGGCCTGACCGACCAGCTTGCCGAGCGCGGCCTTCTGGTCGTTCGGCACGCTGCGGAGCGATCCGTTGAGGGCGGCGAGCGGTGACGCTTCGCCGGCGTGGGCTGATCGGACCGCTTTCAGGGCGGCCGAGTCGGTGGCTGCGGCGATCGCTTCGAGAGCGGCGTCGACCGCGGCGTTCACCGCTGGTTCGGAGATTGGGGATGCGTCGGACACGAGAGCCAAGTCTACCCAGGCGGTCGGCCCGCATGGGCGACCGTCCTCGCCCCGACGGGGGCCCGATCGCCCGGGCTCCGTCGGGACGACGTCAGATGCTCGCGCCGGACGACTGGTTCCCCGCCTGGATGCCGAGGATCTTGGTCGTCGTGTCTTCCGTCACGGCCTGTTCCTTCGGCGTCCGCGGCGACCGTCGGGTACGCACCTCGACGATCTTCGCGACGCCCGAGAGGATCAGGCAGAGCACGATGTAGATCGAGCCCATCACGATGATCGAGGGGATGATCGGGCTGCCGTAGAGCGCCTGCGAACCGAACTGCTTCGCGAGGTAGAGGAGCTCCTGATAGGTGATCAGGAAGCCGAGCGCCGTGTCCTTGAGAGCGACGACGAGCTGGGCGATGATGACCGGCAGCATCGCGCGGATCGCCTGCGGGAACAGGATGAGGCGCAGGACCGCGGACTTCCGCAGGCCGATGGCGTAGGCGGCCTCGCCCTGCCCCTTCGGCAGCGACTCGATGCCCGCTCGGAAGATCTCGGAGAACACCGCGCCGTTGTACAGCGTCAGCGCGATGGCGACGGCGACGAACGGCGTCACGAAGGTGAAGCCGAGGGGCGGCAGCCCGTAGTACATGAGCATCATCAGGATGAGGACCGGGACCGCCCGGAAGAACTCGATGAAGATCGTGAAGGGGACGCTGATGATCTTGTGGTCGGACAGTCGGCCGATCGCCAGCACCAGTCCGAGGACGACGCTGCAGACGGCGGCGACCGCGAACGCGGACAGGGTCGCACCCGTCGCCTGGAGGATCTGCTCCCAGACGCGCGGGAAGGTGAAGAGCTTCCACTTCGAGGCGGTGAACTGTCCGGTCTCGATGAAGCGGAAGACGACGAAGGCGAGGATGCCGGCGACGACGAGCACCGTCGCCGCACCGATCCAGCGATAGCGGACGATGGCCTTCGGACCGGGGGTGTCGAACAGGACGGAGCTCATCGCGCGATCCTCCACTTCTTCTCGAAGGCCCGTTGGGCGAGGGACAGGAGCGACACGAGGGCCACGAAGATGAGGGCCACCCACAGCAGTCCGATGAGGAGCGGCTCACCGCGCTCGGACAGGTTCGCGCGGATCGCGCCCGCCTCGGCGACGGAGAAGCCGGCTGCGACCGTCGTGTTCTTGAGCAGGGCGATGAGCACGCTGAACAGCGGTGGCAGGACGGCACGGAACGCCTGCGGCAGGATGACGAGCGTCATGGTCTGTCCGAACGGCAGACCGATCGCGCGTGCGGCCTCGGCCTGACCGATCGGCACCGTGTTGACGCCGGACCGCAGGACCTCTGCGACGTAGGTCGCGGTGTAGAGGCTCAGCCCGATGATCGCGAGCGTCGTGTAGCTCACTTCGGGGAGCCCGAGCTTCGGGTAGCCGAAGGCGAAGAAGAAGAGGATGAGGGTCAGCGGGGTGTTGCGCACCGTGTTGACGTACACGGTGCCGAAGAGGCGCATCGCCGGGACCGGCGAGACCCGCATGGCACCGACGATGGTGCCGAGGATGAGCGCGAAGAACCCCGACACCACGAAGAGCAGCAGGGTGTTGCGGAAGCCCGTGACGAAGAGGTCGAGGTTGTCGAGCAGGACGTTCATGTCGCGCACGCCTTTCGGGAGGGGGACGCCCGTGGCGGGCGCCTGGGCGGAGTCGACGGGACAGCTCCCCCGGACGGCCGCTGGTCGGCGGCCGCCCGGGGCGCTGCTTAGTAGTCGTCGACCGCCGGCTGGGTCACCTTGGTGCCGGAGGCGCCGAGGGTGGCGTCGTAGATCTTGGTCCAGGTGTCGCCGCCATCGGTGAACATCGTGTTGATGAAGTGGCGGAGGGCGTCGTCACCCTTCGGCAGACCGATGCCGTACAGCTCGGTGCTGAACGGCTCGCCCACGACCTTGAGGTCGTCGGGGAACTGCGCCGCGTACCCGATCAGGATCGCCTGGTCGGTCGTGACCGCGTCGACCTTGCCGTCGTTCAGGGCCTCGACACACTGCGAGTAGGTGTCGAACTCCTCCGTCTTGGTGTCGGGGAAGTTGTCCTTGATGTTCTGGATGGGCGTGGAGCCCGTCGCCGAACACACGGTCTTGCCGGCGAGGTCGTCCTCGCCCTTGATGTCGTCGTTGTCCGCGGCGACGAGCAGGCCCTGGCCGGTCTCGAAGTACGGTCCGGCGAAGTCGATCTGCTCCTTGCGCTTGTCGGTGATCGAGTAGGTGCCGACGTAGTAGTCGATGTCACCGTTCACGATGGCCGATTCGCGGTTGGCGCTCGGGATCGCCTTGAACTCGATCTTGTCGGCGTCGAAGCCGAGCGACGCGGCGATCCAGGTGGCCATCTCGACGTCGAAGCCGGAACGCTCGCCGGTGGCGGCGTCGAGGTATCCGAGACCGGGCTGGTCCTCCTTGACGCCGATGCGGACCTTGTCGGCCTTCACCATCGCGTCGTACGTGGGGCTGCCCTCGAGCTGGACGTCGGAGGCGACCTCGAAGAGTGCGCCGCCGTCGGACGCGCCGTCGGTCGATCCGGTGCCGGCGTCGCCGCCGCTGCACCCGCTGAGCGCGAGCGCTGCTGCAGCGACTCCCGCGGTGATGAACATGAGCCTCTTGCGCATGTTTTCCTTCCTTCCTTGGTGCCCGGGACGGGCCGATCGGTTGGTCAGTTCCGGGTCGCCGCGCGGGTCGCGCGATCCGGAGTCGGATGGGTCAGTGGGTGAGGAGCTTCGACAGGAAGTCCTTCGCCCGCTCGGACTGCGGGTTCGTGAAGAACGACTCGGGGTCGGTGTCCTCGAGGATCTCGCCGTCGGCCATGAAGACGACGCGGTCGGCGGCCTTCCTGGCGAAGCCCATCTCGTGGGTGACGACGATCATCGTCATGCCCTCGCTGGCGAGCTGCACCATGACGTCGAGGACCTCGTTGATCATCTCGGGGTCGAGGGCCGAGGTCGGCTCGTCGAACAGCATGACCTTCGGCTTCATCGCGAGGGCGCGGGCGATCGCCACGCGCTGCTGCTGCCCGCCGGACAACTGTGCCGGCAGCTTGTCGGCCTGCACGCCGATGCCGACGCGTTCGAGCAGCACCTTCGCCGCATCGTCGGCGTCGCGCTTCTTCTGCTTGCGCACCTTGATCGGGCCGAGGGTGACGTTCTCGCGGATCGTCTTGTGCGCGAACAGGTTGAACGACTGGAACACCATGCCGACGTCGGCGCGCAGCTCGGCGAGCTGCTTGCCCTCCTCCGGCAGTTTCTTGCCGTCGATCCGGATCTCCCCCGAGCTGATCGTCTCGAGCCGGTTGATCGTCCGGCAGAGGGTCGACTTGCCGGACCCGGACGGTCCGATCACGACGACGACCTCACCCTTGTTGACGGTGAGGTTGATGTCCTTCAGGGCGTGGAACTCGCCGTAGTGCTTCTCGACGTTCTCCATGACGACGAGGGGCTCGCCGCGCCCTGCCTGGATCGGGTTGCTCGTGGTCTCGTATGCGCCGGCGGCACCATGCGAGGCTGCTGCATCGGGTTCCGTCGGGCCGGAGTTCGGGGACACTGTTGGCTCCATGTAACCCAAACTAGGTGACCGTGTGTTTCGTGCGCATGACGGAAGCGCTACGGTTACCGTTTCGTAACCTCGACGGTCGACGCCTCAGGCGCTCACGCGTGCTGCGCGAACGCGCTCTCGAAGACGCACACCGATGCCGCCGTGGCCAGGTTCATGCTCTCGGCACGGCCGTAGATCGGTACCGTAACCGCACGGTCGACGAGCTCGAGGTGCTCGTCGGTGAGTCCCCTGGCCTCGTTGCCGAACACCCATGCCGTCGGCCGCGCGAGCACACCTTCCGACCGGGCCACGAGGAGGTCCTCGCCCTTGATGTCGGCCGCGAGCGTCTGCAGTCCCGCTGCACGGGCCCGTTCCAGCACGGCGGGCAGCTCGACACCGACCGCGACGGGCAGGTGGAAGAGCGAGCCGGTCGTGGAGCGCACGACCTTCGGGTTGTAGAGGTCGACGGTCCGTCCGCTCAGGACGACGGCGTCCGCGCCGGCGGCGTCGGCGGCTCGGATGATCGTCCCGAGGTTGCCCGGATCGCGGACCTCCTCCAGGATGACGACGAGCTGCGGCTCTCCGGCGAAGATGTCCTTGATCGAGGTCGGGAACTGCTGCGCGACCGCGATGAACCCCTGCGGGGTGACGGTGTCGGCCATCGACTCGAGGACCTGCTCGGTGACGAACTCGATCTCGAGTCCCGCATCGGTGGCCGCGGCCCCGATGTCGGTGTAGCGCTCGAGGGCCGTCGGCGTCGCGTACAGCTCGAGGATCAGGTCGGGCCGGAACTGCAGGGCCTCCGAGACCGCCTGTGGTCCTTCGAGGAGGAACAGGCCGGTCTCCTGTCTCGCCGGACGCTTGGCGAGTTTGGCGACGGATCGGACGCGCGGTGACCGCGGATTGTCAAGCACGCACCCATCCTATGGGTCGCGCTCCGGACAGACGAAACGGCCCGATCCCTGGTGGGATCGGGCCGTTCGAACACATCGTCCGGGCGGACGCAGGGCTTCCGACTACGCGGAGACCTTGGGCGCCGAGGTGTCGGCGGGCAGCGCGGCCTTGGCCGACGCGACGAGGGCCGCGAAGGTGGCGGGCTCGTGCACCGCGAGGTCCGCGAGGATACGGCGGTCGACCTCGATCCCGGCGAGGCCGAGACCCTGGATGAAGCGGTTGTACGTCATGCCGTTGGCACGCGATGCCGCGTTGATGCGCTGGATCCAGAGGCGACGGAAGTCACCCTTGCGCGCACGACGGTCGCGGTACGAGTAGACGAGGGAGTGAGTGACCTGCTCCTTGGCCTTGCGGTACAGACGCGAACGCTGACCGCGGTAACCGGCGGCGCGCTCGAGGATGACGCGACGCTTCTTGTGAGCGTTGACCGCCCTTTTGACTCTTGCCATGTTCCTAGTTCCTTACGGGTAAACGGTCTAGCGACCGAGCAGCTTCTTCATGACCTTGGCGTCGGCGGGCGCCAGCACCTGGTCCTGGTTCAGGCGACGGGTGCGACGGCTGGACTTGCTCTCCAGGTTGTGTCGCATACCGGCCTGCTGCTTCATCAGCTTGCCGCTGCCGGTGACCTTGAATCGCTTCTTGGCCCCGGAGTGGGTCTTCTGCTTCGGCATGGGATTCCTCGTTTCTTATCGGTTCTCGTCGGTGGATGACTCCACCGGAGCAGCCTCGTCGGCTTCGTCGGCTTCAGCCGGACGTGCCTTGGATGCCGCACGTTGTGCGTTGGCTTCGGCTTTCGCCTCGGACTTGTTCTTGAGTGGACCGACGACCATCACCATGTTGCGACCGTCGACCATGGGGGTGGACTCGACGGTGCCCCACTCGGACACGTCCTCGGCGAACTTCTGGAGCAGGCGGACGCCCTGCTCTGGGCGGGACTGCTCGCGGCCGCGGAACTGGATCATGGCTTTCACCTTGTCACCGGCCTTGAGGAAGCCCTCGGCGCGCTTGCGCTTGGTCTCGTAGTCGTGCTGATCGATCTTGAGGCGGAACCGGACCTCTTTGAGGATCGTGTTCGCCTGGTTGCGCCGGGCCTCTTTGGCCTTCTGCGCAGCCTCGTACTTGAACTTGCCGTAGTCCATGATCTTCGCGACGGGCGGCTTGGAGTTGGGTGCGACCTCGACGAGGTCGAGATCCGCTTCCTGCGCGAGGCGAAGGGCGACCTCGATTTTGACGACGCCGACCTGTTCTCCGCCGGGACCGACGAGTCGGACCTCCGGGACGCGGATACGGTCATTGGTACGGGGATCGCTGATGCGGAGCTCCTCTGACTGGGTGGGATGCCACGCGACCAGGTCCGATACCTGCGACGCGACGAAATCGGTTCACCACACACCCGTACCCTCCGCCGGTGTTCAGAACACCTGTCGGAAGGCACCACGCCCGACGACCCGAAGCGGTGAAGCGACAGGCGGAGCGTGACAACCCGGTAACCTTGTGAAGCGGTCAAGCGCGGGTGGGAGAATCTCCTCTTTCGTACCGAGACATGTCTCGGAGCACCGCACGAGTCTAACAGAGGATCCACGTGAACAACACCACCAGCCCGTACGACCACGACGACGAGTCGGGAGGGGCCGATCAGGCCACCCGGGACATCGCCGACGTCCCCGCCGTCGAGGTCATCACCACCGCCGCCGTGCACCTCATGAGCGCCGCAGCGGTCAAGTGCGGCCTCGCGGACGCCCCCGACGCCCAGACGGACCTCGACGAAGCCCGCAAGCTCATCAACGCCCTCGCCGGTCTCATCACCGCGGGCGCCCCGGAGATCAGCGACATGCACGCCCGGTCGCTGCGCGACGGCCTGCGATCCCTGCAGCTCGCTTTCCGGGAGGCGTCCACCATCCAGGATCCCATCGGCAAGGGTCCCGGCGAGAAGTGGACCGGCCCGGTCACCTGATCGCAGCGCGGCGCTCCGCCTCGCCGATCAGTCGGCGGGGCGGAGCGACACCGCGAGCGAGTCGACGCGCGTCGCGATGACCTCGTCCGCGGCCCAGCGCTGAGCGAGCCGCGCGAGCACCGCGTCGAGCTCCTGCTGGGTCAGTCCCTGCAGCAGGCCGAGCTCGACCACGAGCTCGGATCCGGCGAGCTTCGCCTCAGGATCTCCGGCTCGCAGGCGCACACTCACGACCGCGAGCTCCTGCTCGATCGACCGCTCGAACGCGTCGCGCACCAGCGGGTCCGCGAAGCTGGGCGTCCACGGCTGCGACTGCGCGATCGCCCACAGCGCGGGGCGGCGTACGGCGAACTCGGTGCTCGACGTCGGATCGAGGACCACGACGTCCGTCTGCTCGCTCGCGGCCGCCAGTGCGACCCGGACGCCGTCGGCCGGGATCGGCCTCGCCGTCCGGTTCCACGCGGACATCGCCTGCACCGAGCTGAACACCGGGAGCACGGTGCGGCCGTCCGGACCGGTCACGGTCACGATGGACAGCTCCTGCGACTTGTCGACCAACTGGCCGTGCTCGTTCTCGCCGGCCTCACCGAGGTGGGCCACGAGCGGGATGAGCAGGCGGGAGTCCCGGAACGCGTCGACGACCTCGGCCTCCCCGACCTCGCCTGTCCGGAAGCGTCGGAGGGACTCGATCAGCCGCTCGGGCGCGCTGCCGTCGTCACCGGAACTCGCGTTCGGCTGGAAGCTCCGACCGGCCCAGGGCTGGCCGGCCGAATCGGCACCACCCACCGCATGGTGGGCATGCCCGCCCGACGGACCGTGCCGGTCGGGCTCGGAGGATTCGTCAGCGGCCCGAGACATCCAGCGCCTCGGCCAGGGTGAACGCGCCGTTGTAGAGCGCCTTCCCGATGATGGCGCCCTCGAGCCCCAGGGGGACCAGCTCGCGCAGCGCGACCAGGTCGTCGAGGCTCGAGATGCCGCCGGAGGCCACCACCGGCCGCTCCGTGCGCTCGAGCACCTGTCGGAGCAGTTCGATGTTCGGCCCCTGCATCGTGCCGTCCTTCGTGACGTCCGTCACGACGTAGCGTGCGCAGCCCGCCTCCTCGAGACGGTCGAGGACCGTCCACAGGTCGCCGGCGTCCTGCGTCCAGCCGCGAGCGGCGAGCGTCGTGCCACGGACGTCGAGGCCGACCGCGATCGCCTCGCCGTACTGGGCGATGACACTCGCGGCCCACTCGGGGTTCTCGAGCGCCGCGGTCCCGAGGTTGACGCGTGCGACGCCCGTCTCGAGCGCCTGCTCGAGGGAGGCGTCGTCGCGGATGCCGCCCGACAGCTCGATGTTGACGCCGCGCGCCTTCGAGATGACCTTGCGGATGATCGACCGGTTGTCGCCACGGCCGAACGCGGCGTCGAGATCGACGAGGTGGATCCACTCCGCCCCCTGACGGGCCCAGTCCAGGGCCGCGTCCACGGGCTCACCGTAGTTCGTCTCCGAACCGGCCTCGCCGCGCGTCAACCGGACGGCCTTGCCGTCCACGATGTCGATCGCGGGGAGCAGCGTCAGTCCGGCCGTCGTGTTGAACTCGTTCATGATCCACCGTCTCTTCGGGAGCTGCGAGCCCCTCGGTTCCCGGCGCACAGCATGCCTCGTGGCACAAGCACCTGATCCTAGTCGGCTACAGGGTGCCGAGCCAGTTGGACAGCAGGCGGATACCGGCGTCGCCCGACTTCTCCGGGTGGAACTGCGTCGCCGACAACGGACCGTTCTCGACGGCCGCGAGGAACGGCACGCCGTGGGTCGCCCAAGTGAGGCGCGGCTCTGGGAACGGCGGCATGACCTCGAGGGTCCACTGCTGTGCGGCATAGGAGTGGACGAAGTAGAAGCGCTCGTCGGCGAGGCCGTCGAAGAGCACGGACCCCGCGTCCGGCGACACCGTGTTCCAGCCCATGTGCGGCAGGACGGGAGCCTCGAGTTCCGTGACCGCGCCTGGCCACTCCCCCAGGCCGTCGGCCTCGGAACCGCGCTCCAAGCCGCGCTCGAACATGACCTGCATCCCCACGCAGATGCCGAGGACCGGACGGCCTCCCGCGAGACGGCGGTCGATGACCTCGTCGCCGTGCGAGGAACGGAGGGCGCCGATCACCGCGTCGAAGGCACCGACCCCTGGCACCACGAGACCGTCGGCGGCCTGGGCGGCCTTGCGGTCACCCGTCAGTACGACGTCGGCGCCGGCGAGCTCGAGGGCCTTGACGGCGGAGTGCACGTTGCCGGAGCCGTAGTCGAGGACGACCACCGACGGGCGTGCACTCACAGCGCGCCCTTCGTCGACGGGATGCCCTGGACCAGGGGGTCGAACGCCTTCGCCTGCCGGAAGGCCCGCGCGAACGCCTTGAACTCCGCTTCGGCGATGTGGTGCGGATCGCGACCGCCGAGGACGTTCACGTGCACGGTGAGGCCCGCGTTGAAGGTGATCGCCTCGAAGACGTGACGCACCATCGAACCCGTGAAGTGCCCGCCGATGAGGTGGAACTCGAATCCGGCCGGTTCCCCGCCGTGCACGAGGTACGGACGACCGGAGATGTCGACCACGGCCTGCACGAGGGCCTCGTCGAGCGGGACCAGCGCGTCCCCGTACCGCGAGATGCCGGCCTTGTCGCCGAGCGCCTGACGGATCGCCTGGCCCAGGACGATACCGACGTCCTCGACCGTGTGGTGGACGTCGATGTCGACATCGCCCGTCGCACGGACGGTCAGGTCGGTCAGCGAGTGCTTCGCGAAGGCCGTGAGCAGGTGGTTGTAGAACGGGACGGAGGTCTCGATGCTGCTCGTGCCGGTGCCGTCGAGGTTCAACTCCAGCTCGATGCTGGACTCGCTCGTCGCGCGCTGGATCCGGGCCGTGCGCTGCTGGGTGGTCATGGGATCCAGTGTATCGAGCGCACCGCCGCTGCACGCCGTGTGTCGACGGGTGGGCATCGTCGCGTCATGCGGCTGCACCAGGCCGTGCCGACGCCTATCGTTGAGAGGTCATGACTTCCACACCCAGCATCGCCCCGGCCGTCCCACTCGACGCGACGGAGATCGCCGCTCTCCGTGAACGGTTCCCGATCCTCGCCCGGGAGATGAACGGACACCCGCTCGTCTATCTGGACTCCGGAGCCACTTCGCAGCGCCCGATCGAGGTCATCGACGCGGAGCGTGACTACGCGACGCACCAGAACGCCGCCGTCCACCGTGGTGCCCACCTCCTGGCAGCTGAGGCGACGGAGCTCTTCGAGGACGCTCGCGCGACCGTCGCCGCGTTCATCGGTGCCGACGAGCGGGAACTCGTCTGGACCTCCGGCGCGACCGCAGCCCTCAACCTCATCGCCGGAGCCATCGGGACCGCGAGCGCCGGCCTCGGTGGTGCTGCCGCCGAGCGGTTCCGCCTGGGTCCAGGCGACGAGATCGTCGTCACGGAACTCGAACACCACGCGAACCTCATCCCCTGGCAGCAACTCGCCGCACGCACCGGTGCGACCCTCCGTCACCTGCCGGTCGACGACAACGGCGTGCTGCGTCTCGAGGCCGCAGGCGACGTCATCAGCGAACGCACGCGCATCATCGCGTTCGCACACGTGTCCAACGTCACCGGGGCGATCGCGCCGGTCTCCGAGCTCGTCGCGCTCGCCGAACGCGTCGGCGCGCTGACCGTGCTCGACGCCTGCCAGTCCGTGCCGCACCTCGCCGTCGACGTCGCGTCCCTCGGCGTCGACTTCCTCGTGTTCTCCGGTCACAAGATGCTCGGTCCGAACGGCATCGGGGCCCTGTGGGGTCGCCGCCGGCTGCTCGACGCCCTTCCCCCCTTCCTCACCGGCGGGTCGATGATCACGACCGTCACGCTCGACGGCGCGGAGTTCCTGCCCGCCCCGCAACGGTTCGAGGCCGGGACCCAGCCGGTGTCGCAGGCGATCGCCCTCGCGAGCGCCGTCCGGTTCCTGCAAGCGGTCGGCATGGACCGTGTCCACGCCACCGAGGCGGCCTACGGACAGCGTC
>Ga0308160_10003237_pt1 | contig 18566 bp, 25 predicted proteins | sample PhyFR1_FD_201036 | JGI IMG/M metagenome (GOLD analysis project Ga0308160, IMG submission 201036) | Phyllosphere microbial communities from UC Gill Tract Community Farm, Albany, California, United States - DLSLF.R1 | ecosystem: Host-associated > Plants > Phyllosphere > Unclassified | place: USA...
ACCCCCCAAACACTCAACTTTTATACACAACAATGTCTGGCAAAGGTGGAAAAGCTCAATCCGGCGAGGGTGCCGCTTCCAAGTCGACTTCTCGATCTTCCAAGGCCGGTCTTCAATTCCCCGTCGGTCGTATCCACCGTCTCCTCCGAAAGGGAAACTACGCTCGTGAGTCTCAAGACTACCAACTCCTCGATCTCTTCTTTCGCTCTCGTGCTCATCTTTCATCCTCCTCGACTCCGTCTTTCAGAACGTATCGGAGCTGGTGCCCCCGTCTACCTCGCCGCCGTCCTCGAGTACCTCTCCGCTGAGATCCTCGAGCTCGCCGGTAACGCCGCCCGAGACAACAAGAAGTCCCGTATCATTCCCCGACACTTGCAGTTGGCTATCAGGAACGACGAGGAGTTGAACAAGCTTCGTACGTTTTGCTCATTCGCCCCTGGGCTTGCATTCCGGTCGACTTGATACTCATCTTTGTGCATTCTTGCTACTGTTACTACTAGTCGGAGGAGTTACCATCTCGCAAGGAGGTGTCCTTCCTTCCATCCACGCCGAGCTCTTGCCCGTCAAGTCCCAGAAGTCCAAGAAGACTCAGGTCTCCCAGGAAGTCGTGAGTCGATCTTCTTTCCGCCTCATCGCCTCCGACATTATCGCTGACCATCGACTATTTCCTTTGATGCAGTAAATTACTCCTTCATCGAGTACTTTAGAACCTTCATGACTTCTCTCCCGCCTCTTTACCTTCGCCTTACCTCCATCCAACCTCCTCCGGGATGAACACCGAACCACCGGATTTACCTGGCCAGTAAATCCTCTACCTCGGGTATCCCTTCTCCCCACCCCCGACCCACCCACAAGACCATATCATTCGCTCTTCGCTCTTCCCGACAACCTTTATTTCAAGATCACTCGATGGATCATGATGTTCTTCTCTTTTACTTTTTGTAGTAGTATAGTACGGGGATTTTATATAGCGACGCTTTGTTGCCTGAATCTCTTTGGGTGCGAGTTGTTTGTTTGATGATGATGATGAGATGATGATGATCATATATGAATAAAAGAATCACTTGGCGGTGGTCGTCATGATGCTTTTGGACGGATTGGGATGAGGGTTCGGGTTTCGATTTGGTGATGTGTTCGAGTGGACGATTGTTGTCTTGAAACTCTGGTCAGTGATTCGGTACTACACCCATGTGTTTGTTGGGATGCGAAATGACGATGGTGTGAAAGTATGAAGGTTCGAGGCCGTTCGTCCTAGGGGAAACATAGACGAACGTCAAGATGGGTGACACCGTCGGTATGAGGTTGGTTGCACGTCGAGGACCAGGAATGAAGCAAGTGAAGACGCATGGCAAGAGCGAAATAGACAGGATATGCGATGGGTTAGAGGATCGGTCGTTGCCGTGTCGGCTCGTCGTTTTCAAAGGCTCCTCGTTGCCTTGATATAACGAGTTTCGGTTCCGTATTACTCTCTCGACGTCGTCAAGAAGGACGAACACCAACAAGTCTAGAAAATATCCATCTCATCCTTTCCCACCTTCACACATTACAAATCTCGACCCCGCCCTTCGCCCCTTCTGCCCCTATCAAACAGCTTCGATCTACTTGTCATCGTCCCCCTCGGACTTGATCAATCCCAAGCTCACGATCACTCCCTTGGCTCCCTCTTCCGCCGCTTTACGGACGTCGGATTGTTCGTTGACGGTCTTTTGGAGGAAGTGGGATTTGATCTGTTTGGCTCGGGCGATCTGTGGGTTGCGAAAGAAAAGGTGGGGAGAAGACGGTTGTTAGTGGCGATGATCGGAGAACATTCTCGAGTGCAGGCGAGCGTTGAAGGTCGAGGGAATAGGAGAGAAAGGGCCGTTCGTTGGGGCTTGATTTCCTTCTTCTTCGCGGAGAGCGATATGTCCAACAAACTTCACCTTCCCGCTAGCTTCGTCACTCCTTGCCATGACTGTCCCCGCTAGATCGAACACCCTTTGATTCCTCCTTCTGACAGTGAAGATCCGCCCTCCGTATTGGTCTTTTCCCTTGTTAGTCATCTTCGACCATATGCTCCTATCTCATCCAGCTTCATGTTGTCGTCGTCTGACTCCAACCTCGACTTCGTGTCTGATGCAATCGTCGTGACTCAAGTAGATTCCTAGTCTTATGGATCTTGGAATCTAGGAGTAATCAAGTTTGACCAGCGATGCCTTCATGATTCTCTTGATCGGGAGCACGGCTGTACCTCCACATGGGACTCCGCGAGCCGTTGTATTTCCTTTGCTGGTGAGTCGCCGGAGTTTTCAAGAGAATTATGGCCGATAGTAGCGTGATGTCTCCCATCATTCGTCCTTGCTCTCCTCGACGACATCCCAAACGTAGGGCAATCGAAGCCTCCTTCCAGACGTCCTGACCCTTGTCTCGTGGCCTCCGGTGACGGCCACTGCTGATTCCACCGCATCACGAGAAACGACAAGACAACTATCGTAGCGAGACTGTCCTGTCGATGCTCACCTCCTTGGTCCTATGTAAACACTCCAGGTAATCCTCCTTCGTCAAAACACACTCTTGTGGGTCCTCGGCTCCCGCGTAACACTGCGTCGGTAGGATTTTGAGGATAGAGAGTGGTCGGTGGGTCAGTCTCGCTTTAGTGTGCCTGAGAATTCCATGGTATGAGATGCAAGACGAACCTTCATGAATTCCGTGAAGAATGCATTGCATCGACTAGGACCGTTGTTGTAACCGAAACCAGCCTATTAAGGTAGTCCCTCGTCAGCCGCTCAGAACCAGACTTGATGGCCGTGACTGTAAGGTACTTACACTCATCTTGCCTGATCAATACAGTGAGAATTTGAAGGTGATAAGAGGTGGGAGGTGTGTAAAGCTACTTGCAGATAGACCGTTGAACAGGGTCAATCCAAGCCGAGATCATTGGGCAATTAGACCATCCCGCATAAGGGGGTTCAAAGTGATGAGTGATATTACACGTCATGAACACTCGACGGATACTTCCGCTATCAAAGTACCGGATTCCGCCGGAAGCTTAGGGGGCTTGACGTATGACGCAGCCATCTCTGGCTGTTCAGGTCATGAATGGCTATGTCAATCGGATTGACTTGCGATCGCTATGTCTTGAAGTGCTAGACCTTCAGATTCCAATTGGCCATCTTGAAGTATATCTGGGAACATACTCCCAAACCTGAACCCTTACGACCCGACAGAAGAACAGACACGCGCCAAAACCACTCACGATGCAGGCTATCAAGCTCGCCAAGAAGTACCCTACGCTGCAGCAGGATGAGGTCATGAGCCTTGTCAACCAGTTCAAGTGAGGTTCTCGTGAGCACCGAAGAGAGTCTCTTTAGACTGACGTTCGTATCATCCTGTGTTACAGCCAAATCGACGTCGAGGACAAGGGCAAGCTGGATAAGGCTACAGTCCTTCAACACCTCTCCTCGACTAACGCGGCTTCCTACGATTCCGCACGAGAAGCCCTTAAACGTACCAACGTCGACGCTTCAGGCAAAGTCGAACTAGAAGACTGGGTGCAACTGCATTCGCTGTTGAAACAGGGTGCCGGTGGGGATATGGAGGCTGTCAAGGGAAAGATTGCTGTACAGGGGACGAAGGGGACAAACGCACAGCACACTATCAACGAGGATGAGAGGCGGAGTTTCACAGACCACATCAATGCGGTAGGTTATTGCGGTCTCTTGGGTAATCCAGATCATTCCTGTGATCTGATGGGCTTACTGGTACGGCGATTTTGACTCATGTCCCAGGTCCTCTCCGGTGACGCCGATATCGGCCACCTCTTGCCAATCCCGACCGAATCCATGCAGCTCTTTGACGAGTGCCGAGGTGAGTTCGATGATTACTGCACTGATTCTCTTCGGGCATTGTTGACATACTCGATCTTTTACCTCAGACGGATTGATTCTCTGTAAACTTATCAACGACTCGGTGCCGGACACGATCGACGACCGAGTTCTCAACAAACCCACCTCGAAGCGTAAACTCAACGCCTTCCAGATCACCGAGAACAACAACATCGTCATCACCTCGTCCAAGGGTATCGGATGTTCCGTCGTCAACATCGGTTCTCAGGATATTTCGGAGGGTAGGGAACACTTGATCTTGGGTCTGATCTGGCAGATCATCAGGCGAGGTCTTTTGAGCAAGATCGATATCAAGATTCATCCCGAGCTCTACCGATTGTTGGAGGATGGAGAGACTTTGGAAGAGTTCTTGAGGTTGCCTCCTGACCAGATCTTGTTGAGGTGGTTCAACTTCCATCTGAAGGCGGCTGGCTGGAACAGGAAGTGAGTCGCATGCGAAACGTCAACCTCCAAGTCATTGTGGCTGATATTTGAGGCTTGACTATTCTGCAGGGTCGGAAACTTCTCAAAAGATGTGTCTGACGGTGAAAACTACACTGTCCTGCTCAACCAGCTCAAACCCGACCAGTGTTCCCGATCCCCGCTGCAGACAAAGGACCTCCTCACTCGCGCTGAACAGGTTCTACAGAATGCCGACAAGATCGGCTGCAGGCGATTCCTCACTCCCAACTCGCTCGTCTCTGGAAACCCCAAGTTGAACTTAGCCTTTGTCGCTCACTTGTTTAACACTCATCCTGGTCTTGAGCCGCTTGAGGATGTCCCAGCTCCAGAGATCGAAGACTTCGACGCCGAGGGGGAGAGGGAGGCTCGTGTGTTTACCTTGTGGCTGAACAGTCTCGATGTCGATCCGGGTGTCTACAACTTGTTCGAGGATTTGAAGGACGGCAGTGTCTTGCTTCAAGGGTTTGACAAGGTGATCCCGGGAAGCGTTATCTGGCGTCGGGTCTCTAAGCCTAAGGAGGGACAAGAGCTGTCAAGATTCAAAGCGGTGGAGAACACCAATTATGCCGTCGAATTGGCTACTGCCAACAAGATGCACATGGTCGGTATCCAGGGAAGCGATATTGTGGATGGAACCAAGACCTTGGTGCTTGGTCTCGTTTGGCAGTTGATGAGGTGAGTAGGGGGGTGCGCCTAGGATTCGTGACCAGATGAACAGAGCGTTGACACGAAGCATAACCTCAGACTCTCGATCAATCAAACCCTCTCTTCGTTGAGCAAGAACGGTCGAGGTGTAACTGATATGGAGATGGTACGATGGGCCAACGAGAAGGTCAAATCCGGCGGAAAGTCGAGCACGATGCGATCCTTCAAGGATCCCAGCCTCAGCAACGCCGTGTTCTTCTTGGACTTGTTGAATGCCATCAAGCCTGGCTATGTAGACTACGCATTGGTTACCTCTGGGAAAGATGGTGATGAAAAGAAGTCGAACGGTGAGTGCATTTTGATATCTTGAGCGTTCTGCTGCAAGGACCCAGGCTGATCTCATTCGCATCATGCGCGTTCGTAGCCAAACTGGCGATCTCCATCGCAAGAAAGTTGAACGCGTTGATCTTCTTGGTTCCGGAGGGTGAGTTCAATGACGCTACGAAGGGATCCTAGTCTTCAGCATCGACTCATATTCTTGTCTTTCCTACACAGATATCGTCGATGTTCGACCTCGATTGGTTGGTCTACGACATCTCTACTTGACCCGGTGCTCTGTACTAATATGAATCCCTCTCTTCAGATTCTCACATTTGTCGGCTCATTGATGGCTGTCGACTCGAACCAATAGTCAGCTGGAAACTCAGGAAATCTGAAGAAGAAAAGGAATCGTTTCGTGTTGTTACCGCCAATCTCATATTTAATACCTGCCTAGGAATTCATGCTCCCCTCATTTTTTCCACGTGCCGGTTGAGGAGCGATGTCTTCTGCTATCATAGTAATCATGCTACGAGGCATTCCCTTTCTGTCCTGAGAGGGATGCATGCCAGACAGATTACTATCTGATCGCTTGACCGAGATTATGCTCGGGACCTTTTGCGTCGCCCGGCGACATCGTAAACAAACGCAACCATACCAAGATCTAGGTCTTAAGTCTAGATAGATGCTCAATCTACCAGTCTCCAAACTCCATCGAAGATCTAGGACAGAGCTGGTCAGTAAAGAATCCAAAGTTTGGTGTATCCCTTCATCGCTGTAGTTCTCCATCATGACAGTATGTTGGAACTCGGGCTCTTGCGACTGCAATATAACGCTGATAGCTCTCTCTCTCAAAGGACAACCGCTACTCCCATCTGCACTACTCCGATGCAGCCATTCGGATGCTCGAATTCGCTTTCGAGGATGAAGAGCAAGATTTTGGAAAGATGACAGGTTTCGATGAAGGTGAGATCACTTGGATTCCTCGAGGGTCATCAAAGTTGCGGCTGAGCACCATCGATGCTATCTAGCTATCGAGGTACCGTATGACTTCGAGCCTCCCCGCCAGGATCTGGACGACAGTGAGTGTACTTATTCAGGGTATTATCACATTGGCTAACTTTCGAGCTTCATCCTCGTCTTTTCAAGCTGCACTGCCGGCCAAAACGCATCCATCGTACCCCTTTGGACGACCCATGCACTTGTCTCACCCTGCAACGACCAGCAGTACTCGAGTATCGCTCAGTAGGATGAGGGGTAGAAACGGAGTGGGCGTGCAAGATTTGCTAGGAAGGCTAGGTCTTGGTGAGTGGTGATGTACTTGCTAAATGTGCTCAAAGATCCTGATGAGACATGCGCATAATTTCTTCAGGTACCGCCTCCCTGAAATCGACCAAGACTATGTGGAACGATTTTGGGCTGCACGCTCGAGTGGGTCACAACCCACAAGGATTATGGGCAGGGATGCTGGAAGAGGAAGAGAAGACGGAGATACCCACCGGCATGGCCGTTAGTCATCCTACCCTTCACTCATAAAGCTCTGAAAGCTACTGATGGCAAACAAATTCGATTCCGTTACAGGGCGCCAAACGTCCAGCGACCCCTCCTAGTCCTGCATTCCACATGGACGACCGGATACCAGAAGAGTACGAATATGACTCTACCCCAGCCTCGACGCCGGAGCAGTCACACAGATTCGCGAGAGATCATGATCGCATGTCTGTTGGTAGCACCGGGACCTTTATCGGACACCCAGAGACCGACTTTAGTGGGAATGACGAGAGAGGCTCCTCTAGCACAAGCGAACGAGGGGATATCAGTGGCAGGCCCAGGCGGAGAGAAGATGGAGGGATTCCAGCGGACATGGCTGGAGGTGAAGTGGATGACCGATATGCACGGGATACACAAACGCCAGAAGCTTGGTTCGCATAGCGTATGGTAATCCTTTGCACCACAGACGTCCTGTATCCATTATCCTTCCCATCTTGTATCTGGTTTATGCTTATATACCCAGCTGTTGCGTGTCGCCTATATGTGCCGCTTTGACAGGCGTCTTACAATGGGGCAGAGCACCTGCTCCGCCATGATCATACACCATCCATTCCTAGCCCCGGATTCGATTTCCTTCAAGCCTCAACCGCAGGCAAAACAACGGTTGAGCTTTGTAGCTTTTCCTTCCTCATCGCTTGCCTATCTTTCCTGTCCTCCCTCCTCTCTGCTCGAGATGTCTGGACGTATCCCGTCTGCAGCTTGGCCTTCTTGCCGGTCTCCAATGCGTCCACTGCCTGCCTGATCTCGACGTTCAGACTTGCGACATCGAGAGGTACCCAAGATTCCCTCAGTCGTCCACGAATGACGGTTTCTGGTATGACGCTAGTCGAGGACTCTGGAGTTCGAGTCTTGCCTGCTGTCTTTGTGGGCAGTTTGGGTTGACCTGACAAGGCGAAACCGGTAGAGGCTCATTCAGCGCTAGCCCAGCGATAGTTCTAGGACGAATCGCGTGTTCGAGACTCACCGTTCCAGAACAACACTCCCCACGCTTTCCCATGTGGCCGGCCATCGCCTTGTTGTGTGACATCCTCCTCCTCGGCTAAGCTTCCAAAAATATCTCCATCATCCTCGTTATCCTCATCGAATTCGTCCTCGTCTCGAGCTACCTCCTTGGCCTTTCCCTTATCGTTCGATGCAGCTACAGCCGCAGGGTTTCCGGCCTCTTCGATCGGTCGGAACCTGAGCTTTGTTCGTGTAATTTTGTAGAAAGAGTTGGGGTACTTGGTCTGCCATGAGACGGGTTGAACGAGCTGATCCCGACCATGTTTTGGGAGCCCCGCCAAGAGCTTGGGTAGCGTGGTTTTGATTGGCATGATGTTTCGACGATTACGGAGACCGATTAGATGAGTACGCCAGCCTACTTGTCAATCAATCGCACCCAAAATTATGATGAGTTCACAGGTAGAGTTATTCAATCGGCATCGATTAGGTCGCGCTTACCGAAATCTCGGGTCCAGTCGCGCTTTCTTGTGGTCAATACCAACCGCTTCAAAGCTTATTGGCATATGTTTGAGATATCGACTTTACAACTGATATACAACTTAGTCATGATCGAGGGAATCTATCAGGCAATGCTATCTGTACCAGGTTTATCGTCGTTGAACTGTTTGGATTGATGAGAGCAGCCTTTAGCCGACTTTCCCAGGCGGCGGAAACGCCACAGACTCACAGCTTCCTTCGCGGCCTTGCAATGTTCGCCATTGGTAGCCTCGTCGATCGCCAGACATATAAAGAGGGCGTCCGATCTTTTCAAGAGGGATTTGGTCTAAGAAGCTTATCGTTATTGTAGACATTGTAACTCACGCATCGCCTAGAACGCCGGCGCAAGCGCGCACTGCAAAGAACGGGACACCTCCGCATAACAAGGCAGCGAGAGGTGCATGACTCGCTGCTCCAAGAGCATGAGCGGCGTACAGATAGCCAACGACTGCCGTCGCCAGTGCTATCGTCGTAGAGGAAAGCGTCAACAGAAGCTTGATTAACGTGTCTGTTTGCCGGGAAACGTTTAGCTAGTCTTCGTGAGAATGTCTTGAACACACGTAGCTTACAGTCCAGTAATCTCGAGCCTTTGCGTCTCCCAGCGAGACCAATGGCCCTCTTAGCACTCGGCCAGAAAGGTTCTCCAGTGACTCCCACGTAGATCAGAGCGTAGCCGTTGACATAATCCAGCAGTCCAGACAGCACAGCAATCACAGGGGTGATCACAGAAATCAGGTCAACAGGGATCGGTAGAAAGCGCGACCTTCCATGCAGGACCTGCGAAGGATTATTTCTTAGCATCCCAGACTTAAAGAAGCCCAGAAGAGGAGGACTGACTCTTCTTGCCTCAATGGCAACTCTACCAAGGAAGCGCATGATGGCTACGATCAGCGAACTCAAGCAGATCGAACCGAGACTGGGACCAGTAGCTCGATGAAGCGCGGCCACCGTCACGTCGATCGTATCAAATTGCTCCCGATCGGTACTACGAAATGGGCATAACGAAATCAGCTATGCTGCGAGGTCCCTGTTGGTGAGCGAGTGACTCACCGGTGAAAGTACCAATCGCTAATCACTGCGGCCGTGACCACTCTGCCTATGCCCTTGATAACAACCCAAGTCCATAACCAGAGGAGCGAGACCACCACAATGAGGATATCCGCATATGGTCGGACCCGCCATATGTAGGTGTTCTCGCGTCTATCGTCTCGAGCAGATCGAAATTAGAACCATCCGTAAAAGGTGAAAGGTCGTTTTCCAACTCACGGATGGCGATAGTAACCGATCAGAAGCAACCGTAGGACCAATGTCAAATAGGGTACAGACAGAACGGCGAACACCATGAGCAAAACTGGAGTGAGGAGAAGCACAGGCGGATGATCGAGTAGGAATGACGATGAAAGCTGTACCATGAAAAGGGGAGTGAGTCAGCTACGCACTTTGTCGATGAAGGTCGCTTGAGAAAGCTTACCTCTACAACAGCAACGGTCCTCTCCAAACGCTTCCTCCGCTTCCAAACCATTCTGCCAAACAAAATCGCCAGGCTGAACGGCACCAATGCAAAGAGGCGCAATCCTGTAGAGCTCCACCAGCTACCCCCGGGATCCGTAGGGCCGCCGATATTACTATCATCCTCGAACGAAGCCACAAAAGCCCACCAAGAGGTCACGGAGAGCAGGAAGGGAATCGCGACCGCAGTAGCCTAATATAGGATCACAACAGTTCAGCGATTGATAAACTAGCCGCACCAGCTGACTCACTACCAAGACGTGGCGGACGGTCTTCCTCAGCAAAAACAGAAATCCCAATGGAGCTGCCACGGCAGCGAGAACGAGAACAGCCAGCAATGGTATCATATGCAGCAAGGTAGAGAATGGCGTCCGATATCGAGTAGATGGCTCTGGTAAAGTAGGCTCCGGTGATGGTGTGGGCTGCAAGGTTAGGAGTTGTGTAGTCTGATCAGGAAGAGCCCAATCGAAAGCGAGCCAACCTGCTTACATCGGTAGCACCCCATACAAAGCATAAGCCTACCATGACGGCCACCAAGCTGAATAGCCACAAGGCTAGCCAAAGGGGATCTACGAGGTACAAGTGGGATGAGCGGGCAAATTCAAGATCGTCACGATAGCTTGACTTGCCATTGTACTTCGCTATTGTCTCCCTGCCATTGGCCCAATATCCCATTCGATCGTCAAGAACCTCCAATCTAGGCGGTACTTCGACTCCCTCCACTCCTAGCGCGATCGGATCGTTCAGTCTCGTTGGATCGTCGAACCCAGCATCGGAAAGATCGTCTTCTCCTTCCGAGGACCCGAGATCATCGTCGTCATAAGACCCATCCGTGAAACTGGCAGACGAAGAGGAAGATGTTGAGCCTCGTCTAATTCCATTCCCTCGTCGGCTGCCATCTAATGTATGGTTCCTAAGCTCTTGCCGCATGATTTCTGGAGAGCTAGTCTCTTCGAGCTTGTTCGTATTAGAGACGGGAGAAGGGGTCAATCCAGAAGCTTCCAGTGGTGATTGGGCTCTAGCACTCGACGTGGGGAAGATGCTTTGATGTGCAAGCCAACCTCTTCTTCCGGCCGCATTATTGGACGGGTCCGCTTCTCTTGCTGATAGTAAAGGAGGAGGCGATATAATGGTTGCCTTTCCTTTGCCTTTGTGCGGTAAAGCTGATGAAGCTGGCGATGAGTGGTAGTTGGGGTTGATTGTGGGAACGCTTCCGTCTAAGAGGAGTCGTTGATCAGACGAACGCTTCATTGATAAGCAACTGCTACCTTGTCCAAAAACTCACCATCTTCTTCAGGCGCCTCGAAAAGTAAGGCAGAGGCCGGAGGAAGGGCATCTTCCGAGGCTTGTAGCTGGGGAAGTGAGCCAGTGGACGATCCTGCGAGGCCATGTCTTCGATCGTCCCGGAAGGAAGCCGGTGACATTGAGCTTGAAGAGCCTGCATATGGGTCTGGCATATCCGATCGGAAGAGCTGTAATCACAAGATATTCACGGTCTGAGCGATTTTGACAGTGGTACGCCGGAGATGGCGTCATCGTCGTGCATGACATACCGGTGCCTCCAAATCATCATCGTTCTTCCTCCTGCCAAGCATACTCATCTTTGCCCAGTCTGGTATATTATTTCCCAGTATGCCACTTCGATCCCCCATGTTGAACGGGCGAGTAGCCGAGAAAGACACAAGCAAAGCACGCTTTATCTATGTCGCGAGCAAGAGGCGATGCAACTCGCTTCTCTCTCATTCACGGCGGTTGCCGCCATGCGTAGGAACGACGAGAAGCTGGCGATACGCAGCGATGACGATGCTTAATTTATATTGGTGACGTTGGAAATGTTGAATGTGGTTGTTGAGTCTGTGTATCATTCATGGATCTTGACAATATGTTAATGCACACATGCCATTATCAACGTCCCTTTTGAGCGATTGATCGGCTTAGAGCGGTGGTCAGGCGAGCCGAGCGATAAGATTACGTGAAGGAATTCTCGTTGGCGTAGATTATATTTTTTATAAATCTTTTCCGAGATCGGCAGGGTTCGATGCAAACGTATAACGCACTCGCCTTTTACTAGTGCGCTCCGTGTATTATGCCCTGATGCCGAGTTCGTATTTCTTTCTCCGCATAGCGGAATTTTGCCTCCTGGCGATACCCAACTTTTTTCGCTGCGACGCGTTTCACCTCAAGTATCTCGCTTTCTTGCCTCTAGTACCCTAGAACTCGATCATCGCAGCTGAGCTCGTCATCAGACAAAGATACCTTGGTCTTTTTAGCCTTCTGTCTAGGGCGTCTGAATCTCAACACGCCAAAACGTAACGACGGGATCGCAGGTAATACTACTAGTAGTTATCCACGTGTTCGCTCCATTTCATGTCGGTTTGCTTCGGCCGTGCTGAGCCTCTCGAAGTCTCTCCTCGATCCTCCGAGTACACTTGAGCGCACACCTACTGGCTGTTGCACATTGTACATGCTCGATTCTTGCAGAGAAGTGGAAAGATTACGGCTCAAACTTGTTGACATTACCGTCGAACATTCCAATCGTGCCACGGTCTTCTTGAAACACAATCGACAGCCTGTTTCACGCGATCCGACGTCCGGGATTTCTCGGTACATAAATGATTCAGCCCAGAATTTCAGCCAGGATTGCGTCAGCCAGCAGCCCTTTCACTGGGTCAGATATGAAATACCGTATAAAATAGCCGGACCTTCCACCTCTTTGTCACACATTTGTAACGAGTTGCCGGGATGATCACTATGGCGGCGCGAGCAGCAATCAGCTCATTCATCTAAATTGTTGGCTTCACATCTTGTTGAGGACGAAGCTCAAATACTATGCCGCGGATCGTTCCAAGCCATCTGATTTCCGTTCGAGTATCAGAGCGAATGTATTGACAGTGTCCTTCCTGCCGTTAGATCCCCAATCTTGTTGATATGTCAATTTCTTACGTCTTGCAACGACTTCTCGATGCCCAGATTAGGTAGCAAGTGCTTGGTATCCATTCGGTGGCGGAACTTGGGTAATCACGGTCTTGTAAGCGAACTGCCATTGAACATCCCAGTATCTCACAGGCAGGAGTAGACTAGACCGCTAAGCTCTCACAAACACCTCCGAAGCGATTCTCTTGAACATGGCCAGGCAGATGATCAGTCCAGAACGAGCTCATTCTCGACAGTGCCATTGTTACATCATTACACATAATGTCAAGCGACTACATAATCGGGTGCGACCGATCTAAAAATGTCCCGAACTCGATTATTCCGAACGATGCCATAAGCACAAGCACAAGCTCAATCGCAGCTACAGACTATAATGGGGATAGTAACGAGCGCTGAAAGAGCGAGTTTTAGGCTTCTACAAGCGTAAATGTCGACCGTCAAAAATTGTTCTCAGAGCTCCCTGATACAAAGATTGGCATTTCACTAAGCAAAGCGTAATCGAAGGATATCAGCCAAAAGGACCGCCATTCATTTTATGGCCAGACTGTAATTGATGTCCTATTGTAACGCGCTTCTGTCGTCTGCTAGTGCCGTTCTCAGCGTCGGTTGGTTGCGCTTCATGCAAGAATTAGGTGCAGACCAGACCGTTTTTGTGCTCGCCAGATCGACATTGAAAGATGGATGAGGTGTCATGTAAACGTGTCATGCAATGGGTACTACTGAATACAACTGATGGAACGGCTAGAAGCTCATGGAATGGGCGGAGCCGGGACAAATTCCGTCTCGGCTGCAGGTCCAGCATTTCGCTGGGCTTCCGCAAGCTGATCTCGAGCTCTCCTCTCGGCCTGGTCGCGTTCCTCTCGCTCTCTTGCCATCCGCCCTCTGTACCACATCAATGAGGAGAAACCTAAAACCAGCAGGGCGATGCCGATTGTTTCCAGTAGATCACCGCCTTCCGCATCCCCGGAATCGGTTTCGAGACGAGATTGTCGCCTTGTCGCGCGGCCGGTCTCGAGGTAGTCGTCGTATGAGTCCTCTAATTCATCTCGTTCTCTGGCTCTTGCCCAAGAAACCAAGTCGAGATCATCGTCATCGATAGTGGGCTGCCTTGCGGCATCGTCACCGCCGGGCTCAGCCTGTTGGAAGGCCCCCTCAGTGCGGGCGTCAGGTAGCCCGTCTTCTAAAGGCTTTCGGAAGCCGAAGAGGGCAAGATGCTTTTGCTTGCCGCCCATTAGCTGGGCCCACCAGCTCCTGATATACAGCTTGACGAGGGAGAGCATGACAGGCCATTCCGCTTCCGAATCCGTTTGCGAACATAGGTCATAGTATCGCTTCGCCAGGTGCCAGTCCTATTGTAGTTTCGGTGAGCGAAAACGATCGTGCTCTATTGATGTCATCAAGACTGACCTGTGCAACTCCAAGACCATTCTCGTACATCCAACCTAGGTTCCAGAATGCGACTGCACTGGCCTGTGTGTCCGCAGCACTTTGATATGATCCTGCGGCCTTTTCGTAGCGGTTCTCGTCCTCGCTCACACCGATACCTTGGTCTGCAAAGGGAAGGGAGGTTGAGCGCCAAATTCAGAGTCGTCTCTCTTGTGGCCTAAGATTTGTAACCTACAGTAGCAATCGCCAACCTTGACTAACGAATCGACATTTTGCTGGCTCGCCGAACGAATCCAATGTACCAAGGCAGACAACGCCGAGTCCTGAGCGATATCAGCCTTGTCTGATTTGGAGAGGGCGTACATCGAGCGAGATAATTGTCCAGCCTTGCGATTTTTCCCTCGGTGTACTATCACGGAGGTCAGTCGATCAGCCTCTGGGGCCGCTGAATAATGGGACTGAACATACCTTGGTCCAGCAAGAAGGCGACATTATTCTGTGCAACTTCATATCCCATCTCACCCGCAATCCACCATTTAAGCAATGCAGCGACCCGATCACCCCGTTTCCAAGCTGTGTCAGCTTGTCCCATCATGTCGTATTCCCAGCTCCCTCGCTCGACCATGCTCTTGAGGTAGGAGACAGCGACACCACAAGTACCGGTCTTTTTCCCGAATAATGGGTTCTCCTGTCGTGCCGCTTTGGCGTGGATAAGACCCAAATGGTAGAATGCTTCGTATGGATTGCCGTTGCCCAACGCCCAAGTAAAGTGAGCCATCGACTTGGGCTCGGAATCAGGATGATTGTTCGTATTGGCTAAGCGCGGCAACGGATTAGCCATCGATGACGACCGTTCAGGTTGATTGATTGCTCACCAGCGAGTTCACCGAGATGCACCTTGGCCTCGGCTAAATCCATTTGCGCGGCGGCTTGGAAATACGCTTTAGCCGAGCCGATGTTGACAGGAACGCCGAGACCGTCTCTGTAAATCAGCCCAAGCAGATTATGACCCTCCTTTTCGCCCTACATCGAGTCAAATGCAGACGTGAGTCGTCATAGACAAGGCACTACAATCCCCGGTATCGACCCACCAAATCGGACGACCTCTTGACCCACATCCTCGCCAATACGTAGTCTTGCTCGACGCCTTCTCCCCTCAACAACATCCTCCCGAGATACGCCGCAGCGATCCCCGCTGGTTGCCTCAATGTGTGCTGCTCCTCGTCCGTCAACTTGCGCTTGTTCCAGGACGCATCGAACCCGATAGGCAACCCATTCGTTTTTGGATCCAATCTGGGTAATTCAGGCCCCCAAAACGCATGTGCAGCGCGGTAAAAGTAAAAGGCGGCGAGCTGGAAAGATTGTGCGGTTTGTCCTACGGCTTCTGCACCGCTGGCGATTCCTCCTGGCACCGAGTAGACTGAGCCGATGTAATGGATCCGACCGAGGATGACCGAATATTCGTGGTGATTCCGGTCCGAGTGGTACTAGTTGCGATAACCGACAATATGGAATTTAAGAACGCGCTGGAGATTCCCGTATATTCCAACTGGAACTCACCTGGTAATATTCCAACACATCATCAAAATTCTCACCTCCAGCCAAACTATTGGCCGCCTTGATAGCCGGTCGTTTGGCCAAATGACCTGTACTAGCAACCGACGCGCCCATCCCGTACACCCCACCTGCCAAGTCTGACAACCTCGTCGGGTTCAAGGGTAACGCTTTACCCCCTGGTGGGCCCGAGCGGAACTCGGCATAGGCTGCGCGAGGGGCCATGACGAGAACGGGGAGAAACTTGGATTATGAGTCTCCATGAGCCTGTTTGATCGTGCTGATTCGGAGGCTTACACTTATGAGCCACGCTCTCGTACCAATCCAAAGCCCTCATGCAATCCTCCTTGACTCCAATACCCATCCAATACCTGAACGCCATGACCATTTCCGCCTCTGGCAAACCTTGCAATGCCGCAAATGTGTAATACAGTATGGCCTACGGTTCATCACGCGTTAGAGGTAGCTCCACAGGCAACGAGGTTTGGACCACTTGATGCTTACTCGAGATTGATCCTGTTCGACCCCTCTAAGTCCCGAAGCATGTAAGAAGCCCAAGAAGAATTGGCTGGCCGGATCAGACGTTTCGTCGTTCATCGCCTGATGCGCATGAAGATGGCACGTGCATACAATGAGACCTCCCTTTCTGTTAGCCTTCCTCCCATCTCTGATATAACCCATCGGTAAGGCTTACCTGGAACGACCTAAATGCGTCCGCTACATCCACCTCTCCCCCACTAGGCGGGAACAGCCCAACCCCTCCCCTCAACCCCCAAGCTTCTTTCCGACACTCCTCCTCCTCTGCCTCCAGCCCATCGTCTTCGTTGAATCCAGACGTCCCTTCTGTAGCGAGACGAAGGACCATCCGGAGTTCTTCCTTGAGGTTCCTAATTTCTTTCAGAGACAAGGTCGATGCAGACCCAGTCGAACGATTGGGATTTGAACTTGATCCGGAGCTGGAGGTCCGGGATGATGTCCTGGATGGACCGGACGTGAAGCCGATGAGGTAATGTTTGATGGTGGTCGGTAGAGATGTGAGGGTCTCTGTGAAGGATGAGAGGGAAGGAAGAGTCCAGCCCTGGATCCGTTGAGATGATTGAAATAAGAGGAGCGTTTTCCGGGAAGAGGTAAGATTTGAAGAAAATGTGTCGTTGCGAAGCGATGACAAGAGAAACACACCCAAGCAAGAAGTAACGAGACATTAGCCCGCGGCGTTCACGAAACCCAAGTATCGATCAACAAACAAGCAAAATGACCTAACACGACTAACCTCTTCCCAAGCGTCCAACCTGGCCCCAGCCGAACCCCCCTTCTTCCCTCCCCTCGAACTCGTCGATCCTGCTTTGTTCAGTCCGGGAGATGATGACGACGAAGCGGTGGTGGTGGAGAGGGAGAGGAGGTTGATTATTTCCCGTGAACGGGTGGTTGCTTTGCATACTGGTTGATTGGGATTTCGTTTCGATTGAGGTTGAGGAGGAGGATCAAGGGCAGTCGGGCGGGAAGGGAGAGGCATCAGTTTGGGCGTGTTCGTTCAATGGGGATGAGGGAGTTGAGGGATGGGGAAGATGTGGAAGATCGGAAGGTGGACAAGGGGATTGTTATGCAGGTAGACTCACTCGTTTCTGGGATTACTTGAACTCGCTAAGACCAAGAAAGGAAATGATTAAAGTTATCAGCTCGGGTTTCGGATGATGGTCATGTTCATGCAAGGCATCTCGGTTCGAATGCTCACTGCTCTGCCGGCATTGCCATTGAATGGGACTGCCCCTGGACCAATGTCTTGGCCGATAACATCAGCCGATACTCCGCTCGAGATGAGCAAGAATAGGGTCCCGAGGATGAGGGAGTTGTGGATCTTGGTTGTCCGCCTCGTCATCCGTTTCGACTTGCGATCGCGTGGCGAAGGCATCGTTGTACGAACACAAGGCTTTATCCTGCTGAGAGGAATACACTAGCGATTCCGAGCAGGCAAGGGAATTGACTGAAGAAGGAGTCAAAGATGACATTGAATGAGAAGAATCAACATTCCACATCATCATCGACCTTTGAACTCCTCAGCATCATCGGCGGAAACAAATATCGGAAGCGGATATCAGTCAAGATCTATGACACATATTGCGTCAACTGTAATGATCACGTGATCTTCTAATTGAATGACGCGGTCCCCCGCCTGCCGCCGATCGATCAGAGTGTTCAACGGAACAAGTCGGTTTGATAATAAATCGACCATGTTGAAGAATCTTTTACTGAAATTGTTTGAACCTTTGGATCTCCCTCTGAACGACCTAGATACAGTCGTACAGCAGCGCCAATAGATCCATCTACCAATGTCGTCTGAAAAACAGACTCCCAGAAAACCCAGAGTCATCATCGTCGGCAAGTTCCCAAACTCTCCCGCTCGTCTTTCGTCACGCTCTACCGGGATGCAAGCTGAACTGCGTTGAATGCGATCTTGTGATTCGGCTTGACAGGCGCGGGAATAGGAGGAGTATCGACGGCTGCTCGACTGGCTCATGCTGGGTTCCAAGTGGATGTTTATGAAAAGGTCAGTATGCGCGGGGTCCTACCCACTCCCATGACTCCCATGTGTTTACCTGGGTGACTCAGATTAGATGGCTGATTTGAGTTGGCTGGATTGGCGATGCGGGAATTATAGAACGATTTCACAGGAGGAAGATGTAGCTTGATTCATCATGATGGATACCGGTTTGATCAAGTACGTACATCGAGCCCAATACGACAACCGTAATCATGCTCATCCATCATCCCCCCTTTTCTTTCAACCCTGCCTCTTCTGCACTGCCTCTGTCGATAAACCCATCCGCTGTCCGTATTCATCCTACCTTCTCGCCCCACCTCGAATTCCCA
>Ga0308160_10003238_pt1 | contig 18558 bp, 20 predicted proteins | sample PhyFR1_FD_201036 | JGI IMG/M metagenome (GOLD analysis project Ga0308160, IMG submission 201036) | Phyllosphere microbial communities from UC Gill Tract Community Farm, Albany, California, United States - DLSLF.R1 | ecosystem: Host-associated > Plants > Phyllosphere > Unclassified | place: USA...
ACTTCCGTTCTGCTCAAGTTGTCAATGCTAGGAAAGAAGCTTTCTTTGCGAAAGCGAGGAAACCGGTGCTATTGACTGATAGTGAGGGAGAAGGAGATGAGGAGAATGAGTACCAGTTGGGTAGTTTCGTATGTGATGATGAGGATATGGGATTTGAGAGTGAGTTTAAGAATTAGTGTCGAGAAACATAGACTAATAAACCAGCGCAAACGCATAGCGACCCCCTTTCCTGCACTTAGATTTGACGCCACTCTTCCACTATTTCATGTTCCGATATATATAGCTAGTGCTTGCCCTGCTATTGTAGCCAGTATGTATACATAGTAACGTGTATCTCGTCACGGTATACTTCTACTCTATCTATCTTTCTTTAGATATATCGGAGTCATATTCTCTGTCCTGGCTATAGGGTCGAGGATGGAGGTGTAGATGGTTGAAGGAAGCAGATGGTTGGTAAAATGATACTCTAGCTAACCTAGTGTTTCATTGACAGCTCCCATATCAAGCAGCCTGGAGCTAGACTGAGATGTCCTCCTTGACATAGGTCTACTCGAAGAACGAGAGTTGGTACCACTATACCGTTTCTCTTCATTGCCAAAGCCTTGCACCCTTTCACGAGCTGAATGCCTTTCGCTCTCACCCTCTGTATAATCCCCATCATCGTGGCTACTTTCGCCCGCCGAATTAGGAATATCCGATATGGTCAATCCCCTCTTACGAGCTTGGGCAGGTCTTTGTGGACCGGGATACGAAGCTGATCTTCGTCGTTGCCTGCCAGTTTGGTGATATGCGTCGTACTCGTAGTCGTCGCGAGTTTGATCTCCATTATTGGGGTTGGGATGATGTTCATCATCGTGCTCGTGTAGATGAGCAAGAGGGACTGGAAGAGTGAACGATGATAATTCGATATGGCGCAGTTGAACGAGTGTCTCGTGATTGAGCTGGATATCGAAGAGGTCGATGACGAATCGCCTGACGGGGGCAGGATAATGATTGGTCGAGATTATGCGTAAAGCTCGATGGAATAGGGTCATGGAGGAGAAGTAGCGACTATGGCGGTTTCGCACACTGATACGTTAGTCAAACTCAAGGTAGGGTCGAGTTTACGCACCGCTTGAGGTTGTTCATAGCACTGGCAGCCAGGACGTAATTACTCAGATTGGCGATAGACGTCATGATCTCGCCTTCCAGTCCTGTGAGTTTGGGTAGAGGCAGTGACGGTAGGGACGTGTCGGCTCGCTTCCACGGCTGGATCTGAATATAAGCTTAGTGAATAGAGGAACCCGGAAGCTGACTCACCCTGGAGAAGCGATCAAGACTGGTAGGCAACACCAAGCCGGTAGTAGCGCCCATAGCAGTTCTAGTCGAGACCCAGCCATTCTCCTCCAGCAGCTCTGCACCACGGCGCCCAGTGGATAGTACACCCAGAACAAAGAAACCGGTACTGCTCCATCAGCTCTGCATTACTGTCATCACTCACCCTCGAATGCTCAAAACGGGCGACTGCTCAGCTATCTCGACAATTGCTTCGATGATTTCCTCTTCCTCCAAGAATTGTACGCCGCCATCGGTGGATCCGATGTTACCCTATTTCGTAAGCAACGACCACTGGGACAATTGGAGATGACATACCAATGCCCAGAGGGCACATTTCAGGCTGGTCAGGATGGTTTGGTCTTTGCTCTCTAGACCGTGTTGGCGAACGATGGTAGCCAGCGGTCTGACGACATTCTGTTCACGGAGGTATTCGCACCCCTCTGGCGTCTTTGTCAACTCGCCAAAGAAGTGAGATGGAGCGGTTCCATCGTATGTCCTGGGATGTTAGCGTTGATCACTACAATGAGTAAGCTTAGCGTACCAGTAGTCCTCAACGGTATCGCTCGTAAAGGGCCTCAAGGTTTGCGAAACCCACGTCTCAACCTCGATCACATACAGCAGATTTTTATCCTATGATGTCAGCTTCTGCCTTGAATGAAGCGAATAAGCTCACAGTCAACCAGATCTCCATCTCTCGATCGATGTATTGCGCATCTTGTAAATACTCGAATCCAATGGATGTCGATACAAACCTAACGAGTCAGCTCCGATCAGTGTTACAAGACCCAGCTTACCGCATAAACAGGGGGTGGCCGATATCTCCCAGATGCTCCAATGCAGGCCGCATAGCAACGACCTTCTGTAACTTTGATTCGTCGGTGCAGACCTCTTCGAGGTACATGACAGCAAGATCGCAGATCTCGATGGCAGTGTCGTATAATTGGGTGATCATAAGCTGTAGGCCCCAATCGTCCAGTACGGGGGTGGTCTGGAGTAGGCGACCGAGTTGATGGGTCGCGAATAATCGGGTCGGCTTGTTGTCAGTATAGCTCGCCGTAAAAACGAGCACTTACGAGACTAGTAGTAGTCAAGGCTTTCGACAAGACGAGACGAGGGTGGCCGTCACTACATCGTCAGCAAGTGAGCCGGGTCAGGTGAAGTTTGGACCTACAGGGTGTAGTCGAAACACTCGATGGCATACCGAACAATCTGCTCACGAGCAGGCTGATCCGTGAGGTGATAGATAGAAGAGAAGAAGCGGAACTTGTCAAGCAGCCTGCTTCGTCAGTGATGACCGTTTCAGTCCCAAGAGGACGTACACTAATCCCTCCCGGCTCTTGGTCATTGTACCCAGCATCTCAAAGTACCCATGAGTAAGTGTCCGGTCGATCCGGTCTTTCGAGAAGATGGGATGAGCAGAAGGTCTTCCGGATTGCTGAAGGGTCAGCGCCCTACGATTTCAATGTCTAGGAGAACACCTACCCCATCGATATCGCTGAAGCAAGCAGCCATCTGCGAAACAAGCTTGTCTTCCGTCAAGTACCGGATGCCCTCCGGGCACGAAAGCATAGTATTGAGCAGAATACATCCCAAGGTGACCCATTTCTGAGTTGGCTGACCATCAGTCTTGTCTCCCCAAGGGAGAGAGGAAGTGACAAACCCTTGAGCGCCTGATCAATGAGAACCGGCCGTTGAGCGGGTGGAAGAAAGCGAGGAGTCGACGGACGAATTTTGTCGCTTTGAGCGCTTCGTCGAGTCGCTTGGGATTCATCAGTGGTCCCTCGAGCAGATCGACGATGAGCTCGTAGTTCCACTTGGTATGATCTCGGTTTAGGATGATTCCGGAATCGTTGATCATTTGGATAAATTGCCTATCATCGAGAGCTAGACCCTGGCGAAGCTTGGCTTGCTGTATCAGCATCTGGCCGCGGTCTAGGGGGTCATGCCGATTCAACCTGATCATCAGCATCAGTCCATCTGAGGATTGCGGGGGCTTACGAAGTCTTCCGAGTGAGCAAGGTAGAAGCTGCCTTCTTGCGATTTCGAGCCAAGCTTCCTATGGAGGACAAAGCAGACAGGGCGGAGGATCTTTTGATTGGGCTTTTGAAGTCCATAGACTCAGCGAACAGTTTTGGCAATGCCTATCGCAATTCAGCTGACCGCCTATACTTAGAGTAAATCGACTTACCTGCATCTGAGCTGCGTAGGGTAGCGGCAAGATCCGGTTTGCCTTCTGTAGCATTTCACCCAGGAGCAAGGTTGCTTTGCGGTTCAAGGCGTTGACATTCTCGCCTATGAGCGTGACAAGGGCCTAATGGACATCAGCGAATTTCTTCCAACGTCCAATGTACTCACGTCGAGTAGGCCTGCATCGATGAATGTGGCCATCAATAAAGCCACGTATTGATCGATCAGATTAAGCGAATCAGGGGTTTCGACTTCCCCGGTCTCTTCATTGAGTGTCGACGATACTGCTTCTTGTGCCCGATTGTACACTGGCAATTTAGCGTGGTGCGATACCATAGGTATGGGCTCGTGTCTCACCAGTCAATCGTTTGCCATCTAGGAATGCGTCTTTCCAAGTGGGCAGTTTTATCTTGAATATGGTAAAAAGTAGGTTGAGCAGAGCGTCCCGCATTTCATCGTTCGGCACCAGCAAAGAGCTGACGAGCGAGGTGATGGCCCGGCGACCGTCCATGCAGAGATACAGTAGACCTGATGTGTCAGCTCAGTACGTTAACTGAAATACTAGGCACTTGCCAGACCAGGTATTTAGCAAGATGATGATGTTCTTGACATTCGCATTTATCTTCTCCAGCTGCTTTCCAGGTTGGCGGGTCGACGGTTTCGCTTGATCTTCGGTAAAGCCTACAAAGGCACTCTGAACGTCAGCATGAGCCCAGGACGCGGCAGAGAACGGACCTCTACATCGGATCCAGAGACGAGACGATGCCGCGTATGAGGGAAATTAGTCAAGAAGGCAAGAAGGGCCGACACCGATGGTCCGAGCTCCGACGGTCCATCTTTGAGCACAGAGAGGACTATACGAAATGCGTCCGTCTGCATCAGCCGATCGATATCAAGCATTCCTGCAAATCAGCTTGCTCATCGTCGACCGAAGAAGACTTACCGACTTCGATGAGAGTTTGCATACAGATCGTCCTGAGTGCATCGTCCTGATTTTCCGCCACGCTGACAAGACTCCGAAGTATTCCATCCGTCAAGGGTACCCTCTGAGTGAGGATGGCGACAAATATGCTGACTGATTCCTGCGCTGGCGTTGTTGCTTGTCGTGACTGTGAGCTCCGAGGCCGCGAATGAGAGCTTCTCCGACGACGTCTAGATGCGGGCCGAGAGGGAGGCGGTGGAGCTGGGAGCACAATAACTGCACGTATGAGGCGAAGAGCTTGTTCCCGCTCGTGGACGCATTTGGCGTCTCGGGTAAATGTCCTGTTTCATTAGCACATGCCGTAGATGACTGTCAGATCACGTACCGGATAAACAGCCATTCGATACCAGACTCCAGCATGATGCCCCATGATTGACGATCAAGAACATATCGTAATAGTCGATAAGCTGCAGCCCTGGTGCGGGGTGTCACAGCATCACCGAGGAAGCGTAGTGTCCTGCATGATCAGCTTCCGGCACCAAACACTCCCGTCGAACTCACCCGTCAATGATATCCTCGGTACCTAGCAGGACCCTGATAGAAGGAGCCTTTTTGAACATCCCCGCCAATTTCGTCATGCACCGCCAGGGCTCGTCCCCCATATCCACTTCTTTTCCTTTTCCAGTCATCCGTCTTCCCAGATCTCGGAGTCGATGAATAAGGGCGACAGCAGTCTCTATCATCCCAGCGTTATGTGCTTCCTCGGGAATCTCGCCTGGCGAAGTCGCAGACGGCATCCAGCCCATCCTTGATGATCCGACTCCATCTCCTTGTCGAGGACTACCCAGCGAGTCGGCTCCAATAGACATACTCCGTGGTCTCTGAGAATGACTCGAGCCAGGCATGAGATTGTGAGACCCGGCCCGAGATGGGGTTTTGGGAAGAGGGATCATGTTGGGGAAGACTTCGAGCCGTTCACGATCTGGCGTGAGGCGGGATGTTTGACGGGAGATGAGCGGACGTCCACTGGTGAGGAGTGTTGAAGAGGAGCTTGATGCGGATAGCTGATTGACGGAGAGGGACGAGTTGGAGCTAAAGCCTTGAAGTCGGGCTTGTGGTCTCATTCGAGATCTCAGTGGGGTAGCTGAATGTCAGCCAAGCTCAGAGTCCGCTTCGGCGTAGCTAGTACTCACCTCCTCGAAGCCTCTCAAGTTTTTCCTCCAGCTCCCTGATCTTGTTGGCGGCGGACTCGAGCTGGGCAGTAATTTTCCCCTTCATTCCACCGATATCCCCACTTTGTTGTTCGATGACCTGTAAACAAGTCAACTTCCACAGCTCGAATTTAGCGAGGAACCGCTTACGTCCAGCATCTTCTCTGCTCCATATTGCACTCTCCTCTCGATGCCCAACTTAGCCATGACGCTCTCAACCTGCCACGTTAGCCTCAACACCTCAGAGCACGAGTGGACTGACCGTTTCCTCCTCATCGTTCATTGTCTCCTCTCTCCCAGCTTCTGGTTCCGTCGACTGAGGGATCTGGACCGTAGGCCGCTGAGGCGATGAGCGGTATGGTGAAGCCATTGCAGCGATGGCAGCTGGTCCAAAGTCGCTAGTTGTCGGTGACGTCAAGAAGTCGTGTAATTCAGGCGAAATCCATGATCGTGCTTCTTATGTTCGACACTATGATCTGGACAATCAGAACACACCTATCCCGGCTCCTCTTTTCTCTATGCTAATCTCGGCTGCTGTAGTACAATGTGGGAAGATGATTTATGGGATAGCAGTTCAGCGGATTGTTGTTCGGTGGACATCAGCTCATTGCTTTGCGTGTGGCACTCGGCGTGGCACAGGTGAAAGGCCCATTCACATCTGCATCAGGTTGGGTAATGTGACCGTATGCAACAAAGGACATGAAAAGCATAAGCTACCGATGAATAGCTACACCCTCCATCAGGACGAAATCCAAGATGTCTACCACCTTGAACACTTCTTCCCGTCCTCGTTTCCCACATGAAGATTGTCGTAATTGACCAGAGTTTGACTCTTTCGGGACGTCAGCGCGACAGACTGAACCACGTAACAGGGCTACACACTTTTATGACAGACATCATGAGATCTTGAACCACCATGATAAGGGAGCAGAGATCCGTGTAGTGACCATCCCAGCCGGCCCAAGGATACCCCTGGTGTACCATCTCTGCTAGCACACGCGGGGGAATGCAATCTTCGATAAGAGCCTTTGTGACCATGTATGAATGGCGATGTGCCTCCCTTCCCAGATCTTTGTCGCTGGTGCGCACTCGCGGGAAGCGGTTGTAGTACGCTGTCCGTTCGATAATGTTTGGATCGAGCCACGCCACTCCACCAGCCAGGATCACCTTCCTAAACGTCTTCGCCCCCCCGACAGGCGTCTCTTTGCGACATTCTCGATACAGTTCACCATTGACGAATGGTTCTAAAGGGTGAATAGTTCGAAATTGTCGAAGACAGCTTCCGTCGGTCGTCGACCCGAATCCGACTTGGTGAACTGCCTACGGGAATCGTCAGCTCATGCGCAAATGCGAGTCAGACAAATCACCTTGAAGACCATGTCACGATGTTGTTCTGAGTCTTTGAGGAGACAGATAGGTATAATCTCAAGAGATCGGACCCAGAACCCCTCGGATTCGAGAGATCCCGCTTGGACATCTTTTCGGGCTTCACAGGCTCGGCCGACCTGAAAGCTGAAACGGTGTATGTGCCTGGGATAAGCGGGTCAAAGGATGACCCCAAAGGTAGACGAACTCCTTGGCCTCCGGACGCGAAGAACATCGTCCGAGGCTTTCGGCTTTTGTTAGATGTTGTGAGAAAAAACACGGAAACCCAAGGACTTTTTCGTGAAAAGCGCACCTGAACTGGATTCACCGGTTCCACAACGGTGTTGATACGCACGAGTCCCTCCAAGTGATCAGTAGTGAGAGTCTGTCCTCAAGAGGCTCCTCGGAAGGTCGGCGTGCTAGCTCTTACTCTGGTATGTCGTGACAGTCAATGGAAAAATACCAAATCGGCGTCTATTTCTAGATAATCTCGGGCTGATCGTACCATGACCGAAATGATCGTCCGACGCGTCCATCAACCACACTGCAATGTCCATCCCAGCGAATCAAGCACTACCAACCCCCGAAGTCCTAGCTTCCATAAGCAAAGAGGAAATATACGATAGCCAAGGAAATAAACATGCATTGGGAGAACTGATTTCTGGGAAAAGGACGCTACTTGTGTTTATTCGACATTTCTGTATGTCCCTTCCCGCGTTATAGTCGACATACAGCTTATTCTTAGGGTGTAAGAACTGTCAGGCTTATGTTCGTCGGATTGGGGAAATTGTTCCGCCTTCCTCGTTACCGGCTGATACTCAAGGTACGTCAATGTCGTATACCGGTTATGTAGGTACTGATACTAGTCTTGATAATCGGTTGTGGATCATACCAACCAATCGAGCTGTATATCACCAACACCTCATCGCCTTATCCAGTATATGCCAACCCATCTCTATCGCTATACAAGGCTTTCGAACTCAAATCCTCACTCACGGATAAAGCAAAAGATGACCCCGAGAAAGATTATATGGTCGGTCAAGGAAGTACCGTTTCGAGGGTTTTGGGCGGGGTCAAGAGTGCCCTAGGTGATTTGGGGAATTTCGGAAATCAAGGCCCAATGGCTCAAAATGGTGGTGAGGTTATCATGACGCCTGGTGAGCCTTTATGTTCTTCATTTGGGGAGCTGAGCTGATGTAAAGATGGTCAATGCGAGTATATTTATAGGATGCAGAATACGGTGGATCATACCGATATCTCCAAGATATCAAGCTTGCTCGGGGCCAAGCCTTGATCAGAACGACCATCGTCAGATTCCTTGTACTATATGATCTTCCCATCTTTCATAGGTCCGGTCTTATAATTGCATGAATACATCTCAATTCTCCCTTCTGCAAACGACTACGCGGTAGCAGCCTCAAATCCTCCTGCCCAACTCTTAACCCATTTACCCCACCATCCATCACTCTGCCCTACTGCACTACCACCTCCTGATGCCCTAGTAGACCCGCCTGAACCACCTACTATCCTACCCTTGCCAATGTGAGATTCGGGGTATAGAGCAGAGCGGAGGTACATTGACGATGCTGAGAGTGCGAGTCCTGCCCATCCCCATAAAGCTCCTTGGACCATTGGCGAGAGGAGCTATGTCGTTAGCTCGGCACTGAAGTTGCTGAATTAAAAGCTGTTCGGTACGGTCATGTGGTCACACAGATGCAATTGTCAGAAGAGAGGAGATGAGAAGAGACTTGCCTGATCTCGGAATGTTACCCATGAGAGCATACCCCATTTGACATCAACCTCCCTACCCCAGTGAAACACCTCATCATCCTCCGTAGCTTCCATGCTCTTGTGCCTATCACCTTCTCCACCCTCATTGTCTTCGCCAACTTGTCCTCGCTCTTCAATAGCTTTCTTTGACGGTTTGGGCGTTAAGAAAGGTCGTATGGAAAGTAGGTATGACTATCCATCAGCTACTTCTACGTCTTCACCTGTAAGATGACTTGGCGATTGAATTACCTGCTCAAACCTCAAATCTGGCATAGGAGGCATAACCTGCCTAACTCTACGTCTAGCCTCCCTCTTTACTTTTCGTTCATCATCGATCGATTCTTCATCATCACTTCTAGCTGGTAGATCATCCGGGAATGAAGTCTGTGATGATCGATGGATAGCTTGAGCGTGACGTCCTTCAGACTCTCGGAAAGGGTTATGCGATGGATTAGCGGTAGTCATTGTAGCTGAAGTAAAGAGTGTAACGGCGTTGGGAAGCCGTCATGAGGGATGTCGGATTGGTGCGTGCCTGAAAACACGTGCCATATCACTCGACCTCGTCCAGAATCCGGGTAGGTAATGAGAGTCGATTGAACAACTACAGTCTTGTCAAAGATGGACCCACGAGCACCTATTCCTCTTGTCCCGCTTCAACTTACCTCCCTGGCGATATTATCCCCGACAAATCAACCGATACTCGTGCATTCCTTCACTGCAAAATCAGATGAATTGAGGCATTACCACCTCTCCCACGCTGCAGTGGACGTCATTGAGGAGCGGAGTGAGTTCCCCATATACTACATGCTACAAAGCTGATGAATAGTCGTTATGACGAGTACACCGTCCAAACCTGCTGATGCTTACTTGGGCCTACTGTTCTGTATGGAAGATATGGCTTTGTGAGTCTCGTACTGTATTGTGTTGAGGATAGTTATGGATTCCAGTCAAATACGAAATTGAGAATGATACTCTCAGTAGCTCTCGTGGACGCTATGATCAAAGACTCGGACATTGTAGCTGTGAGTCCACCAATATGATAAGGGCTGATGATAGATCTTCAGGGCTGTACATCAATTACTCCTATCTGCAGTGTACAACCCTTTCCTCAGCTTACCGCCTTCTTTCAAGGCTTTACCCGTTAGCGAGGCGGCAGGTGACGAGAACAAGGAGACAGAGACACCAAAACGGAATACACAGATACCTGGATCAAAGATGTTTACCACAGGAGCGGAAGATATCGAGGGATCATGGTTGGAAGGTAATGATAAATTCATGAGGGGAATCACGAAACTTGGAGAAGTCCTGAATGGGGGTAGATAGAACAGTGAGTCCTCTGACCCGACAAGACTGATGATAGATACTGTGAATGACGAAATGCAATGACTATTACGATACCCTCCACACACACACTGACATTGAGAAACAGGTCTGAAGATGAGCAGTAAAGGCACAAACCCACCTTTCTTGCCTAGTCTACCGTAGCCTTCAGGTTATAGTCCATCAGACCAATAAACAGAGCCCTCTATTGACACGGCGTACCAGAGTTTGATGGTCGTAGTGACAGATACGGGGCGGACATCTCATGCCATCTATTAGTGTTGTGATGTTATGCATAATATAATATACAATATACTACCATTGTGGCTACTACCGACACTGTTCATCACCTACATGGCCCGCCGTAGCCATTCGACCACTTCGCTATGAATACCCTTAAGGGCAGGATCCTTGTCGTGGGGTATAGCCTCTTCAGCACCTTCGAGGGATTCGTATCGCCTCCCAACGAGGGACAGGGCTAGAGTATCCAGATAATCCTGCTTAACCTTCGTCGTCTCGGCTGAAGCATTCAGCGGAGGGGCGAGGTGGAATATGAAAGACGTGATAAGTCCATGTCGAGCAGTCAAGGAGACAGACTACTATTCAGCACCGATTTGCAATATGAAGGACGACGTACTAGGGAACCAAATGATAATTCCCCTTCGATTTGATTACTGAATTCCGGACTTGATCCATATTCCCATTCCCAAGTTTTCATCTCTTTAACCCCATCCCAAATTTTCTTTTCTTCGACGTCTTTTTCCTTGACATATGTCACCTCCATGGGAGTGGTATTTGGGATCTCATATACCCTTTTGAATTCGGATGTGACGGCTTTGGTGAATGATTCGTGGTCTATTCGGGGTTTGATAGGGGATAGGTAGGTGTTGAGGGTAGTCACGGGCGATCGGAATGAGGGAATCCCTTTCGTTTCGATATTTGGCTATTTGTCAGCCATCCTCGGACAGCATTAATCAAGACGTACCGAACTGGTCTTTAATGCCTTCCCGAGCTCTCCTAGTGATGAAGAAATCAACATCGTCCCATGATGATAAGCCCGATGTTGAATGATCTTATAAGCCGATCCAGAGACGTAGATCATCAGCACATCTCCTAAACTAGAGACGAAAAGACCTATCTTCAATTCCTTCTCTCCATCCCTTATAATTACATCATTCCTCGAATTTACCGTACACGCTTCCACTCCCAATCCCCGCACTGCTTTAGCAACTAACTCAGCTCCATGTGCTCTGGTAAATAATAGTCGGGGGAGGATTATTGAGAAATTCGTATTGCCCATATCGTGGAATACGGTGCCTCCGCCTGACCGACGTCTTATGAGGGGGATATTCCATTGTTTGAGGTCGCGGGGAGTCGTTTCTTTCCATGGGTTCTGATATTCAGTATTGACCCCTCGCAAAGGGGGAGGAGGGCTTACCTGATTCCGTCCAATGACTACGCATGGTGTATTCCTATAAATGAACAGGACAGGTTGATTTCGAGGTGTGTTCCGCAGAAGCCTGGCATCAATTCCCACTTCGATAGGGGACATACCAATCCTCATAAGATAGATTGAACCATGGATCATTCGATTCAGATATATATGCCGCTGGCTATCATGAGCCTTGATAGTTCGAGAGACTCACGGAAGATAATTCAATAGCCTCAGAAGCAGGTGTCTGCGGTTGTGCTTCCTTGTCATTCCTCCTGCTCGATGTCGAACCGATAGACCGGATCTGGGTCGATCGTTGAAGCGAGCTGAGCAGAGAGGAGGCGAAGCGAGATGAGCATGGTTGGGATAGTAGAGTCGTTAGGGACATGGTGGTATGAGCGAACAATAATCTGCATCATGGTTCTTGGTTCTTGGATCTTGATCGGCTTGCAGGCACCGGACCAGACTTTCATACTTTCCACTCATTCAGACCAAAGATCTGATCTCGCACATTGCATGCAGCAACCAGGGGAAATCAGCGGTAAGAAATCTGACGCATATTGTCCCATCGTGCAACCACCATCGCATACACATATGCATATGCATCAACTACTGCTCAACGATCCTCATCGTCCTTCCTTGAACGGAATCAAATCGTCGCGTCGCGTGAAAACATTAGATGACGCGGATTAAAGATCAAGATTGATTTCTTTTGACCATACTTATACCCTGCCTGCCTATATATATCTGCTACACTCCTCCCTCCTTAACCTGATACCAAGTAGTCAAGATGAATCGCAGAGGACACATGTCACATAAGATACCAAATGTCAAACTTCGTCCTGTACCGACAGCAACAACGAGGACGAGGGGGAATCAACGTAGTCCATCGCCTTTGACTGGGATGGACGCTGTCATCCACCAGAGGGAGATTGAGGGTGAAGAAGGTATGTACAATTGAAGTTGGGTAGAGAGGAGCTGATTGCAGATGAGGACATGTCGAGTGCTGCATTGAGGAATGTTGAACGACCGTGGAAGGGGGTTGTCATTACTTTTACGGGTGTTGAGCAGAAGGTAAGTCAACACTTTATATTGGGAACGGTGCTGATGACAGAACCAAATGTCAGCTCTTGCTATTGAGCTAGGCGCTCGAGTGGAGAGTGCATTGACTGTGCATGTCACCCATGTCGTTGCGGGTGGCTTTGGGTCGGACAAGTACTATGTGAGTATACCCGTAGTGGCCTGAATTGACAAGTAGTACGCCGTAGAACATCGTTTACCGGTCTTATCAACCGATTGGATCGAGGAGAACCATCAGCGCTGGATTGGCGGAGGTGATATCGAGACTGATGTACGTCCGATCCTTCGAGGCTTGACTGACAAGCAGCTCGACCCATACCGTTTACTCCCATTTACAGGACTCACCATTTCCATTTCTGGAATTGAACAACGTAAGTCCCCATATATGACGATGCTGATAATAGTGGACCGCCGTAAACAGATCCTAAGCGCCGTGAAACAGTTCGGGGGGAAATACATCAAAGACCTTGATCGATCATGTACCCATTTAATAATCGCCAAACCAGCTTCCGAATCCAAATCATCGGAAAAGGTCAAATTCGTCCTCAATGAACTTCGCGAACGTGATCTATCACGTCGCAGAGGCAAGAAAGTGACAGGACACGATATTAGGATATGTTACGAGGAATGGATTTGGGATTGTGTCGGGTTCAATGGAAGGTTCAAGGAAGATGATTATGATGCTAGGAAACCTCGTAAAGGAGGAAAGGTTAAAGCGGAGGATGTAATTAATGGGACTGTTTTCTTGGAGGATGGGGAGGTTGTCAAGAAGGAGATTGTAAAAGAGGAAGAGGGTCCGGCGGTGTTGCGCAAGAGGAAGAGGGAGGATATCGATTCATTAGTCGGAGATCTCATCTCGACCACGGTGGCCAAGATTGAAATTAGAGACGGTACGCCAACTAGATCTGGACGTGGTACGGCATCGAACGAATTACGGAAAGCATCATTATTGCATGCTACGCGGACAGCTTCATTTGGGCCGGTCAAGTTGAACGATGGTCCAACGCCTTCGATGCCTGCTACTGCGCCTCAACCGCCTACTGCCGAACTACTAGGAGGTCAATCTGCGGTAAAGATTTTTGCTGGATTGCGAATAGGTCATCTAATTGATGAAGCGTATGAGGGCTTGGAGAGGGCTCTCGCCGCCCACGGAGGTACATTTGTCACGGAGGAACAGCGTCGGAAGGGAGAACAGGTGGATTATGTTGTCGTTCGACTGTAAGCTACTAACACCTCGCCTGAGCGTCTCAGCTGATGTATAGATCGGCACCCAAACAACCTCCTCCTGTTGACGGTCAACCAGCTCCAACGGTAGTGACTGAATGCTGGGTCGAAGGATGCTGTTTCGAACAAACTCTCCTCTCTATCGATAAACACCTCGTCTTTCGCCCACTACCCGCCCAAATGCCTATAGGTGGTACATCACAATTCCAGATCCACCTCTCAGGCCTTTCGACCGAAGACTTGACCTATTTACGCCGCTTAATCCGAGTAATTGGCGCAACACAGGCAGTCTCGTTAAATCGCCAAACCACCCACTTAGTCTCTGGACGAAGCGATGGGCCCAAAGTGGATAAAGCGAAGGAATGGGGTGTCAAGGTTGTTAGTAAAGCCTGGCTACTTGCAATGGGGAGTAGTGGTCAGATTGAACCCGAGGGGGATTATCCGGTGGATTCGACATCGACTACTACAGTCACCGATGGGGATGGGGAACGGGTGGAGAGTGTAAAGCCAGTCTCGCAGAGTCAATCTCAAGCTAGAGCTCTCAAACCTACACGAACACATGTGGATGGTCATGGACGTTCTTCCATCTCTGGATCTACGACCGCGGTTGATACTTCGAATGTCAACTCTGGCTTGGCGGGGCCTTCCAATCCACTCTCACCACCCCAAGGTCCATCCGCTAGGAAATTGAATCAAGCCACCGATTCGCGGACTTCGAGCCGAGCTTCTGCCAGTGAGGAGGTAGTGCCTACTAAATCTGCTTACCCCGCCGAATCAATTGGAACATCGGGAAGAAATAGGGAGATGACTGATGTATTAAGGCAATTGGCCGAGAAGGGAGATACCTCTGCTACCCGGATCAAAGCTGTAAGTCCTCTTCATAAACCCCTGGGAAGAAGCTGAAAGTAAGCCCCGCCGATCAAAAGGAGCCCTGAGAGGTCGTACTTCCACAACCCTAGCTCAACGCAATACTACCTCAATACCACCCGACAAACGAGCAAGTTCACCGCCAGAAGAAGAATATGAACATTTGATATCGGCTCAACCGGTGTATGATGAATCTATGCGGGTATCTATTGCGGATCCAGCTGCAGAGAGAGAGAGGAAGAAAATGATGGATGCGCTTAGGAAGACTTCGCAGTTGAATGTAGGGGGTCGTGGGCGATAGTACTGTTACATTTGTCTTTGTTGTTAGCACGTATCATGCATCTTGCTAGGTGTCCGGGGTACAGCAGACATTGGGCCACTGTTTCTTCGGATACTGGTTGAGAGAACCCGCGGTCCCTCTTGGCATATCTACGGTTCCTCATCGGCTTTAGATTGACCCTTAATATCACACCTTCTAATGAATGACGCAAGCTAGCTAGGCACAGATGAGAACAACTTTATCTACGCCGTCACCGCCCTGAATACTCGGCATTGTAGGTTCAGATTTAACCGTGGGAAAAAGGTAAGTAGAAGAGTATGGAGTGATGCTATGCATGTCGTGTATTGATCTGTACTCCATCTTCCCAACATCGCTCAATAGAATACTAGATTCCTCCCATTAACATAAAGGTATGTGACGTGTTCTGTTATATCTGCTCGATGGCGATAAGGAAGGGGAGATAAGCGTTTCCGTCGGACACGCATCTTCCAACCCACAGTCCAACCGCGCGTTGAAGTGATGCCCATCCTTTTGCTATCAACAAAGGACCATCCCATACATTCCATGAGAAAACACGTTTCCCGATGCCCGAAACCCTATGATAGAGACACGTTGAAGAAAGGGGCAAGTGGAGCGTGTCTCTCTACACTCCCAACCTTTCATATTTCATCACCCTTTCTCACACCTAGCCACTATCACACAACTTTAGATCTCTACTCTCCCGTGTTAGTCAACCCTATCCTCTCGATACTACATATATCTATTCAATTTATTCAAAAATATTTTCTTCCTTTCACGTATTACTTTGCATCGTTCTTCAACTTACATTTCATAGCTTTACCAACCAACCAACGAGTATTCAACATGATGGCCACTTTTGAAGGAGAATCCCCTGTTCCCAGCGGTCCAACCTCGCGTCAGTCTTCCACGCCTCAGCCTGTATAAAGCTGATGAGTAGATTTCAAGATCGTCGACAAGCTTGATGGTGTTCCCGCCATCCATGACTCTGTCACTTATGCCCAGTACGTCCCACTCTCGAACAACACGTACTAGGACTGACATAATAGCGAACTTGTCAACGCGTACCCCTTGACTGCTAGCTTGTACCAGACTGCACTTGGTCTTGTTAACCGTAAGCTTGTCTACGATTGTGATATGGAGCTAATGAACAGGATCCGTTGACCTCGCTCAACCTATCTTGAGCCGAACTCAGCCTATCTTCAACACTGCCGACGGTCTTGCTGTTGCCACGTAAGCTCTCTTATTCTTGTTTGAACACACCTGATGTACAGTTTCGAGAAGGCCGAAGCTACTTTCCCATACGCCTTCAAGACCCCCACTCAAGACCTCGTAGTCGTCAAGCAGAGCAAGGCAGTCTACGATGCTGTAAGCTCACACGTCTCATTCGAAGACATTAGCTAACCAGAAGCGAATCGCCCCTTGGCTCCAGCATGCCTCGCCGGTCATTCAGGATGTCATCAACAGGACTGCCGAGATCAACTCCGCTCTCGGAGCAAGGGCTTCTGCCGTCGTACAGTCCTCTTCTGATATCTCGCATGCTCTTCTCGAGCAGTTGAAGCAGCTCGCCGAGCAGGGCAAGGATCTTCCCGCCGCTCTCGTTGATGTGAGCTCATACCGTATTGTGATAATGGTGAAAGCTGATGTGTAGGGTGTGGGAAAGGCTACTGGAGATGTCAGGACTATCGTCACGGAGAAAGACGCGACTATCCAAGATAAATCCAACAAGCTCGGCGCTTATGTTTTGGTAAGTCAACTATCGTTCATTAAACACCGCTGATAGCGTAGGACCACGTCAAACCAGTCGTAGACGAGATCTACAACTACGTCCTCGGAGCCAAGGTACATTCCACCCCCACCTCTTAGAATCGGCTGACGTCTAGAACAAGGCTGCTGAGGAAGCCAAGAAAGCAGGAGACAAGGTTGACGCTACTGCCAATGGCAAGTAGGTTGCCATGTCCAGTTCCCAAGCCCCAATATAGACTTCTGTTCTCGCTCCTGTTTCCCGTCTTTGTATGTTTCTGTAGCCACGAATGTAGATAGTAGTGTAGCATGCATGTACACGATCGCATCACTGGCTATGGGATGATCCTCAGTTTGGTGAAATGGCTTTTTGATATTTGGATTCGCGTGAGCCGAGGGTCCTGCCTAAAATCTTGAGACTTCAACGATGCGTGAAGACTGAGGGTGAGGATGCTAGAATCTGCTACGTGGAAGGTGATCGGAATCAAAGTAAGGTTGAACAAACGATGACCGCTCGGCACCTAGTCAATTTGTGAATTGTGAATAGCGAAGGTGAAAGTGGAGTCAACTTTGACCTGATCCACATCACCTCAAAACAACAAACATCACAACATACATCGCATTCCCCTTACATCTCACCTCTCTCACCGTCATCGCCGATGACGACCTATCTGATCATGACGACAATACGTCCCGAGAGGGGGTTATAGTTGTCTTTGGTCGATATGGTTTAAGATCGAACCAACGGATGGATCCCGCGATGCAGGGCTTATGTCCACCTCTCGCGAGTGATTCTTTGGGGATGGGGGATTTGGTATATAAGCATGGGTCATTACTTCTTACCATCTCCCAACTCTTCATACCCCAATCCACCTTTCACGAGTACCCAATCAATACCTCAACCTCCTCCTCACTTCACCTTCCTCGTCGCTACATCACCTTTCCTCGCCCAATATGATTTCCGCGCTCCGTACCCCCCGACGCGCCATCACCCTTCACTCTACTACCCATCCATCGACTCGAATCTCCACCCCTATCGAGTCACTCAACAACTCGCCATCTGGAATGGCGAAAGTGGGAAATATGATTAGTAGGGTATTAGATTTTACGGGAATGAGGAAGTTGAATGCGTTGTTGGAGCACAAGAGGGATACGAAGGATCATGAAGGAAATGAGAGTGGGGATGATGGGTCTAAGAGGGAATTGGGAATGGGGGATGCCGTAGCTTCGATGCTGGATTTACAATCCGCACTTCGAACTATTCCAAGGGAAGACGACACCATGTATCCCGAATCACCACTTCTCCGAGGATTAGGTAAAGCCGCAAGGATACTAGGAGTCGATGAGGATGAACGACCACAACATGCGATGTCGAGAAGGAGAGCCTCCAGGGTCTTCAAATGCGAGTACTTCGATTCCCACTCGCTCCCCTCGCCCGATGCCGAAGTACCACCTGGCGCTGGTCGTCGACACTTCTGTTCGGCCCTTAGTTCCGAGGATGATGCTCACTCCCTTTTCCCCGCTACTCGATGTTGTTGGGGAGGTCACGTTGGTCCCACCTACCTCGACCACACCCAGGATTCCGACGAAGTATCCCTCCAATCCAGCATCGCCCCCTCTCCCGTCAGAGGCTACGAGCGGACTCCCTTCCCGAGTCCTCGTACCAACTCTCCTATCGTAGAGCAAGCTCCTCCAATTACGCACCCATCAATCGCGTTCGGCTATTACGGTCGAGATAGGACCGGTTGGGCTCGACAGAAGCCATACCCATACATGATGGAGCGGGATGTCGAGCAGGTGTATGGTTTAGCCGGACGGGATG
>Ga0308160_10003239_pt1 | contig 18557 bp, 12 predicted proteins | sample PhyFR1_FD_201036 | JGI IMG/M metagenome (GOLD analysis project Ga0308160, IMG submission 201036) | Phyllosphere microbial communities from UC Gill Tract Community Farm, Albany, California, United States - DLSLF.R1 | ecosystem: Host-associated > Plants > Phyllosphere > Unclassified | place: USA...
TGTTCCTGCCCGGCCGCGTCGGCAATCCGGGGGAGTGGTACAGCCAGGCCGCGCTGTATGGCATGAGTTCGGATTTCGAGGGCTTCCCCAACACGCTGGTGGAAGCGATGGCCTATGGCTTGCCTGCAGTCAGTTTTGACTGCGATACGGGTCCGCGGGACATCATCCGCCATGGCGTCGACGGCTTGCTGGTGCCGGCCGGCGACGCCGCGCTGTTCCGCGTGGCGCTCGGGCGCCTGATGGGCGACGATGCCCTGCGCCACACGTTCGCTGCACGGGCGACGCAGGTGCGCGAGCGCTTTTCGATGCCGAAGATCGCCGCCATGTGGGAGGCCCTGTTTGCCTGCCCTTGCCCCGAGCGCAAGCCATGCCCGGCCTTGCCATCATAGAGGGGCGGCAAATCATGGAATATCGCGAGGATATCCAGGTATTGCGCGGACTGGCGGTGCTGCTCGTGGTCCTGTTTCACCTGCAGGTGCCGGGCTTTCACAGCGGCTTTCTCGGCGTGGATATCTTTTTCGTGATCAGCGGGTATCTGATGGCAGTGATGTACGACCCGGCCAGGAAGCGCGAATTCTTCCTCAAGCGCGCCGCCCGTTTGTTGCCGGCATATTGCGCGACGATCTTCGTCACCTTGCTGGGCGCGGCCTTCATCACGACGCCGAACGACTTTTTCCAGGTCGCGCATCAAGCCCTGTTCGGCGCCGCCTTCCTGTCGAATGTCGGCTTCTGGATGGAGAACTCGTATTTCGACAAGAGTGCATTCAAACCGCTGCTCCACCTCTGGTCGCTCAGCATCGAAATCCAGTTCTATCTCCTGGTGCCGCTGGTCGCGGGCCTGTGCCGGCGATCCCGGCCTGGCTACGCCCTGATCGCGCTGCTGTCGGCAGGCGGCTGTTTCCTGGCCGTCGGTGTGTCGCCCAGCAGCGCCTTCTTCCTGCTGCCTTTTCGCCTGTGGGAGTTCCTGCTCGGGTTTGGCGTGGCGGCCTGGCTGGGCGGGCGATGGCAAACGGCGGGCAGGGGCAAGACGATCGCGTCGTCGACGGCGCTGGCGGTACTGGTGACGGCGCCGCTGCTCGCTCTCGATGGGAACGCCCTCGGCTTCTTTGCGGGCCACCCCGGCCTGCACGCCTTGATCGTCAGCTCGGCATGCGGCACGCTGCTCGCGTTCGGCCTGCCGCGCTGGGCCCAGGCACATCCCGTGTCGCATGCGCTGGCACGCCTGGGAACCTGGTCGTATTCGGTCTACCTGGCGCATTTTCCAGTCATCGTCCTGTTCCTGTACCAGCCGTTCAGCGGCACGCTCTCGACCGCGCCCGATCCGGTGTCTGCGCTGTGCCTGCTGGGTATGATCGCTGCCTGCAGCGCGCTGCTGTTTGCCGGTGTCGAGCAGCCGTTCCGGCAGCGCGCACGGGCCATCCGGTTCTCGCTTGCGGCGGCGGTCCTCACCGTGGCGGCGATCCCGCTGGCCCTCCAGATCCAGTCGTATCTGTTTCCGGCGCGGGAACGCCTGATCTATGAGGCCTGGTTCGACCGCGATGCGTTCCGCTGCGGCGAGCTGTATTCGCTGCTGCATCGGGGCGATGTCTCGTGCAACCTGACGCCGGAGCTGGCGGCCTCGGCGCCTGCGGTGCTTCTGGTGGGGAATAGCCATGCGGACGCGATCAAGGGGACGTTCCTGTCGGTGGCGCGCGCGCGCGGCATCGCCGTGCGTTTCATCGTGCAGAACACCCCGCTCATGGCCGGCGGGCGGATCGGGGTCGAGGATGTGGTGCGCGAAGCACGCGACAAACGGGTCGAGGCCGTGGTCCTGCATTTTTCGCCCGGGGCCGTCAGCGCGCAAACGATAGGACGGCTGGTCGCCGCCCTGGCGCCGCATCGGATCAGGGTTGCCTATCTGTTGCCAATCCCGGTTTGGCAGCAGAGTGTTCCTAAAATGTTAATCAACAACATCACGGACGGCGTGCCGCTTCCTGTCGTCTCGTCCGCGGTGTACAGCCAGCGCCAGCGTGCATTCGAAGATGCGGTGGCGGACCTGGCCGGGCCGGGATTCCGGGTGTATCGCACCGACCAGGTGTTTTGCCGGCCGGTCTGCCAGATGCTGGGAGAAAGCGGCCGGCCTTATTATTTCGACGACGCCCACCTGACCGCGACCGGCAGCGAGCAACTGCGTCCGGTCATCACGACCTTGTTCGACGAACTAGGCAGGTGACAGCGATGCCGCCAGGGACATCGCCGCCTATCGCGCCAGCGTGCGCAGCGCCCTCGCCGATGACGCCGATGCCGATGCGGACCCATCGCCGACCGACAGCATCCGGTGCACCTCGGTCGCGTTGCCGGCCCGGTCCGTCACTTTCACCCTGACCGTAAAGCTGCCTGCCTGGCAAAAGGTATGGCGGAGATTGACTTCGCCGTTGCCGCGCACTTCGCGCACGACCGGCGGCGCCGATGGGCAGGCGTCGTCGATGCTGGCCGAGGCCGTATGGGTCTCGGACGCGTTGGTATCGGTAAAGGCGACTGTGAGATCGCCGGGCACGCCGGGCGCGAGCGCGTCGCTGGCCGCGACGATTGGCCCCAGCACGGGCGCGGCCGAGCCCTGCATGCCAGGACGCAAGAGCACGAGTCCCGCATTCGAATCGGCCAGGATGTCGCCGCGGTCGTTGATCGCCTTTCCCGCATACAGGACAAGCCCGGCCGGTGCGCGGTGCAGCCTGAGGTTCAGGTCGACCGGTGGCGCCGCGCCGTTCCAGAGCACGGCGCGGCGGTTCGGGGCCTGCGCGGCGCCGCGCTCGATGTAGCCCACCATGCCGCCCCGGTTGTTCAGGGCATCGACGCTGCCGCGCGCAGCGCCGGCAAGCGCCAGCGCCCGTCCACCCCTGGCCAGCGACCACAGCCAGGGCCGATAGCCAAGGCTGCCGTCGCCGTCGGTTACTTCCAGGTTGGCCGCCACCGCGCCGTAGTCGTTCAGGGCGGCGGCCCTGACGCCGGCCCGCGCATCGGGCATGATTTTCACGGCGCCGGTCCGGCGCGACCATAGAAAGCCGCCCGCCACGCCGTCGCGGTAATACGAGCCGAGCACCTGCCCGCCGGCGTTGATATGCGTGGCCAGCGACTGGGTGCCGCCCAGCGTTCCCAGGTCCGTGGCGCGGCCGTTCGCATCCCAGACGACGGCATGGCTGTCGTACCGGGCCACGTCCGCATAACCGACCGACACGCCGCTGTCGTTGATCGCGGTGGCCTCCGACAGCGATGCCGGCAAGGGGCCGAGCGCAATCGCCGTGCCGTCGGGATTCCAGCGGTACGCACGGCCGTAGAACGCCTTCCCCTGCGTCGAGCCGACCGCCTGGTTGCGGCGGTTGATCGCGCGTGCAGCCGACGGCCCGGGCCCGGGCAGGGCGCGCACACCCCTGGCCGCGGTCCATGAAAAGGCCCGATAGTTGAATGGCGCCTGGGCGGCGGCGTCGTTGAACTGGCCGACCACCACGCCCAGGTCGTTCAAGCCGCTGACCACCGTATCGCTGCTGCCGGGCGCGCCTACCGGGTGCACCCGCCGGCCATCGAAGAAGCCGTTGATCGTTGCGCCGGACGAGTAGGTCGCAAAGGCCGCTTGCCCGCGCCCGTTCAGCAGCGCCACGCCGGAACCCGGCGCCAGGTTGACGACACTGTAGGCCGGCAGGGAGCCTGGCGCGGCGGTGGCGGCGGTCGCCAGCAAAGGCGATGCCAGCAGGCAAGTGCGGGCAAGCAGGCCGGAGCAACGGAGTAGGGGTTTCATGGGAATCCTTGATCTAGATTAAAAGTCAACGCTACCCACTGTGCATGGGGTTGTTGAACAGACATTGATCTGGATCAGTTGTTCGCATGGAACCTGGTTGACGGGACGGCCCGTATGGCGCGAATCGAAGCGCCCGCCGCTTGCAATTAATGACGCCTGGAACCCACATTTGTACGAAAGCGCATTCGCCTTGGAAAATTTTTTTATTCCGGCGGGAACTAATCGCCTCAGAGCAAGTCTAATGGGCTCTTCTACGCTGAAGCGATGCGCAAACAACGCCCGCAAGTCGGCCTAGATAGTGAGCACACCCTCGTGAACTGGAACGGACGCCATTGCATCCTTCCGCGAGCGACGAACGGCTTGACGCGTTACGACGGTGCCGATGTTCGACACACACGCCATGACCTCTCCGCGACCTCCCTAGCAGGCCGGCCATTGTAGGTTTCCGTGCAACCGCTGCAGCTGATCCATTCTTTTCCAAAGGATGGCTGGACGGTTACACCCATTACTTTTCAACGTGAAAGAGTTTTGCATGTCCCAGAACAAACACATCCTCGTTTCCCACTTGCTGCGCAAAAAGACCCTGTTCCTCGCCAGTGCCACCCTTGCAGCCAGCACGTTTGCCGTGGCTGCCCATGCCCAGGTCGCTGCGCCGACCGCCACCGCTGACGCCAGCGACGTGCATTTCACCGTGTCGCACTCGGCAACGCCCACCTGGACCCGGGTGTACATCGACCGCGACCGCAGCACCTCGACCGGCTATACGAGCTATGGCGTGGGCGCCGACTTCCTGATCGAAAACGGCCAACTCTACAAATATGCCGGCACCAAAGGCTCCTGGGCCTGGACCTCGGTCAAGGCGGTCGCATCGACGTCCAGCACGACCAGGACCTCGCTCAGCGTGTCGCGCGCCGACCTGGGCTCGCCCACGGCGATCAGCTTCGTCGCCCAGACCGAAGCGCCACTGAACGTGTCGAAGGTTGCCCAGGCAAGCCTGTCGGCGCCGGTGGCCGGTGCGACCGCGCCTGTCTCGTACACGGCGTCGAGCGCCACCATCGCCAATCCCGAGCGCGGCTTCTATCGCCACGTTCCCTGCACCACGCCGCTCAGCCTGTCGCAGTTGAAGACCATGCGCACCACGAGCAGCAGTTCGCTCATGCTGTGCGTGTTCTACCTCAAGGATTTTGTCAATGCACCGATCAGCCAGAACACCCTGAACCTGTTCCAGCAGCAGATGACCACCGTACGCAGCGCGGGGATGAAGGCGATCGTCCGCTTCGCCTACAGCGATTCGAGCAGCCCGGTGGACGCCAAGCCGGCCATGGTCACCAAGCACCTGACCCAGCTGGCGCCGTACCTGGCCTCCAACAAGGATGTGATCGCCGTCGTGCAGGCCGGTATCATCGGCAGCTGGGGCGAGTGGGGCAATACCCAGAACTATGGCGACAGCTACAACATGAGCGCGCAGAACATGGCTGATCGCAAGACGGTCGTCGACAAGCTGCTGAGCGTGGTGCCTGCCGAACGCATGGTCCAGCTGCGCATGCCGCTCTTCAAGACCAAGCTGTACAGTGCATCGAAACTGACCGTCAGCGAGGCCTACACCAATACGGCCAAGGCGCGCCTCGGCTTCCATAACGATTGCTTCCTGTCGAGCGCATCCGACTACGGCACCTACATCAATCCGTCGGTCGAGTTCCCTTACCTGGCGTCGGAGTCGAACTATGTCGCCATGGGTGGCGAAACCTGTGCCGCCGCGCCGCCACGCAGCGACTGCCCGAGCGCGCTTGCCGAAATGGAGAAATTCCACTGGTCCTACCTGAACCTGGATTACAACGTGTCGGTGCTGAACAACTGGCGCAACCAGGGTTGCTTCGCCAAGGTCGACCAGAAGCTGGGCTACCGCTTCGTCATGACCTCGGGTACGTACTCGGGCACGGCCAAGCCGGGCGGCAGCTTCTCGGTCAACCTGTCGATCCAGAACCAGGGCTGGGCCGCGCCGTACAACAGCCGTAACGTGGAACTTGTGTTCCGCAATACCGCCACCGGCGCGCTGTTCCCTGTGAAACTGGCCGCGGACCCGCGCCGCTGGATGGCGAACCAGACGGCCACGATCAACCAGACCGTGACCCTGCCATCGACCATGCCGCGCGGTACCTATGCGCTGCTGCTGAACCTGCCCGATCCACAGGCCTCGCTGCGCAACCGTCCGGAGTATTCGATCCAGATGGCGAATACCAATACCTGGGAAGCGGCAACCGGCTTCAACAACCTGAACCATTCGGTCGGCATCGCCCCTTGATGCGCCGGTCATAAACCAGCGGTGTCATCCCAGCCATGGCGCACTTCGGTGCCCATGGCTTTTTTTTCGGCCTTGTCCGCCTTGGGCCACCTGCTTCAATGCAACCGCAGTGCCGAGGTGAGCGAGTCCCGCGCACGATGGATACGGCTGCGCACAGTTCCCACGGGACAATGCATTTGCCAGGCAATCTCTTCATAGGTCAGTCCCTCGATCTCGCGCAGCTCGAAGGACATGCGCTGTTCTTCCGGGAGCGTTGCCAGGGCGGCCTCGAGCAGGGCCATCGCTTCCTTCGTTTCCAGCCTGGACTCCGGCGTGTCCAGGTCCGCCCGCGCCTCGACCAGGGCCTTGCTGTCGTCGTCCTCGTCGCCCAGGCTGGCCAGTTGCGGACCCTGGCGCTGCCGCAGCGCCAGGCCATCCTTGGCTGCGTTGATTCCGATACGAACGATCCATGTTGCAAATGTGGAATCGCTGCGGAAACGGTTGATCGCCATGTAGGCCCGGATAAATGTTTCCTGGACCACGTCCTCGACATCGTCGGAGTCGCGCATGAAGCGCCGCAGGAATCGGCTGAGGGAAGGGGTGTAACGCCGCATGAGCATCCCGAAAGCATGACCATCCCCGGTCTGTGCCAGCTGGACCAGTTCACGATCCTCTTCCGTTCTGCTTTTCATAATCGCCCGGGAAACAGCGGCGGTTTCAATGAGTCAACCGTCAGGTATACCAGCCAGGACGTCCTTGCATGCGCGGCGTTTCGGCCGGCTCGGCTTCGTACGACAATTCCACCCGGGCTTCCGCCACGCTGATCGTCTGGCCACGTGGAGGCCGGTCGCCATCAACCCGCACCCATGACAGCGAGAGCCGGGAAAAGTCGTCGCTATCGTGCCCGAGCAAGACGGCGGCGAGATCGAACTCCTGCCTGGCCGGACCGTGGTGCGACGCACTTGCGACCTGGAACGGGCCCATCGTGCCGAGGAAAGTCGGGTGGTCGGCAAACCGGGAATCGAGCGCCGGTGGCATATCCACGTACAGGGCGTAGAAATAACCGCCGGCGCTGCCGGCCCCGGACAGGGTGGGGCGGTCGATTACCAGCTTGGCCGATGCCGGCGCGCGCGCGTCGTCGCGTGGCCTGCCGACGCGCAGCCTGGCGACCAGCGCCGCCAGTTCGAGCGCATCCTTCCTGCCGAAGGTGAGCGGGATCGAAAACGAGGCTTCGTCGAAAGCCAGCCGCGCCGCGCCCCCCAGGGAGCGCCGTGTCGGGGAAATCGTGCGCCCCGGCGTGCGCTCGAACGGCTTGTCCGGGGGACGCCGGGTCGTCTGCTGGCGCCGGGTGGCAGCCAAGGCCGTGCCGGACGCCTGGGACGGCAGTGCGCCCGGTACGGTGACGTTCGCATAGTCATAACCGAGCCAGTTGGGATCGAGCGTCAGGTAGCGTGCCAGTTTCAGCTTGGATGCGTAGACATTCTCGCCTGCCCAATAGGCGCTGCTGTTGGTCGACGAATAGGGATTGGCGGAATACGGGATTCCCTTGCCATCCGGGAGCGCCCAGGCATGCGTCAAGCGGTCGATGTTGGCGTGGTGCAGGAAAAAGATGGGATCGAGCGGGGACTGCATCGTGCTCATGATGCCGCCGATCAGGTCATGGACGGGATTGTGCGGGATGGTCTCGATCCGCTCCTCGAAGCCGTTTGCCGTGCCGCGTTCGAAGTTGAATACCTCAGGTGCGAACGGCCATAAGGAAAGCGCGTTGTACACGTTGTTACCCGTGCGCGCCAGGTACAGGGGATTACTCGGAGCAGGATCGGTGAATTCCGCCGGAATGGTGGGATGGGAATAATAGTCCCAATACGGCAGATTCAGGCTCGGGTCGCCCGAGAGTGTTCGCAGCTGGCGTTCGAAATGGTAGAGATAACCCCGGTGCCATGAAAGGAAATACGGCGTTCCGTGAGGACAATAATTAATATGGACATTCGTCCAATACCTGAGCGAGCCCGCACTGCTTGCCTTGGTATTCTTGCGCAGCGCCGTCATGGCGTTCAGGAAGGCGTTGTATTGCGGACCAAGCTTGAATTGCTGCCATTCGGTCCGCATGCGCAAACCGGATTCTGCAAACGCTGGAATGCCCAGCCCCGGCACAGCCAGCGTGCCCAGCATTCCATGAAGGAACTTGCGCCTGACCTGATCAGTGTTATTCATATCGCCGCCGTTATGTAACATGCATGAAGGATGTCGTCAGAGCTTACGGCTAACGGGATTCGACTGACGGGGCCGCTTACGGTTGTTTGATATTCCTCAAACTATTGATAAATAAATCCTGAGGTTTATGTGGAAATCGTGTTGGACATGATGCTTTTCCAGCGCGCTGGGCGCGCCAGTCACAACGCCGCGCAAGTGAATGGCGAATATGCACACGGAATGGGTGTACCATGCTGAAGCGTAGTCCCGGCCGATACCGCGGGCGCGATGGTAGAGGGCAGGGGTGTTGCCTGCGGCGACAGGGTGATGGCACCGGCTGCTTGTAAATCGACGTACAAGCGATCGAGGCGTGCAATTGCGGCGATGCATGGGCCATGCGCACCATGCACCCGATGAGGCGTCGACCTGAAAGCGAATCCGATGATGCCGCTGACGTGCACGAACGCTTCATCCCCGATGTCCGGTTCCTGCATGCGGCCTCTTGCCTTGCTGGCTGCCTGCCTGCTCGCCCTGCCTTCCAGGGCCGCTCCCAATGATGGCTTGCAGCTGTACGGCGGCACGGGCTTCGGCTACGACGACAACCTGCTGCGCGCGCCCGAAGGCAGCGCAGCCTTCCCTGGTCCGCGCTCCGACCGGTGGTGGCAGCGCGAGGCGGGCCTGCTGTTCGACCAGACCTACGGCCGACAGCGCCTATCGCTCGTGGCCAAGCTGTCCCGGTACAACTTCGATCGCTTCAGGCAACTCGACTACAACGGCAAGGATCTGCAGGCAACCTGGTTCTGGCAGCTTGGCAACCGGCTCGCGGGCAAGACCGGCATGCTGCAGGAGCAGGTACTCGCATCCTACACCGACATGCAGAGCGACCAGCGCAACCTGCGGCACCGCCGCGCCCGATTCGCCGAAGGCGCATGGCGCTTCCATCCGTCCTGGCAAATGCGTGCCGGCGTGCGGCGCGATACCTACCGCTATGAACTGTCCGCGCAGCGCTTCAACGACCGGACCGAAGACGCCGCCGAGATCGGTGTCGATTACCTGCCTGCCAGCGGCAGCACGCTGGGCCTGGTGGCGCGCCGGCTCGAGGGCCGCTATCCGTACCAGCGCGCCGGCGGTCCGGCCGCGTCCGGCGACTTCACGCAGGACGAACTGAAGGCACGCGTGCTGTGGCGGGCCGGCGGCGCGACCAGCGTCGATGCGCTCGTCGGCTACACGCGGCGCGAGCAGCCATCCTACGGTTCCGGCAGGGCGAGCGGCCTGATGGGCAGGATCGACGCAAGCTACCAGCCACGTGGCAAGGTGAGCTACAGCGCCGCGGTCTGGCGCGATTTCGCGCCGTTCGAGAGCCCGGAAGTGAGCTACACATTGAACGATGGCGCCAGCGTCGGCGCCCGCTGGGATGCAAGCGCCAAGATCAGGATCGACGCCGGCGCGGCTTACATTCGCCGTCATTACGCGGTGCGCACGGGCTCGCTCGGCCTGGAAAGCAGCCGCGACGCCATCCGTACACGGAGCCTGGCCGCGACCTGGTCGCCAAAGCCGAGCTTGCAGGTGAAAGCCACGCTCGCGCACGAGGCGCGCAGCGGGGCGGAAGTCTTGCGCAGCGCCGCCATCCGGTCGAACACCATGAGTGTGTCGGCCAGCGCGCAGTTCTGAGCTTGGGAGCAATGGAACCACGCCTTCGAATGCTTTTCAACGACCGGTAAGGAGCGAACATGAAACACATCATTGGCTTGGTGATCGCAGCCGTCCTGGGCTTGCAGGCCTGCGCGGCGGGTGCAGCGGTCCTGGTGCTCGGCCCGGGCGACGTGGTCAAGGCATCGGTGTACGGCAATCCCGATCTGGCGACCGAAACGCGCATTTCCGATAGCGGGACGATGACGTTCCCGCTGGTGGGCGAGGTGCAGGTTGGCGGACTGACGACGCAACAGGCGGAGCAGAAGATCGGCGGTTTGCTCCAGAAGAATGGGGTGCTCAAGATTGCGCAGGTCAACCTGTTGGTGACGAGCTTCGCCAGCCAGCAGGTGTCGGTGCTGGGCCAGGTGAATCGTCCCGGGCGCTATCCGGTCGACGGGCCGCGCAAGGTGCTCGACATGCTGGCCGTGGCCGGCGGGGTCGGACCCGAAGGTGGAGACATGGTGGGCCTGGTGCGCAATCGAAACGGGGTCGCGACGCGCGAGACGATCGACGTCGTCGACATCGTGCGCAAGGGCGAGTTGAACCGCGATTACGAAGTCAGCGGCGGCGACATCATCTTCGTCGAGCGCGCGCCGCGCGCCTACGTCATGGGCGAGGTGCAGCGGCCGGGACCGTTACGCGTCGAGCGCGCGATGACCGTGCAGCAGGCAATTGCCGCCAGCGGCGGCCTGACGCAGCGCGGCACCCAGCGCGGGCTTCGCATCACGCGCCGCGACGCGACCGGGGCGTCCCGCACGAGCGAGGCGAAGCTGGAAGATGCCGTGCAGGCGGATGACGTCATCACGGTCAGGGAATCCTGGTTCTGACCCGGATGGCGGGCACGGTGCAAGGGAAGGCATGGCGATGCCGTCAGCTTCTAAAAAAAAGTAACTAACCAATTCAGGCCGCCAAGCGAACCGGAAACACACACGCTATAGACTCCGAACACGCCAACAACGCATCAACAAGCATCCAGGAAGGAGCCGTGGGCTGGATCGAGCGGGAAGGGAAACGAGGAACGAGAGGCAACAGCGAAAGGGCGCATGCGAGGGGAATCGACTTGGCAGGCGCCCACTTGCTAGGGGGCGAACACCGCGCGTACGCACCCGTCGGTCTTGTGCTTGAACATGTCGTAGCCGCGCGGGCCATCCTCGAGCGAGAAACGGTGCGTGGCGAGGTAGGCCGGGTTCAGTTCGCCCTTCTGCGCATGTGCGAGCAGCCGCTCCATGTAGGCTTGCCCGTGCTGCTGGGCGGTGCGCATCGTCATGCCCTTGTTCATGATGGCGCCCATCGGGAACTTGTCGATCAGCCCGTAGACGCCGAGCACCGACAAGGTGCCACCCTTGCGGCAGGCCATGATCGCTTCGCGCAGGGCCTGGCCGCGGTCGGTCTCCAGGCGCAGGGCCTGCTTCACCAGGTCGTATGCGTATTGCGGCCCGGTGCCGTGTGCCTCCATCCCGACCGCGTCGATGCAGGCATCCGGCCCGCGCCCGCCGGTCATCTCCTTGAGCACGTCCAGCACACTGTCGACCTGCGTGTAGTCGATGGTTTCGGAACCTGCGTGCTGGCGCGCCATCTGCAGGCGCTCGGGGAAGCGGTCGATCGCGATCACGCGTTCGGCCCCCATCAGTCGCGCGCTCTGCTGGGCCATCAGGCCGACGCCGCCGCAGCCCCAGACCGCCACCGTGTCGCCGGGCTGGATGTCGCAGAAATCCGCGCCCATGTAGCCGGTCGGCGCGGCATCGGATAGAAACAGCGCGGTCTCGTCGGCCACGCCGTCGGGCACCTTGAAGCAGTCGTTGTCGGCGAACGGCACCCGCACGTACTGCGCGTGCGCGCCCGCATAGCCGCCAAAGGCGTGGGTGTAGCCATAGATGCCGGCGGTGGGATAGCCGCCGAGCAGGGGTTCCTGCAGCTCGGGCTTGGGATGGGTGTTGTCGCACAAGGAGTACAGCGACTGCTGGCAATACCAGCATTGGCCGCACACGATGAACGAGGGGACGACGACGCGGTCTCCCTTCTTGACGCGCTTGACGGCAGGCCCGACTTCCTCGATCACCCCCATGAACTCGTGGCCGATCACGTCGCCGGCCTTCATGCTCGGGATGTAGCCGTCGATGAAGTGCAGGTCCGAGCCGCAGGTCGTCGACAGGCCGACGCGCAGGATGGCGTCGTGCGGGTTCACGATTTCCGGGTCCTTCACCGTGCCGACACGCAGGTCGTTCACGCCGTTCCAGTACAGTGCTCTCATGTCCGTTCTCCTCAATGGGTGTCGGCGCGCGCCGCAGGCTGGCGTGCGGTCGTGGGGATCTCGCCTGTCTCGACCAGGTTCTTGAAGCGGCGCAGCACGCCTTCGGCCAGCACCTTCAGCGGCGTGGCGCCGAACAACTGCAGCAGTCCCGCGCCGAGCGCGCCGGCCGGCGGCTCGAAGCGCAACCGCAGGGTGACCACGGTGCCACGCCCGGCAGGGGCGGGATGGAAGCGGATCTGCCCTTCGTTGCGGATGGCGGCGCCCGGCACGGAGCGCCAGCCGGCGCCGCCACCCGGCTGCTCCACGGTCTCGGTTTCCCATTCGTGGGCGTGGCCGAGGGGACCGTCCACCTGCCAGTGCATGCGCCCGCCGCCCGTGCCGCGCACCGTCGCGAAGCCGCCCATGATCTGCGGTAGCGTGCGCGGGTCGAGCCAGGAGGTGCGCAGCTCGTCCGCGCCCTTGCCGATGGTGATCGAACGTTCCACTTCCGGTTCCCCGGCCGGGCCTTCGCGGGCCGCCTGCATGCTGCGCAGCGCGCCGAGCGCGCCGGCGCCGGCCACGGCGCCGAGGGCGAGCGCCGTGGCGCCCTTGCGGCGGCCGCCGAGTCCGGCCACGATGGCGGCCGCGCCCAGCGCGACCGGGACCCAGCCGAGATGCTGCATTGGCCCGGCGGCCCTGGCGTGGGATACGCCTTGCCGTTCTTTGCCGTCCCGTTGTGTATCGGTAGTACCTGCCATGATCGATCCTCCCTTGGTAACGATCCGACCTGCGGATCTCAGTTGCGTGGCCGAGGCAGGCGCCACAGCTGCGTGGGAAGGGCCAGCGGCGCGTCGCGGTTGAAAAAGGCCGAGTCCTGGATACGCGAGGTGGTCACGTACAGGCTGCCGTCCGGGCCCTGGCTGAAGGTGTCGGGCCAGCGCAGGCGCGGATCCTGCAGCACCGTGCGCAGCGGGCCGGCCGGGCCTCGCCCGAGGTCGCGCGCCTTGATTGCATTGTCTTCGATGGAAGTGAGATACAAGGTATCGGTTCCGCGGGCGATCCAAAGGCCGTCCGTGGGACCGACCTTGCCGTAGGGCTGGACCTGGCCCGAGAGGTCGTCCCCGGCCAGGCCGCGTCCGGTGAGCGCCGCGGTCCGGATCCTGTACAGGGTCGTGCCGGTGAGCGGTTTCCAGTACAGCCAGGCGCCATCGGACGAGAGGGCGATGTTGTCCGCGGCGAACAGCACCGGCCGGCCGTCGGGATAGCGCAACGCCTTGCCGTCGGTACGCACCACCACGCCTTTCTCGGGCTGGGTCGAGGGATGGCCGTCCAGTACCCGGCGCGCCTTGCCGCTGGCGAGTTCCACCACGACCAGGGCGCCGCGCTGTCCGGCGTCGGTGACGAAGGCATGCCTGCCGTCCTGCGAGAACCGGACGTCGTTCAGGTAGGAGCCCGGGATCGCGACATCCTGGCCGAAACGGATCACCTGGGCCACGCGGTCGCTGGCGAGATCGATGCGCACCAGCTTCGGCCCGCCCGGCACGAGGCCGTCGACGGCCGGGGCGGCGGGGTCGACGACCCAGACGCTGCCCCGGCCGTCGGCCACCACGCTCTGCACGCAGACCCAGTGTTCGGCCGGATCGAGCTCGTCGCGCCTGACGTTGCGCCAGGCGTTCCATCCCTCGTTGGGGTAGGGACGTACGCTCCCGTCCGGCATGACTTCGGCGACCGAGACCGGCGAGTCTTCCGTCCAGGGCGGAAAATTCACGAAGATCCTGCCGTTCTCGCTGACGGTCACGCCGGTGACCTGGTGTTCGAACCCGGCCGCCTGCCGGAGTATCGTATCGGCCCGGCGATGGGCCGGCTGGGATGTAGACGCGTCCGGCGTCTGGGCGAATGCCGGTCCGAACGACAGGCCTGCGCCGACAACGGCGAGTGCCACCAAGCTGGATGTGATTCGCATGACTCTTCCTTTCCGAAAGCAGCCGCCTGCGCTGCAGGATCCCAGATGAGCTGGAGACGCGCCGGTACCCGGCGGGCCATGTGAACGCGCAAGCCTACCTCGCATGCCATCGGCCCGCAAGCGTGTTCCGGGAGCGCGCGCCGGCGTGGGAAAAAAGCGACTCTGCGTTCATGGGTCCAGGGGCAGGCGTCGCGCTGCCGGGGTGTCGACGCGGCACCCGTGCCGCCAAGCGAACACGGCCGGGACGTGCGCGGTGTTCGCCCGGCACTTGTCCAGCACTTGCGTAATGCTAACGAATCGCCGCTTGCGGGCGAACGAACGTGTGTCTAGCCTGTGTCGCTTCTGCCAGGGCGGGCCGATTCTGCCGCAACGGGCGGACGGCCCGCGGAAGCCTTCTGCGGTTTCACCAACAACTGCCTCGACGCCTTGCCGTCCTGTTGCGCAGGAGCGGCGGTTTCCTGGCAGGTCAAGGAGCAGACTATGAAAGCTGTTGTCTATCGAGGTCCCAACCAGGTCGCCGTCGAGGACGTACCCGATCCAAAGATCGAACGTCCGACGGATGCCGTCGTCAAGATCACCAGCACCAACATCTGCGGGTCCGACCTGCACATGTACGAGGGGCGCACCGATTTCGAGCAGGGGCGCGTCTTTGGCCACGAGAACCTCGGCGTGGTGGTGGAAGTCGGCCCGGCGGTCGAGCGGCTCAAGCCCGGCGACTGGGTGTGCATGCCCTTCAATATCAGCTGCGGCCACTGCAAGAACTGCGAGCGCGGCCTGACCAACTACTGCCTGAAGGCCAACGAGCCCGGCGTGGCCGGCGGGGCCTTCGGCTTCGCCGACATGGGGCCCTGGCAGGGCGGCCAGGCCGAATTCCTGCGCGTACCCTGGGCCGACTTCATGTGCCTGAAGCTGCCGCCGGACGCGGAAGAAAAACAGTCCGACTACGTGATGTGCGCCGACATCTTTCCGACCGGCTGGCATGCGACCGAACTGGCCGGCATGAAGCCGGGCGATGCGGTGGTCATCTACGGCGCCGGGCCGGTGGGCCTGATGGCCGCGCATTCGGCGATGATCAAGGGGGCCTGCAGCGTGATGGTGGTCGACTGCCATTCCGACCGCCTCAAGCTGGCCGAGTCGATCGGTGCGATCGCGATCGATTATTCGAAGGAAGATCCGGTGCAGCGCGTGATGGACCTGACCCATGGGCGCGGTGCGGACGCGGGTTGCGAATGCGTCGGCTACCAGTGCCACGACCACCATCATCACCGCCAGGAGAAACCCAACCTCACCATGAACAACCTGGTCAACTCGGTCAAGTTCACCGGCGGGATCGGGGTGGTGGGTGTGTTCGTTCCGGAAGACCCGAACGGTCCGGACGCGCTGGAGAAGGAAGGGAAGATCGCGCTCGACTGGGGCATGCTGTGGTTCAAGGGGCAGCGCGTCGCCACCGGCCAGTGCCCCGTCAAGGCCTATAACCGGCAGCTGCGCGACCTGATCCACGCCGGCCGCGCCAAGCCTTCGTTCATCGTGTCGCACGAGCTGAAACTGGAGCAGGCGCCGGACGCCTACCAGCACTTCGACGCGCGCGACCACGGCTGGACCAAGGTGATCCTGCATCCGGGTACCTAGCGCAGCAATGCCTTCATCGGCGAGCCCCCGGCGCTGCAGCCAAAAACCTGCTGCCGGCGCCGGGGGATCGGTCGCCCGCGCCGAACGGGTGCTAGCACCCGCCAGCCGGATCCTGGCGCAACCGCGTCGTGCCTGGACTGTGCCGATCGGCCGGGACCGAGGACTTCACGAGGAAGATGTCCACCGCACGGGCCAGTTCATCGGCCTGCGATTGCAGCCCGATGGCGGCATTGGCCGCCTTGCCGACGCGTTGCGCGCTGTTGCGGCTCGCGCCTTCCATCTGCTCGATGGCCCGTCCGATACTCGATACCTCGATGGCCTGGGCAGTGCTTGCGGTACTGATGTCGGCAATGATGCCGGATACTTCCTGCACGCTGGTGACGACGGCGCCGATCGTGGTACCGGCCTGGCGCACCAGCTCGCCGCCGGCCTGGACCTGCCTGACCGAATCCTCGATCAGCGCCTTGATTTCCTTGGCCGCACCGGCTGCGCGCTGCGCGAGGCTGCGGACTTCGCCTGCCACGACCGCAAAGCCGCGGCCCTGTTCGCCGGCCCGGGCGGCTTCGACCGCGGCATTCAGCGCCAGCAGGTTGGTCTGGAAGGCGATCCCGTCGATCACGCTCGTGATCTCGACGATCTTGCGTGACGCGGTATCGATGGCATTCATCGTCGTCACCACCTGGTGCACGACCTCGCCGCCGCGCGCAGCGACAACGGCGGCCTCGCTCGCCAGGGTATCGGCCTTGTGCGCGTGTTCGGCATTTTGTTCGATGGTGAGCGTCAGGTCCGACATCGACTGCATGGCCTGATGGATAGCCTGGCTTTGCTGTTTCGTCTCCTCGGACAAGGCGACGCTTCCGGTCGCGATCAGCGTCGATGCTGCGGCGGTTTCACCGGCGCTATGCTTGACGTTCTCCATGGTGTGGCGAATCCGGGCGACCACCCTGGCGAGGGCCTTGGCACTGTCGGTCGTTTGCGGCAGCTGGTCTGAGCGCAGGTCGATCTTCCCAGGCTCCGCCGTCATGGCGTGCACCGCGATGTGCAGTTCCGCCGCCTGGACCGCCTCGCGTTTCAGGACCAGGGCAAGATAGCACAGCACGCTCGCTTCGGCGACGACGTAGGCCGCGTGGACGAGCACGGTGGGCAGGCCGGGATGGGTCAGGCAATAGGTTGGAAAGCCAAGCGCCTGCAGATAGTTGAAGCTCAGGTGGTGCAGGGCGACGGTCGCTGCCGCCACGACGATGATCGCCCAGTCGCGGTAACAAAGCAGGAAGGCGAGCAGGACGAAGATGCCGAAGTGGGCCTCGGTACGTCCGAGCGCCTGGTGGATGTGCAGGCCGCAGAACACCATGAAGGCAACGCCGACCGATGCACGCGCGACCCGGCTCCCGCCGCTGAGCAGCAGGAGAAGGCTCGGTATGGCGGCGCCGGGCAAGCCGATGAACAAGGCCCAACGCAGCGTGTCGTGCATCGACGACAATGCCAACGCGATGCCGAACAGGCCCCACAGGATGCCCGTCATCAGGCGGTCGGCATGGTGGTAGTTAATATCAAGTACGTTCTTTGTTGTTAGTTCAGTCATCATTTTTTCAATTGCTACGGGGCAATTCTCATTAAAAACCACGCAACCCGCGAAGTAAACACGGTCGTGTTCTTCTTCGCCAAAAAACAACGAATTGACGATTCTTGCTTTGCTAGGTGCTTGTAGGATATTTCTGGTGCTCAGTTCTAGCTTGAATTGACGAATCTGAGTGCTGGCCGGTAAATACTAGCGAGCGCCAGTGATGCATGCTGCGACTACGAGTCGAGCGGTATCCCGGCAACGAATGCCCGTGCGGGGTTGGATCAGCCTGCGTCTGCTCAGGACGAGCATGGGCAGCCGGCGCGCACGATGCGAATGAAGGCGAGGGCGCCGCGCCGGGTAGGAGGACGGTGCTCGGGCGGCGGCCGGCCAGCATTTGCGTGGCGTCGAGAGCAAGTGACAGCAGTATCCCGGACTGCCCAACGGCTGAAAAAGCGGAAAGTTTGCGTTCGTGATGGGAAGATGTCGAACGTCGGTGTACGAGGCTATGCGACTTGGCGTATTTGCCGCAGCGAAGGCCGGCCTCGACGGACAGTTGAAGCAGGTTCGCCGACATGTGACCCAGGCTATGACAGCGAGACCGATCCCGGTGAGCGCACTTGGCCAGGCGGGAAAGACGAGTGACCAGACGCCTTGGGGTCCATCGGGGCGTAGATGCTTTGGCTCACGAACGAAGACATGCTGCGCGCAATCCTCTTCAGGTAACGCGCAACGTGTCGTTGCAGCTGATCGGGACTCGACACGGTGGAGTCGACAGGCGCACGAACGAACGTCGGTGCGAACAAGCGGAGCGTCATTCCATCCGGGCGCAGCCGGCGGCGACCGTTTGCCAGGCAACCTCGAACGTGGTCGAGCAGGCGAGTTCGCAAAAGCTGAATCGATCGAGACCTGATTGCGCCCAGCCAAACCGAAGCGCAAGTATGCAATGGAACCTGTGCTAACCGAAAAAAGGCGAAACTTGGCGGGTTCTCAGGGCGGAGGATCAAACCCTCCGAGGACGATAACGTAGATACGATGTGCGCATAATCTATATTATGTTAAATACTCTATCTGGCACGCAGGATAGAAGCCCAAGAATCACCCCCCTGCCGTTCGGCGAAGTAAAAGTGGTCACTTAAGCGAAGTAAATTTGAAACTCGCCGAATGAGAGACAGTAAATTTGAGACACCGGGTCCAATTCTCCCTATGAGAAACGACATGGGGGTCCCGAAAAAT
>Ga0308160_10003240_pt1 | contig 18549 bp, 16 predicted proteins | sample PhyFR1_FD_201036 | JGI IMG/M metagenome (GOLD analysis project Ga0308160, IMG submission 201036) | Phyllosphere microbial communities from UC Gill Tract Community Farm, Albany, California, United States - DLSLF.R1 | ecosystem: Host-associated > Plants > Phyllosphere > Unclassified | place: USA...
CGAGACCCTGGTGCTGGAAGGCTACGGCCAGCCGACCAAGCCCAACGGCATGATCCACTCGATGTTCCGCCCGTCCGACGACGCCTGCCTGTACCCGTTGTTCGTGCCGGCCAACCTGTTCGCGGTGACCTCGCTGCGGCAGCTGGCGACGATGAGCGAAGCGCTGCACCACGATGCCGCCTTCGCCGGCGAATGCCGCGCGCTGGCCGACGAAGTCGAGACCGCCACGCGCAAATTCGGGCAGATGCGCGATGCCGATGGGCAGCCGTTCTGGGCCTACGAAGTGGACGGCTACGGCAACCAGCTGTTCATCGACGACGCCAACGCCCCAGGCCTGCTGAGCCTGGCCTACCTGGGCTGCTGCGACCGCCGCGATCCGCTGTTCCTGCGCACCCGCCAGCTGGCGTGGAGCGAGCGCAACCCGTACTTCTACCGTGGCCGCGCCGCCGAGGGCGTGGGCAGTCCGCATAGTGGCATGGGCACGATCTGGCCGATGTCGATCATGCAGTACGCGCTGGCCAGCGACGACGACGCGCAGATCCGCCAATGCCTGGCCTGGCTGAAGAGCACGGACGCCGGCAGCGGCTTCATGCACGAAGCCTTCGACAAGGACGACCCGAGCAAGTTCACCCGCGACTGGTTCGCCTGGGCCAACACCTTGTTCGGCGAACTGATCGTCGACCTGCACCAGCGCAAACCGCACCTGCTGAAAGCCTGACCACCCCACCGCCCCCTGTAGGAGCGGCTTCAGCCGCGACCGGATCTGACCGGCAACGCCAAGGTCGCGGCCGAAGCCGCTCCTACAGAAACACCATCCCGCTCCGCTGCACACCCCGAGGACAGCACCATGGCCACACGACGCGGTTTCCTGCAGGGCGCCATCGCCCTGGCCCTGTTCGGCAGCAGCGGCATCGCCCGCCTGGCGCAAGCGCGCGCCGGCAGCTACGCGCTGCCCGCCGACGCCCGCGCCAAGGCCGCGCTCACCCGCCACGTCGACGTGTTCATCGGCACCGGCGGCCACGGCCACACCTTCCCCGGCGCCACGCTGCCGTTCGGCATGGTGCAGCTGAGCCCGGATACCTACAACGCAGTGTGGGATTCGTGCTCCGGCTACCACGAGTCCGACGGCTCGATCATGGGCTTCTCGCACACCCACCTGTCCGGCACCGGCGTCGGCGACCTGCTCGATTTCCTGGTCGTGCCCGCCACCGGCGACGTGAAGCTGGTCCCCGGCACCCTGGAAGATCCAGACGCCGGCTACCGCTCGCGCTACGACCACGCCGACGAAGCCGCCTCGCCCGGCTACTACCGGGTGCGTTTGAAGGACAGCGGCGTGCACGCCGAGCTGACCGCCACCGCGCGCGCCGGCCTGCACCGCTACCACTTCCCCAAGGGCAAGCCGGCGCATCTGCTGCTGGACCTGTGCCACGGCATGCAGGACAAGCCGGAGATCGCCACCCGGGTCAGCGACGCGCAACTGCGCATCGTCGATGCGCGCACCCTGACTGGCGGGCGCCGCGTGTACCAGTGGGCGACCGGCCGCTACCTCTACTTCGCCATGCGCCTGTCGCGGCCGTTCGCCAAGGCCCAGCTCTATTCCGAAGACCAGCCATTGGCCGCCGATGCGCACCAGGCCGACGGCACCCATCTGAAGGTGGCGTTGCACTACCCCGACGCGGCCGACGCACCGCTGCTGGTCAAGGTCGGCATCTCCGCGGTCAGCGCCGAAAACGCCCTGGCCAACCTCGACGCCGAACTGCCCGACTTCGATTTCGCGCGCGTGCACGCCGCCGCCGTGGCCGCGTGGGAGAAGGAACTGGCGCGCGTGCGCATCGACAGCGACGACGACGCGCAGCAGCGCATCTTCTACACCGGCCTGTACCACAGCCTGCTCGCGCCCACCTTGTTCAGCGACACCGATGGCCGCTACCGCGGCATGGACCTGCAGGTGCACCAGGCGCCCGCCGGCTACCACAACTACAGCACCTACTCGCTGTGGGACACCTACCGCGCGCTGCACCCGTTGCTGACGTTGGTGCAACCCGAGCGCGTGCCCGACCTGGTGCAGTGCCTGGTGCGCGGCGCCAACGAATGTCCGGACGGCGTCGGCATTTGGCCGCTGCAAGGCGTGGAGACCGGCTGCATGATCGGCTACCACTCCGCCGTGGTGCTGGCCGAAGCGCACGCCAAGGGCTTCACCGGCATCGACTACGCCGCCGCCTGGCCGGCCTACCGCAAGCGCGCGATGGACGACACCACCCACGGCCTGGACGAGTACCGCAAGCGCGGCTACATCCCCAGCGACACGGTAGACGAAGCGGTCAGCCGCACCCTCGAATACGCCTACGACGACTGGGCGGTGGCACACCTGGCGCAGGCCGCCGGCGCCGCGAAGGAGGCAAGCGCCTTGCGCGAACGCTCGCGCAACTACCGCAACGTGTTCAACCGCAAGAGCGGCTTCGTGCAGCCGCGGCTGAGCAACGGCGACTGGGCCGCCCCGTTCGATCCGCGCGCGATGGGCCACCTGGCGAAATGGCGCGACTTCACCGAATCCAACGCCTGGCAGGCCACCTTCCTCAACCAGCACGACCTGTACGGCTACATGGAACTGTTCGGCGGCCGCGACGGCTTCGTCGCCAAGCTCGACGAACTGTTCTCCACCAGCTCCGAACTGCCGGCCGACGCGCCGCCGGACATCGACGGCATGGTCGGCCAGTACGCGCACGGCAACGAGCCCAGCCACCACGTTGCCTACCTGTTCGCCTACGCCGGGCAGCCGTACAAGACCCAGGCGATGGTGCGGCGGCTGCTGCGCGAGCAGTACCACGACGCGCGCAACGGCCTGTCCGGCAACGAGGACTGCGGGCAGATGAGCGCCTGGTTCGTGCTCAGCGCCCTGGGCTTCTATGCGGTGGACCCGGTCAGCGCTACCTACGTGCTCGGCAGCCCGCTGTTCAAGCGCGCCGACGTCGATGTCGGCCACGGCCGCACCCTCAGCGTCGTCGCCCACGGCAATAGCGCCGCCAACGTCTACATCCAGCGCGCCCGCTGGAACGGCAAACCGTATACGCGCAGCTGGCTGCGCCACGCCGACCTCGCCGCCGGCGGCACCCTGGAACTGGAGATGGGCCCGAAACCGAATCCCGCCTTCGGCGCAGCCAAGGAAGACCTGCCGCCGTCGTTTGTTTAAGACGCACCGCTCCCCTCGCCCCTGTAGGAGCGGCTTCAGCCGCGACCGAAACTCTCCGGTAGCACTCGGTCGCGGCTAATGGCCCAAGGCCACCCAGAGCCGCTCCTACAAAAAAAGCCCGAATCACCACCGCCAGAGACCCCCACATGCTGCGTCACTCCCTGTCCGCCCTTGCCCTGTCGCTCCTGCTCTCCCTCCCGGCATCCGCACAGCCGACGCACGCAGCCACGCCATGGCCCGCCTTCGCCACCCAGGGCGAACACTTCACCCGCGACGGCAAGCCCTACCAGATCATTTCCGGCGCCATCCACTTCCAGCGCATCCCGCGCGCCTACTGGAAGGACCGCCTGCAGAAAGCGCGCGCCATGGGCTTGAACACCGTGGAGACCTACGTGTTCTGGAACCTGGTCGAACCGCGCCAGGGCCAGTTCGACTTCAGCGGCAACAACGACCTGGCCGCCTTCATCGACGAAGCCGCCGCGCAGGGCCTCAACGTCATCCTGCGCCCCGGCCCCTACGTCTGCGCCGAATGGGAAGCCGGCGGCTACCCCGCCTGGCTGTTCGCCGAACCGGGCCTGCGCGTGCGCAGCCAGGACCCGCGCTTCCTCGCCGCCAGCCAGGCCTACCTCGACGCCGTCGCCGCGCAGGTCAAGCCCAAGCTCAACCACAACGGCGGCCCCATCATCGCCGTGCAGGTCGAGAACGAATACGGCTCCTACGACGACGACCACGTCTACATGCAGGCCAACCGCGCCATGTTCGTCAAGGCCGGCTTCGACAAGGCCCTGCTGTTCACCGCCGACGGCGCCGACGTGCTGGCCAACGGCACCCTGCCCGATACCCTGGCGGTGGTGAACTTCGGCCCCGGCGACGCCGAAAAAGCATTCCAGACCCTGAGCAAGTTCCGCCCCGGCCAACCGCAGATGGTGGGCGAATACTGGGCCGGCTGGTTCGACCAATGGGGCGACAAACACGCCAACACCGACGCCACCAAACAGGCCAGCGAATTCGAATGGATCCTGCGCCAGGGCCACTCCGCGAACATCTACATGTTCGTCGGCGGCACCAGCTTCGGCTTCATGAACGGCGCCAACTTCCAGAAGAACGCCAGCGACCACTACGCCCCGCAGACCACCAGCTACGACTACGACGCCGTGCTGGACGAAGCCGGCCGCCCCACGCCCAAGTTCGCCCTGTTCCGCGACGCCATCACCCGCGTCACCGGCGTGCAGCCGCCGGCCCTGCCCAAGCCGATCCGCTTCGCCGAACTGCCGGCCACCCCGCTGCGCGAATCCGCCTCGCTATGGGACAACCTGCCCGCGCCGGCCGCCACCACCGACACCCCGCAGCCGATGGAGCGCTACGGCCAGGCCTACGGTTACATCCTCTACCGCACCACCGTCACCGGCCCGCGCAAGGGCAGCCTGTACCTGGGCGAGGTGCGCGACTACGCCCGCGTCTACGTGGATCGTAAGTTGGCCGGCAGCGCCGAGCGCCGCCTGCAGCAAGTGGCCGTGGACGTGGACATCCCCGCCGGCCCCCACACCGTGGACGTGCTGGTGGAAAACGGCGGCCGCATCAACTACGGCACCCACCTGCCCGACGGCCGCGCCGGCCTGGTCGACCCCGTGCTGCTCGACGGCAAGCCGCTGACCGGCTGGCAGACCTTCCCGCTACCGATGGACGACCCGAGCAAGCTCACCGGCTGGACCACCGCCAAGGTCGACGGCCCCGCCTTCCACCGCGGCACCCTCAAGATCGGCACGCCCACCGACACCTTCCTGGACATGCAAGCCTTCGGCAAAGGCTTCGCCTGGGCCAACGGCCATAACCTGGGCCGGCATTGGAACATCGGGCCGCAGCGGGCGTTGTATTTCCCGGCGCCGATGCAGCGCAAAGGCGAGAACAGCGTGATCGTGTTCGATCTGGATAGTGCGCCGGGTGCGAGCGTGCGTGGGATTAAGGCGCAGGTTTGGAGCGTACCTAGTAACTGAGTTATCTGTGGAACGCGCCATCAGGTAAGTCGGGATAGCGCGAGATCAAACAACTTGTCTACAAATTAAGGCCGCCGGTGGCTACGCCGAGCGGCCTTTAACTTGTGACGGCCGTCAACAAGTGATAGCGTCGGCCTTGTGCGGGGATGCACTGGGGAATGGCCGTGGGGTTGGACGCAAGGATTATGCGACAGCGGGACTGGCGAAAGATCGAATTTGGGATGCGTGCTGCTCCGAAAGGTAGCGGTATCGGCGCGCTACATACCTGTTTTACACACCATTTTGTCGCCAAATAGTAATTATGCAACAGGGGGATGGAACCATGGCTGATACGGCTAAAAGCAAAGACTGCTTCATCATCATGCCTATCGCGGATACGGATGGTTACCCGGCAGGCCACTTCAAGCAAGTGTACGACAACGTAGTGGGCCCAGCTTGCGAGATGGCTGGCTACACAGCAGTAAGAGCGGATGATGTAAAGGCAACAAACCTAATTCACTTAGACATACTCAAGAAATTAATTGAGACGCCTGTTGCGATATGCGACCTAAGTAGCCGAAATCCGAATGTACTTTTTGAACTTGGAATAAGGCAAGCATTTGATAGGCCTGTCGTCCTAATTCAAGAGGTGGGAACGCCAAAAATCTTTGATATCGCGCCCTTACGTTACCTTGAATACTCAAAGGACATGAAGTATCACGACGTACTGAGAAGTCAAAGGGAGCTGAAAGATGCAATCGAAGCTACTGTCACCGCTGGCGGTGAAGCAGGTAACATCAATTCAATCGTAAAGCTTCTTGCGCTCAGTCAATCTGCAAAGATCCCCGAGTTGAAGGGCGATAAGGAGGGACTAGCTCTCGGTGTTTTACGTGCTGAAATGCAGGAAATGAGAAAGCTCATGGAGCTTTCAATGCACGACAGAGGGCGCGGTGCTCGGAGAGGTTCAATATCCGCAATCGAGTACGAGCGAATCTTAAATACCCTAGAGAAAATTCAATCATCGAGGCGAGTACCCCCTCCGGAGAGAGCAGAACAGCTACACGTGCTTATGCGAGATGCCGAAGAGCTAATGATGCGATGCGAGGAGAAAGCAGATCACATGCATTTTCGGTTCCTCCTGGAGAGAATTCATCGCGCGATTATAGAAGTTGCATAAAACTTCATTCAAACCGAACTGGCTTCGCCAGTCGGCTTAATTCAGACGTTATGCCGCTATGAAACACATCGCACGCCCTAGAGACTTAAAACGCCTGATATACAAACCTTAGGACACATCTCTGACGGGGAACTGGCGAGAGGAAACGCAATGCCGCTACCGATCGCATAGAGATCGAGGTTGAGGCAGGGAGTGAAAACTACATGATGCATCGGCACACTAATACCGGGGAGTTCTTTGGTGATACTTGGCATGAAGACTTGGACTCGGCGTTTGCGCAGGCCAAGTACTAGTACGGCCTTAGGCTTTCCGACTTTCTTGTAGTCCAGAAACGGGGTCAGGTTGACTTCCTAAGTGAACCCGACCCGTTACACGGTCCAAGCCAAGACCCAGTGCTTCGCAAGCATCAGGCCCGCATACCGTCCGCGCAAAGCATCCAATCAACCAATAGGTAAACCTGACCCCATTATATTAGGCGAAAGAATTATGCGACAACGGGTCTTGCGAAAGCTCGCAACCAAAATAAATGCTAAGCCGCACGGAGGCGGAACAGAAGTATTACACGCCCGTTTTACACACCATTTTGTCGTCGAGTAGTAGTTGGGCAGCATCGGCAATGACCCAGCAAGCCTGTGAAAAGCTTCTTTCGGACCTCTCGCCTGCAGAGCAAGCGCGATTCCTTGCGCTATTGGGTCACGAGCTCACCATCCTTGGGCGTTCCTCATACGAGTTCCAAGGCCCTGGCGTAACCAACCCTAGGTTGCTCCGCGACCTCAATGAGATACAACATCGCGTTCACAGGCAGCTACTCTCTCTGACATCACGTGGCGAGACGGATTTTGCCGCTGACGTGCTGGCATCTTGGCTGTTTGCGGAGAACAAGCCATACCTTCAACCTGATTTGGCATTTGCATTTGAGCAGGCAGCTCAGCGCTTTAGGGCTGCTGCCTAACAATTCGTTCGAGCCGAAGCCGCTTAGCGGCTCGGCTTAATTCAGGCGTTAGCACTCATGGCCGACAGCACCTACATGTTCCAGTCAGAGCAAGAAGCAGCCAAAGCCATGCTTCTCGAAGTAACCCAACTCCTCAACAAGCAAACAATCGACTACGCAGTAGTGGGCGGCTGGGTGCCGTTTCTTTTCAACTCCTCCCCCGTTTTTCACCCTGGAACGTTTGACGTCGATATCGTTCTTAACACATCACTAAACAAGGATGACGTCGTTTTGGCTCTTGACTCGATGATCGAAAAGCATGGGTATATGCGGGCACCCAAAAACGCGTTCCAGATCTATCGAGCCATACCGGTTTTGGGTGAGACCATGATCTTTCACGTAGATTTCCTTCACAGGAAATATGCAGATGACACCGGAGACTTGACACGCACTTGGGGGAGGTATCAGTCAATTACAGCGCCAGGAACTGACGTAATATTCACTCACAAGCAAACGCAATCACATAGAGTGAATGCATTGGGTATGAACGGAAAGGAAATCGGAGGTGATATCACGTTCGCCTCAGAAGCTGCCTTCCTCTCTAGCAAAGGTCGATCAGTAGGCCTTGGAAAGCGAGAGAGAGATGGCTTTGATATTTATCTTGTCATTACCCAATCCAAAGACTTACATAAACTTAAAGAGACCGCCACAGACCTAATGGAAAATGGCGTCTTCTGCGCGTCGATGCTGAGAATGTACGAGGAGTTCAGAGTGAATGGAATTGCTGTGCAGATGGCAGTCAAATTTCTGTGCGGAGCATCTCAAGAATTCAAGGGCAAGCCTCAGGAGGCAGCAACTGAAATCAGCGAGCAAGTTCGCAGCTTCATTAGGGATATAGGCAAGGGTAATCAGGTTGGTCAATTCGAAGATGAGCTCTAACAATTAATTCAAGCCGACGCCGCTTCGCGACGCGGCTTAATTCAGACATTAGCCATCACGCGAACATGACCGCATGCTCCAACTACCTAAGCATCATGCATCGCGGAAAGCCCATACCTTATGGCGGTGATGGAGTACTGCGAAATGGCGGCGACGCTGATCACGAGTTCAAGTACGTCAAGGGCGATGAGACCGTACTTCGCGCAATACCAGAACTAGCCAAAGATCCAGCTTTGCTTAACTTGGCACTTGCCATCAATTCGCCTCAGATGGGCTTGTGCACGGTTGACTGCGTAAGCGGGCTGGTCGACGACGAGCGCGTGCATTCAAAATAAGGATCAGAGTGCACTTTCTTCTTCTGTCATTCTAATTTTCGGCGACTTGCCCATTCGCGCTGCAAGGTCCGACACGACAGCCAAGCTGGCGTTCGATGGCCGCACGAAAGCGCTCGTTGCCCAGCGATGTTGGGGCCTGGCGATTTTCCTTTACCACATAGACTTTCAAGGAGTTTTTGTTAATCGCTCTTAGCCTGGGCGACAGGTACACGGCTCCCAAGGGAGAACCTACTTGGGATCTGCGTGAGCTAAGCTTACGCCACCACTAAGCTCGCGCCATCCAATTTTTGGAGACAGACATGGATTTTTCTCGGCTCTCACTCAAAGACTGGCAGCAGTTCGCCCAAGTCGACATCGCCTTCCACCCCAGAGCGACCATCATCACCGGAGCCAACGGCAGCGGGAAGACAACCATCCTTTCGCTTCTGGCGAGGCATCGCGGATGGCAGCAGTATTCGCTCGCAACGCCAAAGCCCGACAAGCTCACTAAAGTCCTGAAGTATTTTTCGCTTTCAAGGCTGTTCGGCAAAGACCCGTCCGACGACCGAAACATCGGAACGCTGACCTACACCAACGGCGCGGTGGCGCAGCTCGTGGTGCCAGATGTGGGCGCTGCCCAGTATCAAGTCCAAATTCATAACCAACAAGTTTGCCGCTTCTTCTATATCCCGTCGCATCGGCAGATGTTTTCTTATAGGCGAGTCGAGCAGATCACCACCAGCAAGAAGGAGCGACAAAGCGCTTTTGAGGAAGTTCAGAACAATCAACTGAACAGGTATGCCGGCAATGCGACCGAGCCAAGCAGCCTCTTGATGAAGAACACCTTGCTGGCATGGGTGATCAACGGGTATGGAGTGAGTAGTCCAACCAAAACGATCATGCCGCCCGACCCCTCGCAAATTAGAAATTTCGAAGGTTTTTGCGCGGTTTTGCGGATCATCCTTCCCGAAACCATTGGATTCGAGGACTTGGAGGTGCGCGACTCGGAGATCGTGTTTGTCTGCAACGGGGGCACCGACGAATTTTTGTTAGAAACCGCCTCCGGCGGTATCTCGGCGCTCATCGACATAGCTTGGCAGATCTTCATGTTCGACACCGATGCCAATGAGCCGTTCGCCGTGGTGATCGACGAGGTAGAAAACCATCTGCATCCAAGCATGCAGCGTACTTTGCTTCCAAGTTTGATCGCGGCGTTTCCGCACGCCAAGTTCATTGTGAGCACTCACAGCCCTCTGATCGTGACCTCCGTCGAGGATGCGCATGTATACGCGTTGCGCTACGATGCCACGAAGAAAGTGCGCTCCTATCTTCTCGACTTCACCAGCGAGGTAAAGAACGCGGTCGACGTACTGGACGAGGTTTTGGGCGTGTCCACCACAATTCCAGCCTGGGCTGAGGGCAAGCTCGCGGCGATCCTTAGAAAGCATGTTGGCTCGGACCCGACCACGGAGTCGCTTGCCACGCTCACAGCCGACCTCAAGAGAGCCGGCTTGGGTAGATTATTTCCAGAAGCCATAGGGGCTATCGCTGAGGCACGTAAATGATACGTCTGCATCGTCCACCTTGCCCTAACCCTGACGCGCTGAAAAAAAACTATAAGCATCCAGAAAATAAAAAAGCTCTTCAAGAGGCGTCTTACGGAAAGTGCATGTATTGCGAGAGCCAGGTGTCGCATGTTTATTTCGGCGACGTGGAGCACATTAAGCCCAAAGCGGCTGGCAAGCATCCTGAGTTGGAGTTCGAGTGGACGAACCTCGGCTACTGCTGTGCTCGCTGCAACAATGCGAAGAATGATCAGTACGAAGACAACTGTCCACTGATTGACCCATACAGCGAGGAGCCAAGCGAACATCTGGTGGCCTTCGGCAGTTCGGTTTGGCACAGGCAGGGAAGCGAGCGAGGCGAACTCACCATCCGAGTCGCAGACCTCAATCGCGCCGACTTGATCGAGCGCCGAGCTATTATGCTCAAGAGTGTGCAAAACGCCATCGATGCCTGCTATCGCGCGAGAATTCCGGCCGTGCGTGCGGTTTTGCTCGTGGCCTTGGGGAGCCAAGCAGCTGATGACAAAGAATTTTCTATGTTCGCAAGAGCCTTGTTGTCCGCGCACATACCAGGCTGAGTGCGAAGTCAAGTAACAGGGTCAGGTTTACTTAAGAAGTCAACCAACCATGTTATACACATTTGAAAGTCGTCCTCGTTTACAGACCAAGGCAATTGACATTCCCAAAAACCAGTAGCACCATTCTCTCCAAGGAGCGTAGAAACTCCTCTCATAGCGGCACCCACCTCCGTCAAACCGGTGGGTTTTTTGTGCCTGTTCGCAGGCACACTCCGACGCGCTGTCTGCGTCGGGAGGGCGGCGAATACAACACCCTTCGGGGAAATAAGCCCGCCGTCTATGAGCGGTTTCTAACCTCCCGACATCCCGTCGCCGTTCGGCGCGGGTTCTTGTCTGCCAAGGAGGCTGTGCCATGCGTCAACCGTCCCCCCGTAGCGTCCCCACCCGCCCCACGCCTGCCCGGAACCATGCAACGCGCCAACCGAAGCCCGGTCCCGCGCCCGAGCCGGCCGGATTCCTGCGTTACATCGAGCCACCGTGTACCCCGATGATGTCGGTTGAAGACGCCGCGGCCGCTATCGCGGCCGAGCTGGCACGCCCGCCACGCGCGCCACGCCGCCCTCGCCCGCCGCAGACGTGCACCGTGGGCTGCGGCCACTCCGCCAGCGGCAAGCGCATGCCCGCGCTGCGCCTGGGCGGCCGCTGGATGGAGGCACTGGGCTTCACCATCGGCAGCACGCTGCGCGTGCAGGTGCGCGACGGCGAACTGGTGGTGAGTGTGGCCAGCAAGGACTGACGCGGCCATCGCCCACCACGCACAGGAGGATCGCTGAGATGGCGTGCAACCGCTTTGTCTTCGGCATCACGCTCGACCAGGCCGATGCGCTCGACGGCCTGATCCGCACCCTCACCGCGCATGGCGACATCATCGCCGCCGGCACAGCACCCTATCTGGATCCCCGCACGCTGCCCGCGCTGGGAGAGGCCATCTATACCGCCGCCCGCGCTGCACGCGGCATCCTGGACCAGGTGGGCGCGCAAGCGCTCAAGGACGTGACCGCGCGGTAGGCAGTGAACCACGCGGCCAACGGAAACAGGACCCTTGTGCTGCGGGGTCCGCTCCCTCGCAACACGCACCGCAGCGCCACGCCGGCAGCCGCCCTCACAGCGACCGGCTTGGGCCTGCCTGCTGTTGCGTGGTCTGCTGCTGCGTCATCTCCACCTGCTGCTGGCGCACCTGCTCCACCTTGATCTGCTCGGCCTGCACCAGGCTCTGTTCTGCTGGCTGCTGGACCGCCTCGCGCCCATCCACGCGGGCGTGGAAGAACGGCAGCTTGTCGCCGAACGGCGCGTAGACCGCCAGCACGCTCTCGGCCCCATCCTTGCCCAGCGCGCCGGTCACCCGATCCACCCGTGCAGAAACGGGGTCAGAAACGGGGTCAGGTTGACTTTTCCGATGCGCGGACACGGTGTCTTCCGATCACGGGGCGAGACCTGTTCGGACTGCGCTGACCATCGAGAAGGGCGACGCTGGATCGCATGGCCCGACTCCCTCGTATCACCATTCCTGGCATTCCGCAGCATGTGGTCCAGCGCGGGAACAACCGCCTGCCTTGCTTTTTGGATGACGGTGATCGGCTGCGCTACCTGCAGTTGCTGCGCGATGCCCTACACCACTGCGACTGCACGCTGCATGCCTACGTCCTGATGGACAACCACGTCCATCTGCTGCTTACCCCGAAAAAGGCTGAGGGTGTTGCGCGCCTGATGCAGCGACTTGGCCGCAATTATGTTTCCTTATTCAACGGACGCCACGACAGGAGCGGCACGCTGTGGGAAGGCCGCTACAAGGCGCGCCTAGTCAACAGCGAGGACTATGTGCTGCGCTGCTACCGCTATATCGAGCTAAACCCCGTGCGTGCAGCAATCATGGACGACCCGGCGCGTTATCGCTGGTCCAGTTGCCAGGCAAATCTCGGCCTGCGGACCCATTCGGCCCTGCATCCACATCCTGCCTTCCTGGCACTTGGCGCCGATGCCTCCCAGCGCAGCCACGCCTACCGCAGCCTACTGCACGAAACCCTGGCCCCGGAGGAGGTGGACGCCATCCGCGCCTACCTGCAACAGCAACGCGCGCTCGGCACCAGCACTTTCCAGGCCATGGTCCAAGCCAAGACCCAGCGCTTCGCAGGCATCAGGCCCGCACACCGCCCGCGCAAAGCATCCCACCCAACCGATAAGTGAACCTGCCCCTGAAGCTCGAAAACCGGATGACCGGTTGGAGATGCCGATGCCCGCTTTGGGTCGAAAGCGCCATGACAGCGCCAGATTCTGGTTTTCCAACCAGGAAGGTTCGGACTCCCAGGGTCGAACGTAGAGGTAGCTGAACAGCGCCCGATGAACCTTTTTCCCGGTTCCCCGACTACCTTGGCGACGAGTGAAGGAGAATCAGGAATTGGAACGAGACACCACCAACCGCGAGCGTGCCGATCAGTTGCTGGTGGTCCGCTGTCAGCTGGGTGAGCGCGCGGCCTTCGACGATCTTATTCGCCGCTGGTCAGGCTCGTTGCATCGGTATGCGCTGAAGCTAGGCAATGACCCGGAACTGGCCAACGACCTGACCCAGGACGTCTGGTTGCGCGTCATACAGGGCATCGCGAGGCTGCGGGAAGCTGCGCAATTCCGTCCTTGGCTGTTCGGGATCGCGCATCGCACGTTCATGGACCGCCTGCGAACCCGCTATGCCATGCCAGTGGATACCGGCATCGATGTAGATGAGATCGCATCTATCGACGATAGCGGCGCTGATGAGGATCTCGAGCGGACGCTGACGACCAACCTGGCATTGCTGCCGATCGTCGAGCGCGAGGTGTTGACGCTGTTCTATCTGGAAGAACTTTCGTTGGTCGACATCGCAGATGCCCTCGGCATCCCGGTCGGTACCGTCAAATCGCGGCTGTTCCGCGCAAGAACGCTGCTACGCAAACAAATCCTTCTGGAGGACTCTACCCATGATCAATAAGTCTTCGTCGATCTCCCTCGATACGGAGTTGCAACAACTGACAGCACGCCTGCTTTCTCCGCGGTCGCGATATGGCCACATGGCGTTGTTGCTGGCGGCACTAATGATGTGCGTGTTGCTGGGCGCACTGCTGGCAACCGAACCGGCATTGTCGGATCGCACCCAGGCCGCGCTTGTCGTCATGCTGTGCATTGGCTCCTGCTGGGTGGCATATGCGTTCTGGGTACTGCGGCAGCGCAGGCCTCTGCTGGCCAATCACCGCATCGTGGCAGGTTGGATGGCAGTGGCTTTCACCGCGGTGTTTGCCGCCGGTGCACTGGGAATGACCGTCGCCACGGGTAGCGCGACCTTCTACGCGGCCGCGGCGGTAGGTGTCGGGATGCTCGTTCTTGCGGTGGCGGTTCTCGTCCAGGCTTATCGCCACGTCGCCTGGCTACAGGCTCGGCGCCTAGAGCTTGAACGCCAGATAAGAGAACAGGAATGAACGCGGACGGCGCTGGCGATGCCAAGTCGGAAGTAGACGCTGGGCAATGTCCGCTACCGGCGGTGGATTCAACCGGTCAACGCAACACAGTAGTAACGGGGTCATGTTGACTTCCTAAGTGAATCTGACACCGTTAAACGGGCGCTCTATCTGCCGCCCGCATCATGCGGCATGCTCTGCAGCACACGTTGAAGCACCGTCGCTGCGGCCTGGGGCTTGCCGAGCGCAAGGCTGCATGCAGCCATGGTTTGCAATTTCGGCCGATCGGCCATCAGCCGTTCGACCTTGTAGTCAAGGCCAATGGCATCGTAGGCCAGCCATGCTGCGCCTTCTTCCATCAGGAAGCCGGCGTTGTGTTCTTCTTGGCCAGGGATCGGCGAGATCAGCAGCATCGGCTTGCCCAGCGCCAGGCATTCGGACACGGTGAGGCCGCCGGGCTTGGTGACGACCAGATCGGCAGCTGCCATGAGCTTGTGCATCTCGTCGGTGAAGCCCACCGCAATCATCCGGTCCGGATGGCGAAGCGCCAGCGCCGCCAGTCTGGCGTGCGTTTCGGCATTGCGGCCCGCCACGGCGATTACCTGGAAATCGCTTGCCATGCCCAGGGCACGTTCGACCATGCTCGCAAGATCGCCGACGCCAGCACCGCCTGAGGCCATCAGAAGCGTGGAACGCGATGGGTCCAGACCCAGGGCGGCCGCGCACGCATCGTGCTCCAGCGTCGGTGCGTCGGGCTTCGAGAATGCTGGCATCACCGGAATTCCTGTGACGTGCACACGGTCGGCCGGAATGCCGCGTGCGCGAAGCCGGAACGCGACCTCTTCGTTCGCCGCCAGGTAGCCGGTCATCTCGGGAACGAGCCACATGTTGTGCAGGTCGTAGTCGGTGATCTGCAACCAGACGGGGTAGTCGAGGCCAGCGTTTCTGCGTTCGCGCATCAGCAACTCGGCCGGCAGGAAGTGGGTGCAAATCACGGCATCGGGCTTCGCGTTTCGAATCTCGCGCAGCAGCGCGCCGGTGCTCAGTCGCTCGATGCTGCGGCGCAAGCGCTGCGACGCCGCGTGGTGCGGCGTGACGTCGCTGCGCTGATGCAAATACGACCAGAGGTCGGGCGCGCGATTCACGAGCTGGATGTACCACTCGGTGTAGATACGGCGGAACGCCCCTGACACATGGGCCATGGTGTCGATATGTACAGCCGTGCACGGGGGAGCGAGAGAGGGTGCGGCGGCAGCAAGCGCCTGTGCTGCGCGCACGTGGCCATTGCCGGCGCTTACACTGAGGATCAGAACCTTGGTCATGGCTGGAGGTCGGCGTGGTCGGTGTCGGGGATGAAACTGCGAAAACAGGGCTCAGAGTCTGAGGCCTCCCCAGCTTTAGTTCTTAGCAATCAACATTGTGCAGCGGCGTTGGCTTGCAGAAGCGCGCGCATGGCGCATCTTCACCGTTACCACACCGATGAGGATCGCCAACAACGGGGCCAGAGGAAATACGATTTAAAGCACATATTTCTTCTGGCCCCACTGTTGAGCCCCGCTGTTGCCCTTAACGCCAGGTCGACTTACGGCGCCAGATACCCGTTCACGTCCTCGGCGGTGCGCTGCATGTCGATCGCCAGCAGGTCCTTGAGGATCGCCGTGTGGCCGGATCCGGCAATCACCAGCAAACGGTGGCCGGGTTGCGCGGCCTTCTGCACGTTGGCATACATGCGGAAGTTGCGATGCCACCAACTGGCCGCGGCGTCAGCACCGACAAAGCTGCCACCGGCATCCACCGCATTGGTGCTGATGTAGAGATTTTTGTTTTCGCGGTCGCGCGCGGGATCGTTCGTCAGGCGCAGCAGCTCGGCCAGCGGCAACGTCGATTGCTCGCGGTCGGCGCGCTCGGAAAGAGCCTTGAACGTGGCATCCATCGTTGCCTGCATTGCCGGGTCGTTCGCCTTGATGTAATCGAACATCGGATCGGCTTCCCAGCCGATCTTGCCCTCGTCGAAGCACGTTACCCCTGCAATCCCTGAGGCTTTGGCGACGCGGAAGCCGATTTGGTGGGTTTCGTTAGCCGGCAGGGTCGACTGACCGTCGCGGTAGCGGGCAAACGCGGCGTCGTATTTCGCCTGCTCGGATGGATCGCATTCCACCAGGACATCGGTGGGGCGGAATGCGGCGAGCCGCGCGGCAAGACCCGCGAGGTAGGCCTGATTGTCTTTCGACATCACGTCGGAGACCTTGAACTTCACCATGTCCCGCCCCGGATTTTCGAAGTGGAACGAGCCAAGCATCATCACTTTCGCAGGGGCGACGGGCGCCTGCGTCGCGGCGGCAGCGAGCGCGGGCACAGTGGTCAGGCAAGCGGACAACGCGGCGACGAAAAAACGATGGGCGTTCAAAGTGTTGCTCCAGGACGGTAAAGCCGATGGCGGCTCCGGCATTAAAGCACTCGTTCGCGCGTTGGGCATAGGGGTTGCTGATCGCAGGCCTGGGCAGACGAAAAGCCGGCACGCAACGTCGCCGTTGTGCCTCTGCTTCTGCTACCACGCCCAAAGGACTCCGCGCCTTGCCGGCTACCGTCCCGCGCACAGCGCATCCGCAGGGCGACAGAACACGCGCTCGCCGCGGCTCAGGTCGATGCCGGTACGCTCGTACAGGGTCCGCGTGTGCTTTCCTCTGAGATGCCGGGCGACACCGGCGAGATCCCGCCGGGGTTGGCATGGCATGTGCGGTCCTCCGCTCTTAGCTGGAACCAACGCGGCGCCTCCAAACGAAGCACTCCAGCGAGCAACCTCCTGTACCGGAGTACGCCAAGCGCACGCTGGCCCCGGTTTTCCTCGCCATTCAGGCCGTATACTTTTCTTTATGGAACCCAACCCCCGCGAGCCGTCAGCCAGCTTTATTGATCTTATGATGGATGCCGTTTTTGCGGTGGATTTTGAAGCCCACGTCGTCTTTGCGAGCGCTTCGTGCGAGCGAATTTTCGGGTATACGCCGAAGGAAATGATCGGCAAGAACATGTTCGACATGATGCTGCCCGAAGATCGCGAACTGACTCGCAACTCTCTGGTGGCGGTGATGGCAGGCCAGCCTCAGCTGCATTTCGAGAACCGGTACTTGCACAAGACTGGGAAAGTCGTCCACATCATGTGGTCAGCGCGCTGGTCGCCGGCCGATCAGTTGCGTATTGGGGTTGCGCGCGATATCACCGAACGCAAGCGATCCGAATCCTTGCAGTCTGCGCTCTACTCCATTTCCGAAGCAGCGCAAACCGCGGAAGATCTTCTCAAGTTATTCCAACGCATCCATCAGATCGTCGGCACACTCCTGCCCGCAGATAATTTCTCCGTGGCGCTCTACGACGATGAAACCGACCAACTCAGCTTCCCCTATCATGTGGATGAGCACCTGCAAACGCCGGAGCCTTTCAACCTGATCTCAGGGACGCTCTACTCCGAGATTATTCATACCGGCCAGCCACTGCTGCTGACACCTGAGACGATGGTTGACCGCCTGAAGTTGCTGCGTTCCTCTTTTGGGATGAATCCTTTCTGCTGGCTGGGTGTTCCGCTCAAATCGCACAAAGGGACAATTGGCCTGCTCATGGTCAAAAGCTATCCTGGTGGCGTCTGCTACAGCGAACAGGACCAGGAATTGCTGCAGTTCGTCTCGACTCAAATTGCCGCCGCCATCGAGCGCCAGCAAATGCAGGTTCGACTGCAATACATGGCGCAGTACGATCAACTGACCGCACTTCCCAATCGTGTTTTTTTCCACGATCGTCTGAAAGTTGCGCTGTCCGCGGCACGACGAGAGCAGGGGCAACTGTCTTTGCTTTATCTTGATCTGAATAAATTCAAACAGGTGAACGATGCACTGGGTCATCGTATCGGAGATCTATTACTGAAAGAGGTTGCCGTACGCCTGAAGCAATGCATCCGCGAATCGGACACCGTTGCTCGCGTCGGCGGCGATGAGTTTGTTGTTCTGCTCCGCGGGACCTCTTCACCGGAGAACGTAGCGCGGGTGTCGGAAAAAATCCGCGACGCTTTCGGCCATCCCTTTATTCTGGACGGCCACAGTTTGAACATCGCGCCGAGCATTGGGATCGCGCACTATCCTGAGCACGGCAATGACGAGCATCAGCTTCTCGAACATGCCGACAAAGCGATGTATTTTGTCAAAAATGTCAAAGGGAACTGACGGGCATCTGTCCACCATTGCGTGCCCGCATGCCAAAGCGCTCACACACGTGGCACAGCAGACTGCGATAGCCATGTCGATCTTCGTCGTCCAGGAGAATTGACCCCACGCTGGACGATATGCATCGGAATGCCTGGAAGCTCCAGGCGCCGCCGACTCCGCATGGCAACTCACATGACGATGGGAAAGATCCAAACCTGCTCGTCGCCTACCGCGCATGCCGTCAGGCACTACCACGGCAACCCA
>Ga0308160_10003241_pt1 | contig 18549 bp, 17 predicted proteins | sample PhyFR1_FD_201036 | JGI IMG/M metagenome (GOLD analysis project Ga0308160, IMG submission 201036) | Phyllosphere microbial communities from UC Gill Tract Community Farm, Albany, California, United States - DLSLF.R1 | ecosystem: Host-associated > Plants > Phyllosphere > Unclassified | place: USA...
AAGGCTTCAAATCGCTGCAAGAGAACCAGCGTGTAACCTTCGACGTGACCACCGGTCCGAAAGGCAAGCAGGCAGCCAACATCCAGCCGCAGTAATTCCCTTGAAGGGACATTCTCCCTGCCGCCGGTCCATTCGACCGGCATCAAAAAAGCGCCGAGCACATTGCGTGCCGGCGCTTTTTCCGTTTTACGCGTGTTTTGCGTTATTGGGTCAGTGGCAACCGCAGCTGCCGCTGCCGCAACCGCCGCCCGACTTGGCGCCGGCCGGCTCGGCCACCGGTTCGCGGCCGCTGTCGCCGAAATAACCGGCGGCGTGCAGGCGGCCGATATAGTCATGCCACAGTGCCTTTTGTTCCTTGCCCAGCTTGTACAGGTAATCCCAGGTATAGATGCCGGATTCGTGGCCGTCGGTGAAAATCGGCTTGACGCCGTAATTGCCGACCGGCTCGACGCCTTTGATGCCGACGTCGCGCTTGCCGACCTGCAGCACTTCCTGGCCGGGGCCGTGGCCCTGGACAGCGGCGGAAGGCGAGTAGACGCGCAGCAGTTCGAAAGGGATCGAGAAGGCGGCGCCGTCGTCGAAGGCGATGTCGAAGAGTTTGGATTGCTGGTGGACGGTGAGTTCGATTGGGGTGGCCATGATAAGAGTCGCTTGCATTGCTTGAGGGGAGAAGTCAGGAAGTATTTTAGCTGTTTGCGAACCGCCGCGTGATCGCCCCTGCCAATCGCGGCAATGGCGCCCGGCGCACTACGCTGCCGTGGCTACAGCTTCCTCTTGCGGCCATCGGTCAGCGTTGTCACGCGCAGTACCAGCTGGGCATTGCCGCTGCCGATCGCGTTCATCACATCCGGCGCCTTCCATTGACGGTCATGAAAGGTATTCAGGTAGAGCTCGGTCCGGGTGGTTTTTCCGTCGAGCAGGCCGGCATCGCCAAAGTAGATCGACACATCCTTCGAAAACGTGTTCTGGTCCGAATCGATGACCGGTGTACTTTCACCCTTGATGAAAAGTTGCAGGTGGAAAGCAGCGGCGCTCAGGGTCGTGCCGGCATGGTTGGTCACGGTCATGACAATGCTCGGCTCCCTGTCGCCGAAGCTGTCCTTCCTTGCCGACAGCGTCACGCTGCTGACCTCGAGGCGGCTGTCGTTCAAGACCATGTGCCCACTCTCCTGGCCGCGCGGGCTGGGCGGTATCGCTGGCGACGCGGCAGCTGCCCTTGCTTTTGCTGCGGATGGAGCAGCCGCCGCTGCGTCCTGCGTCGCGGCCTGGACGACGGGCCAGGCGCGCGGCCCGGCGCCGAAGGCTTTTTCGCGTCCATCCGACACTTGCGCGATGCGCAGCACCAGCGCGCGCTTGCCGGCATTGATGGCGTCCGGCAGGCTCCAGCGGTCGTCACCAAACAGGCTGATGGTTTCCTTCCTGCGCTCACCCGGCGCCAGGCCGCGCTCGCCGAAGAACAGGAAAAGCGGCTTGTCGTCGGTGGCGGTGTCGACCAGCGGTTCGGCTTCGCCGCCGATGTACAGGCGGCCGTCGACCCGGGCCGACGCGATGATGCGGTCCGAGATATTGCGCACCGTGACAGACATCGTCGGCTCGACGTCGTGGAAACTGCCCTTCGTGTAGCCGAACTGGACCGACTCCACGGCCAGCACGTCGTTGCCGACACCCTGGTGCGTGCCGGTGGCCGCCGGTGCGGGCTCGGCGGCGATGCGCTCGGCGGGTGCGGGCCCGGCGGCGGCGTGCCTGGTGGCCGGTGCGGCCGCATCGCCATGGCTGGGTGGACCCGCCGTCTCCGGCTCCGTGGCCGTGCCCTGCGCCATCGGCCCGGCCTCCGGGACCTGGGGTGCCGACGGCGGCACCGCCCACCAGGCAGCGGCCAGCGCCAGTACGACACCGCCGACCATCATGAAGCGCAGATTCGCTTTGCTGCCCTTGCTGGCCCTCTGCTGCGCTACCCGCACGGCAATCGCATGCGCTTCTCGCAACTCGCGGCACACGGATTCACACTTGCGCACGTAATCTTCGGTATCCTCCAGCTCGTAGCCTTCTTCGTGTACGCAGCGGTTGCGTACGCGGGCCAGGTAGGCGATGCGTTTTTTCAGCGGCTCGGGAATCGGATAGCGCGCGCTGTCGAGCTTTTCCCGCATGCCGCGGCCGCTGCCGCCGAATTGTTCCGCCAGTATCCGTTCTATGGATTTCGCACTGCCAATAACCTTGTTAAGATCCGTCATTATTTATTCTTAGAAATATTTTGAGGGAAAGCCATGCTTAAGCTGCTAAAAAATTTCTTTGGTGCAAATAATAAGGACTCTACACCAAGCGAGTGGACGGATGAAAGCTGGAATGCCGACAGCTATGAAAAAATGCTGGCGACGGCTGCGCCGCTGGCCATCGCCGGCGGCTTCGGCGACGATGCCGGCGGAGGGCTATTTGGGGGAATTTTCAACAACGGGTCAGGCGCTGTGGACACCGGTGCCGTCTTCGACACCGACAACGGCGCATCCCTCTTCAACACCAACGAGCCGGCGTTCAACATCGACGGCACGCCGATGATGGGCAGCGTCGACATCCACGGCAACCCCTATGGCGTCACCGGCGCCCATTCGGGCTTCGACTCGCATTCGCATTTCGACAGCGGTAGCAGTTGGTCCTCGAGCAGCGACAGCTTCAGCAGCTTCGATAGCGGCTGGTCCAGCGACAATCATTTCTGACGGGCGGGCGCATGGCACTGCGATGCTAGCGGCCTGCAAACTTGCGTGTAATCGCCGCCGCCAGTTCCGGCAGCAGCGCCTTGCGCGCACCGAGCAAGGCCGCATCGGTCGCGCGCACCGCCTGCGCCCACACCGGCGCCGGGAAATGCGCATCGTCGGCATAGCGCGGGATGACGTGCCAGTGCAAATGCGGCACCACGTTGCCGAGGCTGGCCACGTTGACTTTCAAAGGCTGCATCACCTCGCGCACGGCCAGCTCGAGCTGCCAGACCGCGTCGTTCAGCAGCAGGCGGTCTTCATCGGAAAGATCGCTCACCTCGCGCACGTGGTCCTTCCAGATCACGCGCGCGAAGCCGGGGTAGTTGGCGTCGTCGGCCAGGATCACCGCAAACTTGTCGTTTTCGAACACCCTGGGCACGGCCAGTTCGCACAATTCGCAACCAGCGAGCTTCGTCATACCAGCACCCTTTCGATACCGCCGTTATTCGCCTTGGCGACGTAATCCGGCATCCAGTTCTCGCCCAGCAGGTGCTTGGCCATCTCGACCACGATGTAGTCGGCGGTGGTGCCGGCATCCTCGTTGTAGCGCGACAGGCCCTGCAGGCAGGACGGGCAGCTGGTCAGGATCTTGACCTCGCCGTCGAAACCGTCGGCGCGCAGTTTGTCGGCGCCCTTCTCCATCTCCTGCTCCTTGCGGAAGCGGACCTGGGTCGAGATGTCCGGGCGCGACACGGCAAAGGTGCCGGACTCGCCGCAGCAGCGGTCGTTCTTCTCGATCTTGACGTTGTCGACGGTCTGCACCAGCGCATTCACCGTCTTCATCGCATCCTGCATCTTCATCGGCGTGTGGCAGGGATCATGGTACATGTAGCGGGTACCGCTCACGCCTTCCAGCTTGACGCCCTTCTCCAGCAGGTATTCGTGGATGTCCATGATGCGGCAGCCGGGGAAGATCTTCTCGAACTCGTAGCCTGCCAGCGAGTCGTAGCAGGTGCCGCACGAGACCACGACCGTCTTGATGTCCAGGTAGTTCAGCGTGTTCGCCATGCGGTGGAACAGCACGCGGTTATCGGTCACCATCTTGTCGGCCTTGTCGAACTGGCCGGCGCCGCGTTGCGGGTAGCCGCAGCACAGGTAACCCGGCGGCATCACGGTCTGCACGCCGACTTCCCACAGCATCGCCTGCGTGGCCAGGCCGACCTGCGAGAACAGGCGTTCGGAACCGCAGCCCGGGAAGTAGAACACGGCTTCGGTATCGGCCGTCGTCACCTTCGGGTTGCGGATGATCGGAATCACCTTGTCGTCTTCGATGTCCAGCAGCGCACGCGCCGTCTTCTTCGGCAGGTTGCCCGGCATTTTCTTGTTGACGAAGTGGATCACCTGCTCGCGGATCGGCGCCTTGCCGGTGGTCGGCGGCGGTGCCTTGGTGGTTTCCTTGGCCAGGCCTTTCAGCAGGCGGTTGCCGGCGCGCTGGGCCTTGAAGCCGAAGTTGACCATCGCCTTGCGCGTGGCGTTGATGGTGGTGGGGTCGGTCGCGTTCAGGAAGAACATGGCCGCACGGTTGGCCGGCTTGAAGCTGCGCTTGTCCATCTTGCGCAGCAGGTTACGCATGTTCATCGAGACGTCGCCGAAGTCGATGTTGACCGGGCACGGCGTCACGCACTTGTGGCATACGGTGCAGTGGTCGGACACGTCCTCGAATTCTTCCCAGTGGCGGATCGACACGCCGCGGCGGGTCTGCTCTTCGTACAGGAAGGCTTCGATCAGCGCCGAGGTGGCCAGGATCTTGTCGCGTGGCGAATACAGCAGATTCGATTGCGGCACGTGGGTCGTGCACACCGGCTTGCATTTACCGCAGCGCAGGCAGTCCTTGATGCTGTTGGCGATCTCGCCGATGTCGCTCTGCTGCATGATCAGCGATTCGTGGCCCATCAGGCCGAACGACGGCGTGTACGCGTTGGTCAGGTCAGCTGCCACCGCCGTGGTATTCAGCAGCTTGCCCTTGTTGAAGCGCCCTTCCGGGTCGACGCGCTGTTTATATTCGCGGAACTCGCGGATCTCTTCGTCGGTCAGGAATTCCAGCTTGGTGATGCCGATGCCGTGTTCGCCCGAAATCACGCCGTCCAGCGAACGGGCCAGTTTCATGATGCGCTCGACCGCCTTGTGCGCATCCTGCAGCATCGCGTAGTCGTCCGAGTTCACCGGCAGGTTGGTGTGCACGTTGCCGTCGCCGGCGTGCATGTGCAATGCCACGAACACGCGCGAGCGCAAGACCCGCTTATGAATTGCCGTCGCTTCATCCAGGATCGGTTTATACGCCGCGCCGTTGAAGATCTGGCGCAGCGGCGCGCGGATGTCGTTTTTCCATGAGACGCGCACCGTGTGGTCCTGCACCACGTCGAACAGGGTCGCACCCGGCTGCTTCGACACGCGCTGCTCGACCGTTTCGTACAGCGTGGACAGGCCGAAATCGGCCAGTTTGGTGCGGACTTCGCTCAAAGGCTGGTCGAGATTCGCCAACAGCCAGCCCCAGCGCGCGGCAACCTTCGCCAGCAGCTCGTCGGCCTGCTGCGGACGGTCGCCCAGGATTTCTTCCTTCGACACGCCCTCGCCGGTGGCGTCATCGGCCTTCATCACTTCCAGCTGGCCGGCCGTGAAGTACGCGTGCAATTCCTCGACCAGCTGCAGCTTGTTCTTGATCGAGAGTTCGATGTTGATGCGCTCGATGCCGTCGGTGTACTCGCCCATGCGATTGAGCGGGATGACCACGTCCTCGTTGATCTTGAAGGCGTTGGTGTGGCGGGCGATCGCCGCGGTGCGCGAGCGGTCGAGCCAGAATTTCTTCCTCGCTTCCGGGCTGACGGCGATGAAACCCTCGCCGACGCGGGTGTTCGCCAGGCGCACCACCTCAGAGGCCGCCAGCGCCACCGCATTCTCGTCGTCGCCGACGATGTCGCCGAACAGCGCCATCTTGGGCAGCGTGCCGCGCTTGGATTTGGTCGCGTAGCCGACCGCGCGCAGGTAGCGCTCGTCCAGGTGTTCGAGGCCGGCCAGGCGCAGGCTTTCGAATTCCGGCTTGCCGCTCTTCGGCAGGCTGTCGAGGTAATCCTTGATCTCGACGATCGACGGAATCGCATCGCGTGCCTGGCCGAAGAATTCCAGCGCCACCGTGCGCGTGTACTTCGGCATCTTGTGCAGGATCCAGCGGCCCGAGGTGATCAAGCCGTCGGTGCCCTCTTTCTGGATGCCCGGCAGGCCGGCCAGGAACTTGTCGGTGACGTCCTTGCCCAGGCCTTCCTTGCGGAAGCGGCGGCCTTCGATGCTCAGCGTCTCGGTGCGGAAGGGTTCGCCCTTCGGTGCGCCCTTTTCCGACGGATGCGTCCATTCCAGCTTGAACACCGCCAGCGGCGTGTCGTGGATCTTGCCCAGGTTGTGGTCGACGCGCGTAACCTCGAGCCAGTCGCCGTTCGGGTCGACCATGCGCCAGGACGCGAGATTATCCAGCGCGGTGCCCCACAGGACGGCCTTCTTGCCGCCCGCGTTCATCGCGATGTTCCCGCCGATGCAGGAGGCGTGCGCCGAGGTCGGGTCGACCGCGAACACGAAGCCGGCCTTCTCGGCCGCCTGCGACACGCGCTGGGTGACCACGCCGGCGCCGGTGTAGATGGTCGCGTAATCGCGGTCCACGCCCGGCAGGCGGGTCAGCTCGACCTCGCTCATCCCGATCAGCTTTTCGGTGTTGATCACCGCCGACATGGGCGACAGCGGAATTGCGCCGCCGGTGTAGCCGGTGCCGCCGCCGCGCGGGATGATGGTCAGCCCGAGCTCGATGCAGCCCTTCACCAGGCCGGCCATCTCGTCTTCGCTGTCCGGCAGCACCACCAGGAACGGGTATTCGACGCGCCAGTCGGTGGCGTCGGTCACGTGCGAGGTGCGGTGCATGCCGTCGAAGCGGATGTTGCGTTTATCCGTATAGCGGCCGAGGACGGCCTTGGCGCGCTTGCGCAGGTCGTACATGTCGGAAAATTCGCGCCCGAAATCGTCGACCGCCTTGCGTGCCGCGGCCAGCAATTGCTCGACGGCGCTGCTGCGCGCTGCTGCAGTGGCCGGATCGGCACCCTCGCCCGCATCGACGGTGAGGCGGCGCTTGTCGACTTCGGCCAGGCGGTGGTGCAAGGCCTCGATCAGCTTGGCGCGCCGCTTGGGGTTGTCGAGCATGTCGTCCTGCAGGTAGGGGTTGCGGCGTACCACCCAGATATCGCCCAGCACCTCGTACAGCATGCGCGCCGAGCGCCCGGTCTGGCGCGCGCCGCGCAACTGGTCGAGCAGTTCCCACGAGGAAGCGCCCAGCAGCCGGATCACGATTTCGCGATCGGAAAACGAGGTGTAGTTATAGGGGATTTCACGCAGGCGGGCCGGCGCATTCTCTTCGAGCAGGGCGTGGATATTGGCGGGAGCGTTCATGGGAAGTCGACTGACGAACTGGCGCGTAGGACGTCCATTCTAGCTTAATGCGCTGCACAACGGTGCCGACGTGGTCTTTTCCGCACGCCGTATGCCATATAAAGAGATACAAAACACTGTTTTCTTGAAATTTAGTTCAATCGATTCTCTCTTTAAGCATCAAAAAATCGACGAACCGCTGAAGAAGACATCATATCCACGCCACATGGGCGACCCCGGTGGCATCGTCGTTTTCCAGCGCTCACCCGATGTCGTTTTTTTTTCCGCAAGAGCACATTGTCGAGTAACTTTACAACTTAGCAATATAAATTTCCAACAAGATGGTAAGCCATTGTTTATTTTAGGAAAAATGCTGATGGCATATTAATTGCTAAATGGCCATGGTTATTTAACAAAAGGAAATTTATGAAAACAATTTGTGCAAGCCTGTCCGCGGCCCTCGCCTTTGCCTTCTGCAGCAGCGCCCAGGCTGTCCCGGTCCCTTATTCGAATGCGGGTACGCCCAACACGCAAACCTACGTGTTCACGGCGCAAGCGACCGGCGACGTCATGGCGTACTTCGCCGGCTCGAATGCAGACTACATGAACCAGATCACGCTGCTGGTGAACGGTGTCGCCACGGGCATCTCGGGCCTGAACAATCACACCTCGGCCTACGGCGACCAGTTGAACTTCGGCAGTGTCAACGCGGGCGACGTCCTGACTTTCGCGCTGGTGAACATCAACCCGGGTAATGTCGGTCCGTGGTACTCGAATGCCTCCATGAATGCGGACGGCTACCAGCACATCTATGCCTCCGCCTATGCCGGTGACAGCCTGATCCCGGCCGGCATCGCGGTCGGCTTCGAAGACCTGAGGATTGGCAGCGACTTCGACTACAACGATGAAAATTTCGTGTTCACCAACCTGGCCACCGAGACCACCGACACCAACGTGCCGGAGCCGGCTTCGCTCGGCCTGATGCTGATCGGCGCGGCAGGCCTGGTCCTGCGCCGCCGCGCCAAGCGCGCCAAGTAAGCCCGTCGACACGGCATCGCATATCGCATGCATCATCGAAGCCCCCGCCACGGGGCTTCTTTTGGTCAGCCGAACACCCGGCTGCTCATGTCCCCCATCCACTTCCACCACCCATCCGGCACATACAGCAGCGTCGCCGTCATGAAGATATAGCGCCCGAACTTGCCGATCGCCATATACAACACGCTCGGCCAGAACGGCAGGTGCAGCCAGCCTGCCAGCGTGCACAGCGGATCGCCGATGCCCGGCACCCAGGACAGCAGCATGGTCTTGGCGCCGTACCTGGCCAGCCAGTGGAACCAGCGCGACTTGCGCTCCTTGGCGAACGCGACCTTGGCGCGGTAGCCGATCCAGTAGTCGACGATGCCACCCAGCGTGTTGCCGAGGGTGGCGACCAGGATGGCCGGCCAGAACATCGCCGGATTGGCTTTGACCACCGCAAACACGGCCGGCTCGGAACCGAGCGGCAGCAGGGTGGCCGATACAAAACTGATCAGGAATACGGACGTGAGGCCGACACTTGGCGCGGCAAGGATTTTCAGCAGCCAGAGGACGGCGGATTCGATCATCGATAGTCGGCGTGGTTATGGATAACTTGTGGAAATGGGCAGGGCCGGACGCGTCCATTATAATGAGACGCACCTTATCGTAACGACACGGTTGGGCGCGCCCTACCCCTGCGCTCTCCGCCGTACTGCACACGCCTCGGTCAAAAACCAAGCAGGACAGTCCCAGTCGCCCGGAACTTTGTAACGAAACCATCCGCCATGACCACCGACTACCTCAAGAAAATCCTGACCGCGCGCGTCTACGACGTGGCCGAAGAAACCCCGCTCGAACTGGCGCCGACCCTGTCGCAGCGCATCGGCAACCGCATCTATTTCAAGCGCGAGGACATGCAGAGCGTGTTTTCCTTCAAGCTGCGCGGCGCCTACAACAAGATGGCGCACCTGTCGCCCGAGCAGCTCAAGCGCGGTGTCATCTGCGCCTCGGCCGGCAACCACGCGCAAGGTGTCGCCCTGTCCGCCGGCCGCCTCGGCTGCCGCGCACTGATCGTGATGCCGACCACCACGCCACCCGTGAAAATCAACGCGGTCAAGGCGCGTGGCGGCGCCAACGTCGAGATCGTCCTGCACGGCGATTCCTATACCGATGCCTACAACCACGCGCTGAGCCTGGAGCGCGAACAGAAGCTGACCTTCGTCCATCCCTTCGACGATCCGGACGTGATCGCCGGCCAGGGCACGATCGGCATGGAGATCCTGCGCCAGCATGCCGGTCCTATCCATGCGATCTTCGTCGCGATCGGCGGCGGCGGGCTGGTGGCCGGCATCGGCGCCTACGTCAAAGCGGTGCGGCCGGACATCAAGATCATCGGCGTGCAGACCATCGATTCCGACGCGATGGCCAAGAGCCTGAAGGCCGGCCAGCGCGTCACGTTACCCGACGTCGGCCTGTTCTCGGATGGCACCGCGGTGCGCCTGGTGGGCGAGGAAACCTTCCGTATCGCCCAGGAAGTCGTCGACGAAGTGATCATCGTCGACACCGACGCCATCTGCGCCGCGATCCAGGACGTGTTCCAGGACACGCGCTCGATCCTGGAGCCGGCCGGCGCGCTGGCCGTCGCCGGGGCCAAGGCCTATGTAGAGCGCTCGCAGATGGCACGCCAGCCGGTGAAGAACGAGACGCTGGTGGCGGTGGCCTGCGGTGCCAACATGAATTTCGACCGCCTGCGCTTCGTGGCCGAGCGCGCCGAGGTGGGCGAGGCGCGCGAAGCCGTGTTCGCGGTGACGATTCCCGAACAGCGCGGCAGTTTCAAGCGCTTCTGCAGCCTGGTCGGCCCGCGCAACGTCACCGAGTTCATCTACCGCATCAGCGACGAGCGCGAAGCCCACGTCTTTGTCGGCGTGCAGGTGGGCAACCGCAGCGAATCCGGCATGGTCGGGCGTACCTTCGAGGAGCACGGTTTCCGTACCCTCGACCTGACGCACGACGAGCTGGCCAAGCAGCACGTGCGCCACCTGGTCGGCGGCAAGAGCCCACTGGCACATGACGAGTTGCTGTACCGCTTCGAGTTCCCGGAACGCCCGGGCGCGCTGATGCGTTTCCTGGACAGCATGGCACCGAACTGGAATATCTCCTTGTTCCACTATCGCAACCAGGGTGGCGACGTCGGGCGGATCCTGGTCGGGCTGCAGGTGCCGGCTGGGGAGATGGATGAGTTCCGGCAATTCCTGGCGACGCTAGGGTACCGCCACTGGGATGAAAGTGCGAATCCGGTCTACAAATTGTTCCTGTAACGCATGCGTAGGGTGGTCGGCTCCGCCGACCACCCTACCACCCGCCGAGCCGCGGAAAGGTGTACGATACGCCGCTTTGCCACCACCAGTCCGGCATCTCGAGACAGGACCATGACCAATACACCCGATCAATCGCCGCTCGGCAAAACCTCGGCCTACCAGACCCAGTACGCACCCGAGCTGCTGTTCCCCATTCCCCGCCAGCAAAAGCGCGACGAGCTCGGCCTGACCGGCACGCTGCCCTTCTTCGGCGTCGACATCTGGAATGCCTATGAATTGTCGTGGCTGAACATGCGCGGCAAGCCGCAGGTCGCGATCGCGACGATCAGCGCGCCGGCCGATTCGCCGAACATCGTCGAGTCGAAATCGTTCAAGCTGTACCTGAATTCCTTCAACCAGACCCGGCTGGCCAACAACGATGCGCTGCTGGCCCTGCTGCGCGAAGACCTGTCGAACGCCTTCGGTGCCCCGGTGCACGTGGCGCTGACGCCGGTCGAGGATTTCGGCAAGCTCAAGATGGGCGAGCTGGACGGCCTGCTGCTGGACCGCCTCGACATCGAGATCGACAATTACAGCCCGGCGCCGGAATTGCTCAAGGCCAACTTCGACGAAGCCACGGTCGAAGAGACCCTGGTGTCGCATCTGCTGAAATCGAATTGCCTGGTGACCGGCCAGCCCGACTGGGGCAGCGTGCAGATCCACTACGTGGGGCCGCAAATCGACCAGGAAAGCCTGCTGCGCTACCTGATCGGCTTCCGCGAGCATAACGAATTCCACGAGCAATGTGTCGAACGCATCTTTACCGATATCCTGCGCAAATGTAAGCCGAGCAAGCTGTCCGTGTATGCCCGCTATACCCGGCGCGGCGGCCTCGACATCAATCCCTGGCGCGCCAATTTCAGTACCGGCAAACCGTCGAATCTGCGCACTGCCCGTCAATAATCCCGGCGGACGGCCTGTAAGTCCGGCAAGTCGACACCATATATTGTCCGTTTCCGGCGACAAGAGGCGTGCCGGCACGGGCGCTTCGGCAAGCCGGTGCGGCGCTGCCCATCTTGCATGACAGAACTGGTCTCGCTAGAAAAATTGGTGAAGCCGTCCCGCCATAAGCATTTTGTGCGTGAAATCCTCGATTTCGTTTAGGAAATTGCGTATGGCCTTTGCTGACTACAATGCCCGTTGACCGCTGACGGCGGCGTGGATGAAACACCCGATCAAACCAGTGCGAAATCGAATTACACGGCCATAAAAACAGGCCTATAATTCCCGCTCGCAAGCACCAGTGGTGCAACGCAATATCGAAGCGTGTTATGACTAACTTAAGCAAAATCCTCTCGCTCGAAAACGTCCAGCTCGATCTGGAAGTGTCGAGCAAGAAGCGCGCCTTTGAACAGGCTGGCCTGATTTTCGAAAACAACTGTGGCATCGCCCGCTCGACCGTGTCGGACAATCTGTTCGCGCGCGAGCGTCTCGGTTCCACCGGCCTGGGCCATGGCGTGGCCGTCCCGCACGGACGCATCAAGGGCAGCAAGAGCCTGAAGGCGCCGCTGGCCGCCTTCGTGCGCCTGGTCGAGCCGATTCCGTTCGAATCGCCGGACGGGCAACCGGTCAAGCTGCTGTTCTTCCTCCTGATTCCCGACCACGTGACGCAGCAGCACCTGGAAATCCTGTCCGAGATCGCCGAGCTGTTCTCCGACGAGGCGATCCGCACGGCGCTGGCCACCGACATGGACCCGAAGTCGGTACATGAACGCATCATCAACTGGCAGCCGAGCCTGCAAGCGCTGGGCTGATACGCGCCTATGTTGCAGACTCCGCTGACCATCCAAAGGCTGTACGACGACAACCGCGACACCCTGCAACTCGGCTGGTTCGCAGGGTTCCCGGGCGGCGAACGCCTGATCTCGGGCGATGCGGTCTCGGCCGCCGACCAGGTCGGCCACCTGAACCTGATCCACCCGGGCCGCATCCAGGTGTTCGGCCACCAGGAGCTGAATTACTATCAGCGCCTGAAATCAGGGTCGCGCAGCCACGTGATCGGCGAGCTGATCGCGGGCGGCCCGCCGGCCCTGATCATCGCGCAGGGCCTGGACACGCCGCCCGACATCCTCGCCATCTGCGACGAGCAGAACATTCCCTTGTTCTCGACGCCGCTGCCGGCGGCGCAGGTGATCGACTTCCTGCGGGTCTATCTGTCCAAGAAACTGGCACAGCGCGTGATCATGCATGGCGTGTTCATGGACGTGCTCGGCGTGGGCGTCCTGATCACCGGCGATTCCGGCCTCGGCAAAAGCGAGCTGGGCCTGGAACTGATTTCGCGCTCGCACGGCCTGGTGGCCGACGACGCCGTCGAGTTCTCGCGCATCGCCCCCAACATGATCGAAGGCCGCTGCCCGCCGCTGCTGCAGAACCTGCTCGAAGTGCGTGGCCTCGGTTTGCTCGACATCAAGGCGATCTTCGGCGAGACCGCCGTGCGCCGCAAGATGCGCCTCAAATTGATTGTGCACCTTGTGAAACGCGGCGCGCTGGACGAGGAAGTCGAGCGATTACCCTTCCACTTCCCGACCGAGGACGTGCTGGGCCTGCCGATCCGCAAGGTCGTGATCCCGGTGGCCGCCGGCCGCAACATCGCGGTGCTGCTCGAGGCTGCCGTGCGCAACACGATCCTGCAATTGCGCGGGATCGATACGCTGCAGGAGTTCATGGAGCGGCAGCGGCAGGCGATGTCGAGCGACTGACGCGATTGCGGTATCATTACCGCATGCGCATCGTCCTTCTTACCGGTATCTCGGGCTCCGGCAAATCCGTGGCCCTGAACGTCCTCGAAGACGCAGGTTACTATTGCGTCGACAATCTCCCCCCTGCCCTGCTGCCGGCCCTGGTCAAGACCGTGGACGGCGCCGACAACAAGTGCGTCGCCGTTGCGGTCGATGCGCGCAGCGCCGACTCGCTGGCGGAACTGCCGTCGACGGTCCAGTCCCTGCGTGACGAAGGCCATGAAGTGCGCGTGATCTTCCTGACCGCCAGCACCCATTCGCTGGTGGCGCGTTTTTCGGAAACGCGGCGCAGCCATCCGCTGTCGCACGAACTGCGTCCGGGCGAGAACCCGTCGTCGCGCCGCACCCTCATCGAATGCATTTCCGAGGAGCGCGAACGCCTGCTGCCGATCGAAAAGCTCGGCCACGTGATCGATACCTCGGAACTGTCGGCCAACAAGCTGCGCGCCTGGGTCAAGGAACTGACCGAGATCGAATACGCGCCGCTCACGCTGTATTTCGAATCCTTCGCCTTCAAGCACGGCGTGCCGCTGGACGCCGACTTCGTGTTCGACGTGCGTGCCGTGCCGAACCCGTATTACGACGTGACGCTGCGCCCGCTGACCGGCAAGGATGCGCCCGTGATCGCCTTCCTGGACGCCCAGCCGCAGGCGATCGAGCTGCTGTCCGACATCCGTGCTTTTGTTGCCAAGTGGCTACCGTCGTTCAAGAAGGACAACCGCAGCTACCTGACCGTGGCGGTGGGCTGCACCGGCGGACAGCACCGCTCGGTCTACATGGCCGAGCGCCTGGGCGCCTACTTCGGCGATACCGAGCGCGTGGTGGTGCGGCACCGGGAGCAGCACCAGGGTTTGCACTAAGTTGGTTGACGCGCCTGGTCATACCCAGCCGGTCAGGTAAAACACCCCGATCACGAAGAACACCGCCAGCGTCTTGATGATCGTCACCGCAAAGATCTCGCGGTAGGACTCGCGGTGCGTCAGCCCGGTCACCGCCAGCAGGGTGATCACCGCCCCGTTGTGCGGCAGCGTGTCCATGCCGCCGCTGGCCATAGCCACCACCCGGTGCAGCACTTCCATCGGAATCTGCGCCGCTTCCGCACCGCGGATGAACAGGTCGGACATCGCCGCCAGCGCAATGCTCATGCCGCCCGAGGCCGAGCCGGTGATGCCGGCCAGCGAACTCACCGACACCGCCGCATTCACCAGCGGATTCGGAATCCCCTTTAACGCGTCGCTGACGACGATGAAACCCGGCAGCGCGGCGATCACGCCGCCGAAGCCGTATTCGGATGCCGTGTTCATTGCTGCCAGCAGTGCGCCGCCGACGGCGGTCTTCGAGCCATCGGCAAAGCTTTTGCTGATGCGGCGGAACGCGGTGGCGACCACCAGCAGGATCCCGAGCAGCAGCGCCGCTTCGACCGCCCAGATCGCGACCACGGTTTTCACGGTGGCCGTCACCGGCGCGTGCACGCCCGGCAGCACCGACGCTGGCACCGTGTAGGCGTCGCTGCCGTACCAGACCGGGATCATGCGCGTGAACAGGAAGTTGGCGGCGCCCACCAGCACCAGCGGCAGGATGGCGATGGCCGGATGCGGCAGCGCTTCCTTGTCGGCGGTGTGCGGTTCGTTGGCCAGCGACGATCCATAGCCTTCGCCGGTGGCCATCGCGGCGCGGCGGCGCCACTCCAGGTACGCCAGGCCGACCACGATGATGAACAGCGAACCGATCGTGCCCAGCACCGGCGCCGCCCAGCCGGTGGTCTTGAAGAAGGTGGTCGGGATGATGTTCTGGATCTGCGGGGTGCCCGGCAGCGAATCCATCGTGAACGAGAACGCGCCCAGCGCGATCGCACCCGGCATCAGGCGTTTCGGGATGTTGCTCTGCCGGTAAAGCTCGGCCGCGAACGGATACACCGCGAACACCACCACGAACAGCGACACGCCGCCGTAGGTCAGCAGCGCGCACACGGCGACGATGACGGCATTGGCGCGCGAGCGGCCGATGTAGCGGATCGCGGCCTGCACGATCGATTTCGAAAAGCCCGACATCTCGATCACCTTGCCGAACACGGCGCCGAGCATGAAGACCGGGAAGTAGAGCTTCAGGAAGCCCACCATCTTCTCCATGAAGATCCCGGAGAACACCGGCGCCACGGCCGAAGGCTCGGTGAGCAGCACCGCGCCGAGCGCCGCAACCGGCGCAAACAGGATCACGCTGTAGCCGCGGTAGGCGGCCAGCATCAGGAAAGCCAGGGCGGCGAGGACGATCAGAAACGACATGCAGGCTCCTTTTTTATAAATTGTTTATTTTATTTGGCAGACAGCTGGCGCAGGCGGCGCGCCTTCAGGTCTTCGATGCGTTCTTCGTCCCAGGTATAGAAACCCTGGCCGCTGGCGGCGCCCAACTCTCCCTTGTCCACGTGGCCGCGCATCAGTTCGAGCACGTCCTCGTCCTTGGCCAGTTCGGGCATCAGGTTGGCGCCGATGCCTGCCAGGGTATGCAGTCCGCCCAGGTCGGCGCTTTCGAACGGGCCCATGATGCTGTAGCGGCGCCCGAGGCAGGCTTTCATGACGGCGTCCACGGTCTCCGGCGTGGCCGCTCCCGAACGCACGATGTGCAGGGCTTCTCGCAGCACGGCGAACTGCAGGCGGTTGCCGATGAAGCCGGGGATCGCCGCTTTCAGCACCACCGGTTCGGCCTCGATCCCGGCCAGCAGCTGCACGCTGCGTTCGACCACGGCGGCGTCGGTGGCGCTGCCCGGCACCACCTCGACCAGCGGAATCGCATGCGGCGGATTCCAGAAGTGCGCGACCAGAAAGCGTCCGCGCCAGTTCATGTGCTCGGACAGCGCGTCCGGCGGGAAGCCGCTGGTGTTGCTGGCGATGATGGCATCCGGGGCAACGACGGCTTCCAGCTGCGCATACAGCGCGTGCTTGAGCGCCAGCACTTCCGGAATCGCCTCGATGACGATGGCGGCGCCGGCCAGCGCAGCGAGCTCGCCGCCGACGCGCAGGCGCGACAGTGCGCCATCGCGCTGCGCCGCATCGATGACGCCGGCATCCAGCAGCTCGGACAGGATGCCGGCCGCGACGGCCGGCATGCCGGCTGCGCGCTCCTGGCTGGCTTCGATGACCAGCACCGTGTGGCCGGCCAGCGCAAACTTGGTGGCGATGCCGACGCCCATCAGGCCGCCGCCGGCTACGCCGACGATCTCTTCATGTGCCATGGTCTTGCTCCTTTCAGAAAAACTCGTCCAGCAGCCGGTAGAAAGCCGCACGTTCCGGATCGGGTGCGGCGCCATACTCACTCAGGAAAGGTGCAACCCATTCCGGTCCCAGTACCTCCCCGACGTCGCGCGTGGCCAGCAGGCGCACCGCGATGGCCGGATCGAGGCCGGCCTCCTCCAGGTTCCGTCCCTGCACGGCGCCCAGCAGCATCCAGTCGTGCCCCGCCTCCTCCATGAACCCGCGCACCGGCGCACAGGGAATGCCGGCGGCGTCCAGCCAGCGCAGGCGCTCGGCTTCGCCGGGCAGCTCGGCGAGCGGCCCGGCCGGCTCGGTCTTCAGGTACAGCGCAGGCTCGCCCGGCGCATCGAGGCGGAACACCGCCGCTTCCGAGCACCCTTGCGTGGCCTCGGTCCAGCGGTAGCCTCGCAATCGTTCGTGCCAGGCGGCGGGCACCCGGGATGCGGCGTCGGTGTGGTCCATGGTCAAAGATGGCGCAGCGGATGTGCGTATGCCGGCCACACCGGCGCAAAGAAATCCGTCACCATCTGCGGCGTGACCTGCTCCAGCGCCGGCGGATTCCACTGCGGCGCATTGTCCTTGTCGATGACCAGCGCGCGCACGCCCTCCAGGATCTCGCCATGCTCGAAGGTGCGGCGCACCAGCGCACGTTCCAGGCGCAGGCAATCGGCCACGTCGAGTGACGCGCCGCGCACCAGCAGTTCGTGCGTCACGCACAGCATCAGCGGCGAGCGCTGGCGCATCGCGGCCAGTGCCTTCTGTGCAAATGGATCCGTCTCCTGCGCCAGCGCAGCCATCATGTCCGTCACCGGGCCGGCGCCGAAACAGCGGTCGATCAGTTCGCGATGGATCTCGAGCTCGCTGTTTCCAGCCTGGGCCTGCGCCGCAAACGGCGCGGCAAAGGCGCGGATCGCGGCCGGCAGATCGGCACCCGGGGTCGATGCAATCAGCGCATCCAGCGCCGCCAGCTGCGCCGACGGGATGAACACGTCGGCCAGGCCCACGGTCAGCGCGTCGGCCGCGCCGATGGTGGCGCCGGTGAGGCCCAGGTACCAGCCGAGCCGGCCCGGCGCATGGGACAGGAAATGGCTGCCGCCGACGTCCGGGAACATGCCGATGTTCACCTCCGGCATCGCCATTTTCGTGCGCTCGGTCACGATGCGCAGCGCGCAATCGGGTCCGCCCTGGGAGATGCCCATGCCGCCCCCCATCACCACGCCATCCATCAGCGCGATGTAGGGTTTCGGATAAAAGTGGATCAGGTGATTCAGCGCGTATTCTTCGGTGAAGAAATCTTCGAGCAGTGCGCTGCCGCCCTGCGGTGGCAGCTGGCCCACCTGGTGGAAGAAGCGGATGTCGCCGCCGGCGCACAAGGCTTTTTCGCTGCTGCTGCGGATGAGCACTGCATCGACAGCGGGGTCGTCGCGCCAGGCCAGCAGGCTGGATGCGAGCGCGCGCACCATGTCGAGCGACAATGAGTTCAGGGCTTTCGGCCGGTCCAGGATGATCGTGCCGGTGCGGTTCTCCACCCGGGTCTGCACGTATTCGCTCATGTTATTTTTTATGGATTTTAAAATAACATTGTAGCGTGCGGATGGGCCATAAAAGCAAAAAGGGCGCCAATGCGCCCTTCGTCTGTGGTGCTGCGGCCGGCAGGTTTATGCCGTGGCCGGAGCCTCGCCTCCATCTTCAGTGAGGCGCTTGAGCGCCGTGTGACTGTGATTTTGCAGCATTTGCTTGTACTTCACGACCTGGCGGTCGAGGCGGTCCATCAACATGTCGATCGCGGCGTACAGGTCATGTGCGGCGCTCGTGATATGGAGGATCTTGCCGGCAACACGCAGGTTGATCTCGGCCTTCTGGCGCTTTTCTTTCTCGGTAAGGTTGTCGATGCAGAGGATCACATGGGAGTCGATCACTTGATCGAAATGGCGGGTAATGCGTTCCAGCTTGTTCTGTACGTATTCACGGATGGCGGGGGTAACATCGAGATGATGACCACTGATGGTGAGATTCATACACACTCCTCCTG
>Ga0308160_10003242_pt1 | contig 18541 bp, 25 predicted proteins | sample PhyFR1_FD_201036 | JGI IMG/M metagenome (GOLD analysis project Ga0308160, IMG submission 201036) | Phyllosphere microbial communities from UC Gill Tract Community Farm, Albany, California, United States - DLSLF.R1 | ecosystem: Host-associated > Plants > Phyllosphere > Unclassified | place: USA...
GGTGCTCAGTCAATTGGTGAGTCTGCCTGCTGAGGAGAATGTGCCCGGCCAAGCTCTGACACCCGCGTGCTGTCCAGACTCGGCCTTTGTCGACCGGGCCGACATCAAACAGTATATTGGCCTCCCACCCCAGCAGGCAATATACTGGATCCTCTGCGGCTGTCTGACGGAGCTCATGCGGAGCCGGATAGTGGAGGATATGGTCCGTCGATCGAGAGCCCATCTTGCTCGTGCGCAGTGCTGACGGCGCTGCTTCTTGGCTGCAGGACCTTCTCGATTGGAAGACGGCCGAGCTGTTCCACAGCACTGGTGTGTCCGCTGCAAAGAGGGATAGCGCGAAGCGTCTGAGTCTCAAGCTCTATGCGCTCGCCGGTCGTTGCTCGGTGCGCTCTCACATGCCGAGGCGCCCCTCAATTGACCAAGCTCGCTGACTCTGCCGCTTCCGGATTCACAGGGCATGTCGGGCCGCACGCTGCGCCGCCTTCCCGTTCTCGCACATGCGCGCCACATCTCGCTCTCTGCTCTGCCAGACGTCGGTGGCAAGGCGACTCGACTCGAGACCTGGATCGGCGCGATGGAGAAGGTTGTCGACGAGGAACGTATCGCGATGCAGAGCGTCAAAGACGGAGGCACAACAGATCTATGAGGATCCCCGGACGAATAAGGATCGCGACCCCCATTGCAAGGCAAGCTGGGATAGTTGCAAATTGGTCATGTGAGAGCTGACGAGCAGGGGCGAGTGGGGTCAGACGGCGACCTTCTTGAGGAAGTCCTTCATCTTGCCGATGGCGCCGGCCGACGGCTTGGACGGCTTGTTGAGCGGGCGCTCACTCTTCCAAGAGCTGCTCCGGGGCTTGTCGGAGTTGGGAGGTAGCGTGGGGTCGTCGGTCGGTGTGATTGGCGAGGCTGGGAGGGTGACGATGCTGTTGGATGGAGAGGTCGGCGCAAAGGTCGAAGACAGGAAATCGGTCTTGCCGTGCTCCTGGAGGGCCTGGAGGTCGAGAGAGGCTAGCAGCGGCGGGATGGCCAATCGTCGACCGGGGGGAACTGGTTCCACGTTCGCAGCACCGGCCACTGCAGCCGCAGAGCGGAGGCTGCCGTCCTTCTTCAAGTCGAAGACCGAGACGAGCCGCTCGGGCGCCTCGCCGGTCCATGCGTCTAGGTCGCCATCATCTGGTGCGTATGCGGTCTCGAATATGATCTCCTCGACAGACCAGTCAGCGTCAGCCGCGCAGAGACCGCGAGCGCATTTGAGGTCGGACGTCCTCCGCAGGTGCGAGGTGAAGTGCTGCGGCCAGTGTGGGAGCGGCTGCCCGCCTTTGCCGACCTCGGAGAGCAGCCAGGCCCACTCTTGCTGTGGGTCAAAAGTGCCGGCCTGTCAGATCTGTTCGCTCGTTCGCGATCAGGATCAAGACTGACCTCCTCCTCCAAGTCGAGCCAGACGTGGCCGTCCTCGGAGACGTGCTCGGTGTTGCGGCCGGCGCCAACGTGCCGGGTGATCGACTCGCCACGCCAAGCGACATTCTTGGACCCGGGCTGGCGCGTCTTCTTGGGTTTGACGGGCTACGGCAGAAAAGGAGACAAGTCAGTCCTAGATATTCGACAGACTCATCCGTATGATGATGCGCCGCACCAGATTGCCCAGGAACTCTTCAATCTCGACCTTCTTGGCGTAAGGTAGCGGCCGTGCCTGTTCCGCCATCTTGCGCCGCTCCTTCTCCCGCTTGACCTGCTCCTTATCACGCGCCGGCAGCGGTCCCTTGGAGGCGTTGCCCTGGCCGGCCCTGCCGCTTGCCTCCAAGCATGGCGGAGCAGCAGTCCGCAGTGGCATGGCCTGCCGCATCGGCGACGTGTACGACCGCCGGCGGGCGCCTGCGAGTGGCGTCCGAGGCGGCGAGTACTGGAAGCGGTCGAGGGAGAGTGACGACGTCGAGCAGAGACGCGTTGTCCGAGTTCGACCGTACGGGCCTGATGCTGCCAGGCCGAAGGATGCTGTCGTCGGCGATACGCCGGGGGAAGTTGGCGGCGAAGGCTGTAGCTGGTAGCCGATCGGCAGCGTATCAAACGCGCCGAGGGATAGGGCCCAGTCGGATCGGCCAGAGTGGGCGCTCGACGTTGAGGGCGAACGCTGGAGCCGGAGTTCGAGCAGACGGGCGGCCGACGGCGTCGCGTTCAGGATGAATATCTCGGGCGGCGGCGCCTTCCGCATATGGGGCCGGCGAGCTGCATCGGGTGTTTTGATCGAGTCGATGCCGGACGGCGTCTGCTCCGTGACGAGCGGCTGCCGCAGGGACGACCGACGCCGGGGCTGTTCTTCGGCTTCTAGGAAGGGGGTCGCGCTCGGCGACAGACCGGGCGTCGGTGGGTAGGACGAGGGCGTTGCGGGGGAGGCCGCGGCCATCTCAGAGCCAAAGTCTTTGGAGCGTGGTGAAGGCGCGAAGGAGGACCTTAGGGCCGAGAGCGGAGTGTAGGATGACCGACGCGAGCGCGGCTGCGAGTGGAACTTGGGGTTGGAGGCGGACCGCCGGCGGTGGCGGGCCTTGTTCGCAAGCGACGTTGCCGTCGGGTCGTCGGCGTCCGGCGGCGGCGGCGGTGCGGCCCTGCGCTTGGCGAGCTGCTGGCGAGCCCGGAAGGACTGGGTGTTACCGAGGACGGCCGAGGGCGTGAAAGGCTGGCTGAGGAAAGATGGGCTGTCGGCTCCGGGCGAGAGGCCTTGCGTCGGCGAGAGGTCAGCGAACGAGTCGAGCAAGGCTTGCGTGCGAGCCGAGGTCGGCGAGGTCGAGCTGGTGGTCGTCGTTGTCGTGATGGGTAAGACGAGGAGGGTAGCCGCCATCTTGTCGAGGTCGTGTCGAGCTCTCGGCCTGATTTGGTTTGGGGCTCAGCAGAGTGAGGGGTGTGTGTGTGTGTGTGTGTCGGTGCGGCCGTGGGGCAAGGAGGGACGGAGGCTGCTGAGCTGGTCGGGGGGCGAGGATCGAGAGCAGATGAAGGGTTGGAGGGCCGCAACGAGCAGGAAGGTTCGTCAGCTGCTTCGGGACGCTTTTGCGGCCATCAAGGGGAGCCCGGTCAGCAAGCCTCTGGCGGGGCCGACCGGCAGGAGGGGCAGGTAAAAGGGAAGGACGACGGTTTGGGGAACAAAAGGCAGATGGCCGGAGGACCTCTCGCCGGCGTGGCGGCGCGAGATGAAACGCCGCAGCCTTGTCCTCGCGCCCTGCCCCTTAGATAGTCCTTAGTTTTCATCGCCTTCTCGACTCGCGTGGGCCGTGGGCCGGCCGGCTGCGGCAGCCGAGCTGAGTTCCGATGACGGCCGATCCGGGGCGATCGACCACTCCAAGTCTCAGGATCGCAGGCGAGAACAAGGACGAGAAGAAGTCGCATGCATGCGAGAGCCGTCGAGACCGCCCTCCGGAGAGCGGGTCGCGCGGGGTGCGGGGGCAACGAGAAGGAGAGCAGCGCAGTGTGCAGGGGAAAGCAAAGGGTCAAAGGGAACGTCGGGCGAGGTCGAGGGCGGCAAAGTGCCCTCGGCAGGAAATGCAGATGGAACGGGGAGCAGGCAGTAGCGATACAGGAGGAAAGGTCGGAGTCCTGGTCGTTCCAGGAGGTCAAGGGTAACAACCGGCATGCGCTGCAGTGAACAAAGCAAAGGAGAAGAGGACTAGGCAGTTGGACTCCTGGAGCCCTTGGTCAAACAGAATCAACGGATCCTCGGCAAGACGAAAAGGAGGAGGTCAAAAGTAGTTGCCGAGCGGGTTGCCGAAGGTGTCGGGCGTGCCTTTGCCTGGAGCGGGAATGACAGGCTGGTCAGCTGAGTCGGCCGTGACGACGAGGGCGTCGCTCGAGACACACCGTTCGTCGTCGGATTGCGCCGCCTGGCACTCGGCGCCTCCTCCATCGGAGGCGTCAACGGCGCCGGCGCCGTCTCGTCGAAGGCCACCCCGGTCGTGATGCTGAGGCCGTCGGCGACCCTCGACCGCGGCGTGCGATAGGCGCTATCGCTCGGGTTGTCGTCGTACTGGCCGTCCTGGTCGTCATCATCGTAGTACTGGCCGAGCGAGTAAACGCTCTGCCCGTGCTCAAGGTCCTGAGGGAAGGCCGGCGACGGCGGGCCGCTGGCAACCTCGTCCGAGTAGATCGAGCATGAGTCGCGGTCGCCCAAACCTCGCGAGAAGCTTGGGACGGCAAGAGCGCTGCCGAGCTCGGCCATGGGGATCGCGTTGCCGACCATTGCGGCCTCGGATTGGCCCGCGATACCCTCGCCGGCACCAAAGTCGCCAATCTCTGCCGCCGACGATTTTGGCCTCGATGCGAGGGCGCCCGAGTCGGCGTTGCGCAGCGTTGCCGACACCTGCGTCGCGCCGAAGGAGACGATGCTCGGCCGATTGGCGCTCGATGCCGCGCTCATCTCTGGCGGCTCGAGCGGACGCTCGTACGCTGGCTTTGTCGGGCCGCGCGCGTCCAGTAAGTGATGGCTGTAAGCGTCTGGACCTTCCGACAAATGGCCTCTATCCGCTGAAGGGCGGCGGAGCGATTTCTGTCGGGCAGCCCAGATCGGGGCAGCCGTCGCATCAGAGGCTGTCGCGCCGTCGGCCAGCTGGTGGAACGCCCGCGACCGACCACCAGACGCTGCGTCCGATGATGAAAACGGCGCAGGGTTGCCGATGAAGGACGAGGGGACGCCAAAGATGCTGCGCCGTCTGCCACCAGAGGTCGGCCCGGCAGGTGACGACGAGAGGCCGTTGACGTCGGGCGTGCGGCGGCGACGCCACTTGAAGACCGTCAGGATGATGAGACCTGAAGGGAAGGAGCCAATGTCAGGTCAGCATCAGTGCGACGGCAGATCGTCAGCTCGACGCACCGAGAAGGGCGGTGCCGCCGACGGCGGCCGCAATGTAGATCCCGAGAGATGCACTGGCCGAGAAGGCACCATTGTTGGCGGAGGACAAAGGCCTTGACGCCGCCGAAGAGGTGGGCGAAGCCGATGCGAGGATGGACGAGGACGAGGCGTCGGTAGCGGACGTTGTGACGGCAGCTCTAGGTCATGGCCAAGGATGAGTGTCAGCTCCGAGTGCCATGCACGAGAGGTCCAGGTAGAGGTCGGCGCACTGGGTCTGGACGGTGGCGGCTCGGAAGGAGTCGACGAGCATGACCCCATCGCCGCCTTCGCCGACGTTGCGCATCTCGAAGCGATGAGGGCCGTCTGCAAGCCCGCTTGCAAACCACAGCAGCTGACCGCCGGTGATGTCGTCGTCGGCGTCGATGTTGGCGCCGGCGCGGACAATGCCGAGGCTCGCTCCGTCGATGAACGGCTCGAAGGCGCCGACCATAGGGCTCAATGGGGCGTAGACTGCGAGATCGGTACCGCTGAAGTTGAAGCCGAGGGTCGCACCGACGGTCGAGGTCCAAGCGAGCGAGTTGTTAACGGCGGACGAGAGGAGCGGCATAAGCAGAGCTGCCTGGGTCTCGTTGAGGATGTTGGCTGATGGATTCGAGGTCGACATGAGCGACCAGCCCGCAGACAGAGCAATTTCGCCCGTCTGCCAAGCGCTGTCATCCAGAGCCGAGACTTCGACCGACGAGCTGGGTGGGGGAGGTAGAGCGTCAGCAAGGGCATACTGGCACAGACTGAGAAAGCGTTGGTCTGACCCCTCGCGGTGCACCTCGATGCCAGTGATGCGGGCAACGCCCTCCCGGCTAAGCTGACGCGTCGTATCCCGCGACTGGAAGACAGCTTCGAGGCTATGCGTCCCGAATGGCAGGCCGGTCAGGTTGGCCGATGTCGTCGTTGTCAGGTCGGCCATGGTTGAGTAGACCGTGCCGTTGCACGACAACGTCAGGTTGTAGAACGACGTCGGCTGGAAGAGGACGCTGAAGCCAGTGCCTGTGTTTGGGCAGATGCGGAGCAGGATTTGAGTCAATAGCGTCGCCCAAGCTGGTCGAGCGGCCGGGTAGGGGAGAGAGCCGTACCCCGGAGCTCGGCCTTCACTGACAGCGGGCTGGTGACTGCCCAGCCCTCGGCGTAGCGTCGACTCAGGCCCGACCAGGCGCCCTCGTTGGCCCAGCCTTGTTGCCAGCCCCCACCGGCCCAGCCGCACGAGGGTCCGTTGATGCAAGGGCTGAAGGCGAGGAGGGGCGAAAACGTTGAGACGAGCGTCGTGAGGGTCGCTAGCGGCATGTCGAGAACTGGGAGTTCGATGGCGCAGCGCTCGGTCGGCCGTTCTTCTCCGTCGCACAGTGAAAAGGAAAGGAAGGCGTCGAGAAGGACCGGAGAGGTGCAAGGCGGTGAGGCTGGGCAAGGAAGGGGACAGGAGGCGGTCGAGTCGAGCCGAGAGGGGTGCCAGTGACCGACGTCGGCTAGCGAGGCGGCGCGAGCTGGTCAACAGCCGCTGAGAAAGAGGAGGAAGGGAGGAAAGGAGTGTCGGGTGGCCGTTGGGCACGCTTGCAGGCTCAAGCTTTGCGACGGCTAGGGTGAGGGTTGGGAGGGCGTCGACGGGCGCAGGAGGCAGCAGAGGAAGGCAAGGCTCGCGGCGGGCCCTCGCGGCGGAGCTCGTGCGGCCGACTGCGCGGCGGACCAAGAACAGGCGCGTGACGCAACCCTGCCCTTCCTGACCGCTGCCTTCAAACGAGAGAGAAACGCGACACTTGGACGCTACGCGACATGGGATCAGGTGCAGCAGGCCAGCTCGGCCTTGCGGCAGTAGCAACTCGACCGGATCTCGACGTCGGCCACGGCGAGAGCAATGTCGAGGTCAGCCTTGACGATGTTGGCGAGCGCAGGCTGGCCGAGCTTGCGGAGGCACTCGTGGTAGCCGTGGAGGGCCCAGACGTTGCACGGGTGCCGGTGCGCCCGAGGTAAGGTCGCGTCAAAGCCGAGGTCGGCTGCGTAAACGGCCGCAGCATCCTCGACGTGACCCTGTTCGAGGAGGAGGGCCGCGAGTGCGTGCCGCGGAGGCTGCATCCAGCCCCAGGGCTCGGCGTAGACGAGGTTGTCCGAACGACGGACGGCCTCGCGCAGGTGGACGAATGCTGCGTCGAAGTTGCCCTTGCGATAGTCGAGCTCGCCCGCCAGCATTGACTCGCCGACGGCGAGGATCGAGTGGGCCGAGTTGGGGTAGGCCATCCGCGTTACAGGAACGGCGGCGCAGGCCGCACGGAAGAGCCGCTGCTCCTCCTCGGCCTTAGCGACGTGGCCGAGGACGGCGTACGCGACGCCACGAGCGTAGCGGAGCGTCGCCGTCGTCACCGCAAAGAGCACCTGGTCGGCCGGGATCGGCAGAGCGAGCAGCTCGTCCCACCGACCGAAGCGGACGAGGATGTGAGCCCGGTCAGCCCGGAAGGTCTCGAACCAATCGGCGTTGTCGCCGAGCCGGAGGAGGCGGTCCGACAGAATGCGCTCGATCTCGTCGACGCCGGCCCGAGCTACCTCGAGCTGGCCGCTGAAGAGCGCCGCGTAGACGAGGAACTCGGCATTGTGTGTGCGGTAGATGGCGTAGAAGTCCGAGTCGTTGGTGAAGCGCTCGTACTCGCGGTCGGCGACGATGGCCTGCGCGTTGGATGCGATCGCCCGCCGGTAGTCGCCCGTGACGATATCGATGTGCGAGGGCATGTGCCGCAGGTGACCGGACGAGGGAATCAGGTCGCGGAGCCGGTCGCCGGGGACAATGGCGAGCTCGGGCGTCGGCGAGAGCTCCACCAGATGGATCCAGAGATGGAGGACGCCGGCGTGCGTGTGGCTCCGCGGGTCGACGAGTGCCCTGGCGAGGACGTCGCGGATCTCGAGCGTGTGCGCGTCGACGTTCGGCTTGCCCGTCGGGATATCCCATAGCTGCCAGGGCGCGAGGTTCATGCGCGAGTCGGCGTAGATGGCCGCGACGTCGAGGTCGTCGCCGTAGCGGGCGTAGACGTCGCGCATAGCATCACCCCATAGGCGGGTGCAGTGCTTGAGTTCGGCCGCGGTCGGCGTCGGCTCGGCCGGGTAGCGGAGGAGCAGCGCCTCAGCGAGCGCTCGCTCGAGCGGATCGGTCGCGTGCTGGACGGCGAGCTCAGCCGCCCGGACGCACGCCGCGAGCAGGCCGGGCAGCTCCTCCTTTGACCGCAGCTGGAAAGGCCTGTTATAATTCCCTCCGTTCGCATAGGAGACGCCAAGGTAGGCCATCGAGCAAGTCGGATCCTCCAGGAGAGCCCGCTGGAAGCACCGGACGGCCTCCTCATGGTTGAAGGCCCATGTCCAAGTCAGGCCGCGGTCAAACCAGATTTGAGCGGCCGGCGAGCTCGTCCGGATCGGCCGCGTGCACTTGCCGAGGTCGTACGGGTACGTCGCGATGTCCGAGGCCTCGAGCTCAAAGGGAACGACGAGCGGGTCGAGCGAGGCGGGCCGAGCTGGCCTCGGGGTAGATGCGGACGAGCTTGAGCTGGCTGCGAGCGGGATCGTGACCATGGCGCCGCCGGGTGAGCCTGTATGAGTGTTTGGAAGGCGGAAGGGGAGGGCGTTCTGCGAGCGCTCCGGAGACGAGGGCGAGCGAACGCATCGAGAGGTCGACCCGGGAGGTTCGGCTCTGGCCGAGGGCGTTACGCATCACGCTGTCTTGCCTCACCGAGCTGTTGAGCCGTAACGCGCGCGAGCGACGCCGCGCCGCGCCCGACGACGCCGCTCGGTTCCCGCCAGGCAGGCCCGGCGAGCTCGACGTTCAGCCCCGACCTCGTTGCCCTGCCCTCCCAGCCCTTCATCCTCCTCCTCCTGCACAGCATGCTGCCTTCGTCGACGTTCGCGGCAGCCGTCGTGGCGATGCTCGTAGCTCTGCCAGCGACCGATGCCTTTTATCTGCCCGGTCCGTCCCCTCGCCTCATCGTCACCAACCGCGCCGTTCGCCGCGCCCTGATCTCAAGCTGACCTCGACCTGCTTCGCTTTGACAGGAACCGTGCGTGGCCTGCTGTCTTGGACAAGGTGACGTCTGGAGCTTGCGACTGATTCTTCAACTCCCGCTGTGCTGCTGCAGGCCCCGAGGGACTACACGTCGGGCGAGCAAGGTGCGCATCACCCGCCGCAGCCCGCAGCCGGCCGGCCGTGGCTTGGCTCGAGCTCCCCCCGCTGGCGAGACCCAGGACCTGACTGTGTACTCCTCCAACCTTGCTGTCAGTTCTCGTTTCGACCAACGCGATTGCACCAATGCTGTCGACAAAACTCGTGCGTCCTTGCTGAGCTGCTGGGCTGGCTGATGCCGCTCCCGCGACCGACGCGACGGCCGAGCTGATGGCCTCTCACTCGCCTCAACCCGACCGGACGCGACAACGACGACGATGACAGATGTCGATGATCTCCTGTCCGTTGGCCGAATACCCCCATCTGCCGGTCGCAGTACCTATGCTGAACCTTCGTCGTGCCTTCTAGACGACTACTACGATGAGAAGCTGCACATGTGCGCCCCCGAGGGCGGCGCGCAGAAGGAGCCCGAGAGCCTGGGCTCCATCCTCTTTGGCGACCGCGTCTTCAACACGCCATTCAACGTGCGGCTCGCCCCTCGGCTTTGCAGGTCATGTCTGTCCAATCCTGACGATTCCCTGCCGATCAAACCCTTCTTCAGATCCGGATGCTGCAGAATGTCTCTTGCCAAACGCTGTGCCTATCGACCGTTCCCAAGGACGACGCCGCTTTCATCAACCAGCTCATCAAGGAGGACTATGGCTACAACTTTCTCGTAGACGGCCTACCGGCGGCCGAGATCAAGCGCGAAGAGCGCACGGGCGACAAGTTCTACGATGTCGGCGGCGTCAACCTCGGCGACGACGAGACCAATCCAGACGTCCCGGCGCTCAACAACCACTTTGACATCTTCCTTGAGTGCGCCCGACCGGCTCGACCGACCGCTGAGCACCCTCGCGCTGAAAATTAATCGGACGGCTGGCTGTGTTGCAGGTATCACACGCGCGACAACATCAACTACCGGATCGTCGGCGTGCTCGTCTACCCGCGCTCGTCAGTTCTGGCTCCTTTCGGTGACGACCACAAGCGCTGACTTGCGTCATCGCACCGCGTCTTCCAGGACCGCTTCGCTCGTCGAGGGCAAGACCGAGCCCAATTGTCAGGCGCCGACGTCGCAGATCCTGAGCGAGACGTCCGACAATCAGAGTACGTGTCAGGATCAGCCCGGCCGAGTCGAGGGCTGCACCAAGCGCTGACGCAATGGGCGACCGCAGTCTTCTACACGTATTCGGTCGGCTTCATCGAGTCTTCGGTGCCGTGGGCCGTCCGGTGGGACAAGTACCTGCACGTCTTCGACCCTAAGGTGAGCAGCCGTGCCCCTCTCCGGCTTCATCCTGGCGCAGGCCCTTGACAAGGTCGCGACGACTGCAGATCCACTGGTTCTCCCTTATCAACTCGATCGTCATCGTCGCCTTCCTCTGCGTCATGGTCAGCACGATTCTGTATCGGCACGTCTCGAACGACATCAACAAGTACGCTCCTTCCGCCACTACTTTGCGCCGGACGATCGCTCGTCCCCCCGGGCTTACTAGGCTGCTTGGTCCACAGGTACCACGCTCTCGACCTGTCCGAGGATATGAATGTCCAAGAGGACCAGGGCTGGAAGCTCCTGCACGGCGAGGTCTTCCGCGCGCCGTCGCACCCGCTCGTCCTCTCGACAATGGTCGGGACCGGCGCCCAGCTGAGCGCGATGGTCGCCGTCACGCTCGTCTTTGCGCTGTTCGGCTTCCTCTCGCCAAGCCTCCGCGGTAGTCTTGCCTCGACGATGCTCGTCTTCTGGACGCTCTTCTCCTGCATCAACGGCTACGTCTCGACCCGCATCTATCTGTCGTTCGGCGGCGAAGCCATCAAGAAGCTCGCCTTCCTGTCTGCGACTCTCTTCCCGACGTACGTCCTATGCTACTCCGCGAGCCGGCTCCAATCGATGCAGATGCTGACTCGCGCTTCTCCTTTCGCTCGGTCCAGCATCATCTTTGCGGTCATCTTCCTCCTCAACCTGTTCCTCGTTGGCGCCGGTTCGTCGGGCGCCATCCCCTTCGGCACGATCCTTGCTGTCGTCGCCCTCTGGTTCCTCATCTCTGTCCCCCTGGCGGTCGCTGGTGTCTGGCTCGGCATCCGGCACGGCGCACTCGAGCACCCGACGCGCGTCAACCCGATCCCGCGCCAGATCCCCCCGGGCCCGACGTATCTGAAGAAGTGGCCCGCGGCGGCGCTCGCTGGCCTGCTACCTTGGGCGGCCGCTTTCGTCGAGCTTTTCTTCGTGCTCTCGAGTCTCTTTGGCAGCAAGGCCTACTACGCCTTCGGCTTCCTGTTCCTGACGCTTTGCATCGTTATCCTCGTGCGTACCGTACGTCCAAAGCTGGGTCTGTTCGGAGGCTGATCACCGCCTGTTCTTGCTTCGGACACGCTGCAGACCACGGCGACGATCACCGTCCTCTTCACCTGTGGGCTCCTTGCTTCCTTCACTATCGAGCGCGTCCGCGTTCGTTCTGAGCTCACCGCCGTCCTTAACTTGCAGACTTCTCGCTCTGCGCCGAAAACTACCGCTGGCACTGGTACGCCTTCACGACCGGCGCTGGCTCGTCCCTTTGGCTCTTCCTCTACGGCCTCTTCTACATGGCCTCGCGGCTCTCGCTCGACAGCTTTACGAGCGTCGTGCTCTATCTCGGATACCTGTGCGCACCCTCTGCGCGGTCAGCACACAGGGCTGCCCACTAACGCTTCAATCTTCTTCGCATTTTTTTCAGGCTTCTGCTCTGTCTAGCAAACTTCCTCATCTCGGGCTCGATTGGCTTCATCGCGTCCTACGTCGCGATCCGCAAGCTGTATGGTGCGTCGGCCGCCAGTAAGACTTTGAACTGCAGGCTCGACGGCTGACTTTGCTGAACCCTTTTGCAGCCGCCGTCCGGATCGACTAGAGGCGTCTCTCACAGGACTTTGCGGTGGCACAAATTGCGCGTCTGACAGAGTCGCACCACAATCCATCGATGACTGCTCATTCTATTCCGACAAGGACATGGTTGCCCTTCCCGACCTGCAGGATCGCGAGCTTCTTCTCGAGCAGGTCGGCCTCGGTGAGCTCGGGCGTGGGCCCGGGCGAGGCGCCAGCAGCCGGTGCCACCTTGTCGCCGTTGAGATAGAAGCCTCCACCAGCGATGATCCGCTGGGCAGCCTCTGCGAAAGAGGGGACAGCGATTTGTTCGGTGCAGCGGTCAGCGTTCAGACATGCTGTTGTGAAGTAAGAGGGACGACGCACTTTGCGAAGAGACGACGCCCGCCGCCTGCGCGACCTTGGTAAGTCGCAGGGGCAGCTCCTCTCGCCTGAAGCGGAGCAAGCGGGGGTCTTCAGCGAAAGCAGCGAGGACAGCCTCGGCCGGGAGCGACCGAGGATCGCGATTCGAGAAGAGGACGTCAGTTTGAACGCGGGCCTTCTCTAAGCCAGACTCTGCGGAGGGAGGAGGCCGAAGAGACGAGAGGTTGGGGGAGGGAAGGGGGAGATGTCAGCAGCGCAAGCGCCAGTGCACCAGAGCGCGAGGTCAAACGACGAACCGCCGTGCACGAGCTGGGTAACCTCGGCAGCCAGCGTGCGCTGAGCCGTGTTGCTGCCGGGGCTCGCCTGGGCCGCGAAACATACGATGGTCAGCCTGCGAGCGGCCGTTGCTGAAAGCAAAAAGCGCGAGATGATAGGTTCAACGCACAGCATGTTTGGCCATGATGGCCTCGATCTGCTCGAGCGACAGGAGGGTGAAGAGCTTGAGGTAGCGGCCGACGTCGGCATCCGGCGTCCGGTAGAAGAACTGGGAAGGGCGTCCCCCACTGACGGTAAGCTACTCGCCGCATCGACCAGCTGCTCGGCCACCGCCGACTCGCACCTGGTAGAAGTCAAAGAGGCTCGTCAAGCGTTCGTCCAGCCAGACGGCGTTGCCCGCGCTCTTGCCAAACTTCTCGCCGCTCGCCGTCGTCAAGAGCGGGATCGTCAGCCCGAATGCGCGCTCCTGCCGAGCCGCCTTAGGCGCCTCCTTGCACTTCTTGCCGGGAAATGAGGGCGTGTCAGCTGCTGGTGCGGGCGTGGCGTTGGCGTAGTGCCGGTGGATGAGGTCGATGCCGGCGACGATGTTGCCCCATTGATCGGATCCGCCGAGCTGGACCGCGCACCCGTGATTCAGGTGGAGGTGCAGGAAGTCCTGGGCCTGGAGGAGCTGGTAGGAGAACTCGGTAAAGGAGATGCCCGACTCTGACGCTAGCCGTGACTTGACGCTGCAAAGTTTCATCGAAGGTGGTCAGCCTCCGTATTCGAGGATCAGAGCGAACGACGACAGAGCAGCGCACCTGTCCTTATTCAGCATTGTCTGCACCCGGGCATGCTTGCCGGTGCCGCGGAGGAAGTCAAGGAGCGACATCTGGCCGAACCAGTCCATGTTGTTGACAACCTTAGGCGTCTGGACAGGTCCAACGGCCTCGACCTTGGCGTCGCCGACCAGTCGAGCGTCGGCATAGGCCTGGCCGCGGGCCAGGAAGCGCTCGTACTGCGCGGTGATGGCCGCAACGTTCGCCTCGAGCTGGGCTTTGTCAAGAAAGGTCCGTTCGGACGAGCGGCCAGAGGGGTCGCCGATCGTCCCGGTCGCTCCTCCAACCTGGAGAAGGGGGCCGACGAGGGCGACAGTCAGCGCGTTACTCTCTAGCAAACCGGAGGACGGTCGAGCGTTGGACTTGCGAGAGCGATCGCCTGGTGGCCGCGGATATGAAAATGTAGGAGGCCGAGCATGGCCAGCAAGTTGCCGGCATGAAGCGAGGTAGCCGTCGGGTCGACGCCGAGGTAGACGGCTAGCGGCTTGGAGCTGGCTTGACCAAAGGTTTCGCTGTCCAAGTGAGGGCCGTCGGGTCAGCGAGGGTGAACAAGCAAGAGTCGCGCGCGCGCGGGCTTGAGGGAGGAGTCCGGCAGGGAGAGCGGTCGCACCTCGTTACCGCCTGAACGAAGCCTCGGCTACGGAGGTCATCGACGACGGTCGAGCCATAGGCGCGCAGGCAGCGCTGGTGGAACGGCCTGAGCAGGGGCGACGACTTGAAGCGGTACATGGCGGTCCGGAGAAGAGGTCGAGCTGCCGCCCGTTGAGCCCGCCAAGGTCGCCTGCCCGCCGGCGCGCCGGCTCGGAGGGGAGCGAGAGTGATGACGGCTGTGCCTGTTGCCCTCTCTCCTCCATCTCGCCTCGACCAACATGACGACCCGACTCAGCCTCGGCCGCCTCTGCGGTAGCCAGCCTCTCGTGCGCGTCCGGCATGCCTCCCATGTGCGATCCTCGCTCGCCGCCGCCCGCCTCTACTCGCAGCTGCCCAAGGCTACCGTCGGCCCATCTACCGGGCCTCAGGGCGCCCAGGCCGCCAGTTCGACCAACCCGATGACGGCCGCCCCGACCGCGCCGCCAGAGATGGCAGAGCCCGTCCGGCTCGACACGAACCTGCCTCCCCCGGCCGAGGTCGTGCCGCCGTCCGAAACGATCGTCATTCCCGTCCCGCCCAAGGATGCGCACCCGATGGCACCGGCCCTCCCCGTCGTCAACCCCGAGCTGGTCGAGCCAGCTCCCTCACCTGTCGTCACTCCCCCGCCCCGGGAGTCGCTCGTGATCCCCCCTAAGCACGACACGTCGACGATCGTCGATTCGCTGACGGACAAGCTTCCGCCGGCAGCAGAGCTGACGGCCAAGCTCCCGACAGCTCCGTCTGCCGCTGAACTTAAGGCCAAGCTGCCTTCGGCGGCCGAGGTCAAGGCTAAGCTGCCTACGCCGCCCTCGGCCGCTGAGCTCGCAGCCAAGATACCCGAACCGGCGCCCGTCGTCGAGAGCGCGCCTGTCATCCCTCCGCCGCCGCCTCCTCGCGGGCCTTGGTTCCCTAAGACGCGGCGCGCGTTCCGGACGCTCGTTTACCTCGCCATCGGCGGGATCGGTTACACCTACTACTCAGATTCGTCCGCCGCTGCGCACTCGGTCGTCGTCATGCCCCTGATCCGGGCCCTGACCGATGCCGAGGACAGCCACCGGCTCGCAATCCAGGTCCTCCAGTGGCCGCTCCGGCCGGTCGACAAGGGGGTCGACGACCCCGTGCTCGAGACCGACGTAAGTCGCCGATCAGCGCTCGAGGCATCAGAATGTCAGGTAGCAGCGCTGATCGCCCTGCTCTCGGTGGTCTCCAGTTCTTTGGTCACAAACTCGCTAGCCCGCTCGGTCTTGCTGCCGGCTTCGACAAGAACGCCGAGGCTGTTGATGGTGCGACCCTCGCACCTGGTGAGCTCAGATCTCGGCGCTGACCGATCCTCTTCGGAACCCCCCCCCCCCGCGTCACAGGCCTTTTCGACCTCGGCTTCAGCTACGTCGAGATTGGCAGTGTGACACCCGTTCCGCAGCCTGGCAACCCGAAGCCACGCTTCTTCCGCCTGACCGAGGACCAGTCGTGCATCAACCGTTACGGCTTCAACTCGGACGGCCACGCCGAGGTCCTCCAGAACCTCCGCAAGCGTCTCTACAACTTCTACCACCGCTATCCGGCGCTATACAAGCCCGTCGGCGCGGGCGAGTCGGCCCACCCGGTTCCTCCGGCCGGCCTACCCCGATCGCTCATTCCCGGCAAGCTGCTCGGTGTCAACCTCGGGAAGAACAAGACGTCTGACGCGGCCTCGGACGAGGATTACATTCGTGGCGTCCAGACCTTTGGCCAGTACGCCGACGTCCTTGTCATCAACGTCTCTTCGCCCAACACGCCCGGCCTGCGCAATCTGCAGGGCGGCACGCGCCTCGGCGAGCTCCTCAAGGGCGTCGTCGACGAGCGCGACCGGCTCAAGACGGTCGACGGCGTCCTGCCTAAGCTGCTTGTCAAGGTCGCGCCCGACCTCGACAACAAGGAGCTCGCCGACATTGCCAAGGCCGTCAAGATTAGCGGCATCGACGGCGTCATTGTCAGCAACACGACCATCTCGCGTCCGACGACGCTCAAGTCTCGTGAGTGTCGGAGTCTCAGTTGCAAGCGGCTCAGGAGGTGGCTGACTACCCTTCCAAATGTTAGCCAACAAGCACGAGGTCGGCGGCCTGTCTGGCCCTCCGGCCAAGCCGCTCGCGCTCAAGGCTCTGAAGGCGCTCCGCGCCGAGCTGCCGACGTCGGTGCCGCTCATCGGCTGCGGCGGCATCACGACCGGCGAGGACGCCCTCGACTTTGCGGCCGCCGGCGCGTCGGCCGTCCAGCTGTACACGTCGTTTGGCTTCCGCGGCGTCGGTGCGCCTCGCTTCGTCAAGGACGAGCTGGCCGAGGCGCTCCAGGCCCGGGGAACGAGCTGGCAGGCCGTCGCGGGCGGAAAGGCCCTGCCCGCGCTGCTCGACGCCGAGAAGCGCTAGACGACTGCATAAGATGGCTTCTGGACAATCACCTCGTGCCTCTCATTCTCCTGCTGCACATCGAGACGGATTTGCATGTGCATCAGCCGCTCCGGGAGTACTTGTGCGAGACTGGCGCCAGCAAGAGACGCGCGCGCGCGCGTCAGAGGACGGCAGGGCCAGCTCCAACACTCACCGCCGCTCAGACGAGCTCGACCAACGACCGCTCCTTCACCCCCAGCTCGTACCTTCCCACGGCCGACCTCGAGCATTCAGCAGAGATGTCCGATCGTGTACGTCTTGGCTTCTGAGGATCAGATCTGGCTGCCGATGGGACCGACGCTGGGCGCTGGCCCGGCAGCTACCTGCATGGCCGCGCCTCCGCGCGTGCGAGACCTGCCGGCTGACCCACGTCCTTCCCTCTGTCCAACCCGGCCTGCGCCAGGCGGCAGCTCTCGCAGCACTGAAGGCGAAGCGGAAGGCAAGGGACGTGCCGACGACAGCGCCCTCGGTGCGCCGACCTGCACCCTCGGCCCCGGCCCCGCTGTCGTACAAAACTTCGGGCTCGTCGTCGGCGACAACCTCGTCCGGAGCAAGCGGCAGTGCACCCAAGATCCTCGTCCTCGACAGCTCGAGTCCTCCCAAGCCGCAGGCCAACTCGCGCAACGGCGCTCAGAACCGTGGGCCGCTTCCGCCGCCGGCAGTGGCCCCGCCCAAGCGGTCGTACCTCGACTACGACGAGGGCGAGAGCGTCCCTCGGATCGAGCCCCGAGGCCCGGCGGTCGCCGCCAACGCGCCGCTGTCGTCGTCACCGCTCGCCTCTGGCTCTGGCTACTTCCCCAGGCCCGACAAGAAGCCCGGCCAGTCTTCGCTGTTTAAAAGTAGGCTCGGGCCGGGTGGGCCGTCAGTCATACCGCTGCGGCTCGGCGCCGATGGCAAGGTAACGGACGACGTCGACACCGAGGACGACGAGGATGACGCCCTCCTCGGCACATCCGCCTACCGGCCGCTCGGAGCGACCTCGTCCTCAGCCTCTTCGATCGCGCCGTCGCGGAAGCTCGTGCGCCACAATTCCGGCTTCTCATCGCGCCAGAGCAGCCCAGGCTCGCAGGCGTCGACCTCGACGGCGGCCAACCTCGCCGCTCAGTTCAGCGACGCGTTCATCGACCAGGATGAGCCGACCATCACGCGCTTCGCGAACATGTTTCCGGCCGTCTCGCGCTCGCGGGTCGTCAAGGTCCTCGAGGACAGTGGCTGGGAGGCCAGCATCGCGACCGACGTCTTGCTCGGCTTCTCGCCTGCCCTCCCTGTCGTCCACAACGTCGACTCGGACATCGCCGTCGACGACTTTGAGGTCGAAGAGGTCCCGGATAAGTCCAAGGGCGTCTCGGCCATCTACGCTAAGCGAAGGACGTCTGATCTTGACGGTCGTAGCCAGAAGAAGAAGAAGCGCCGGCATGGCAACGCGAGCGACTCCGGCAGCGGCGACGACTATGGCGACGAGGGCACATCGCGACGCAAGTCAGGTCTTCAAAAGTGGGAGCGCGACGAGGACCATGAGGAGGAGGAGGCGCTGGTGCGGTCTGCCCTTTGACATCGCTCGAGCACGCGGCCCCGCAATTGACTGACGCTGCTATCTATCCTGTTTGTCTAGGTCTGGTTCAACACCTGCACGCCCGAGGAGCTGCTGGCGATCACGTCCTGCTCTGCCCTCCAGGCGTCTTCGATCGTCTCGCTCCGGCCGTTCGAGTCAACGGACGACCTCCGAGCAAAACTCACCAAGAAGAAGGGCGTCTCGCCCCGCCTCTTTGACGGCTACATCGAGGTTATGCAGGGCTACCACGAGGTCGACGCCGTCCTCAAGGGCTGCGAGAAGGTCGGCCTCGAGCTCGAGCGCGCGATGAGCGCCTTCATGCAGCTCAAAGAGGACGAGGACGAGACTCGCGCTGGCGAGCTGAGCGTCGTCAACGTCGACATCGACGTCGAGCAGAAGCTTGCCGACGAGACGAACGAGCTGCGGCGGGATGCGCTCAAGGGTTACCTGAAGGAGCAGCCGAAGACGATCGCGGAAGGGGTCCAGCTCAAAGACTACCAGGTGAGCCGCCTTTCCCACCCCTCTTTGCCACCCCTTGCTGCTGACTGCAATACGCCGGCTGCAGCTGCTGGGCATCAACTGGCTTAACCTGCTCTTCAATCGCGGCCTGTCGT
>Ga0308160_10003243_pt1 | contig 18539 bp, 24 predicted proteins | sample PhyFR1_FD_201036 | JGI IMG/M metagenome (GOLD analysis project Ga0308160, IMG submission 201036) | Phyllosphere microbial communities from UC Gill Tract Community Farm, Albany, California, United States - DLSLF.R1 | ecosystem: Host-associated > Plants > Phyllosphere > Unclassified | place: USA...
GCCCCTTGTTCAGACAGGCGATCTAATCAATGCGTTTGATTATACGTCGACTACATGAAGACCGGTCCTTGAGGCTGAAAGTGGCTAGACTGAGATTAAACGTTCGACACGGCAGCTTCGGCTCTTAACGCCATGTTCAACCTTTTCCTGGCGCTTTGATCCTGCTGCTCTACTCATCGACACTATACATATGCATTTCATAGCTGAGACCTTGACCGTCTCTGGAGCTTCCGTGGCAGATCCTCGCTCAAGTACTCTTGGGCTATCAATCGTTAGCGACTATCCCGCCCTTGCTGCCTCATAGTCACTCACCTCTACAGCTCTGCAGCGAGATCGGCTCGCGTAGGCCGAAAACTCGAGTTCACAAGTTTGATCCTTGCCTGGAAATCCTCCCACGTCACCTGCGTAGTGTCGATGTCGTGATATGGCCAGCTAGGTCGAAGACTAGTCTCATGCAACTTGAGAAGAGCGTCCTCGTTGACATCGTCTCCGGCTGCTTCGATCTCCTCGGGCGTGAGAACCACTTGCGGGAGACCACAAATGAACAAACATCCGGGGATCAAGTCCCCATTGTACCATCTCATAGTGCGGTCCAAGGTGGAGATAAGCTCCCTGGCATCTTGTCTATCTTGTGTCATGCGCAAGTCGCCCTTGTCGAAATGTACGACCCCTCTCACTCTATACGCAATGAGAAGTGTCGACCGACCCCCGGTGATTGATACATTGTGGAAGGCGTAGGTCGCATCGATCCCTTGGGTGTACTCGCCATGGGATCCGAACAGTGAGTTCAGGTCGTGATTTCTGAAGATGAATCCAAATCGTATAGAGATATGAAGAGGAGCTGACGGGTCCCTTAGCTGGGAAAGGACCGTGAGCATTTCCCTCATAAGGCGAGCATTTTTGGCGACAATGTGTCCATGCAAGTGAGAGGACGAGAGTTCCCATGCCAGGCAGTCCAATGTGATGATCACTTCCTCTACCCCTCGATAGTGATGAGCCGAGATCTCCCGCGGTACAGCATCGAAGACCAACTTCCTCGTGAAGGTCGTCGCGGTATCCTTCCGATTTGGTGGCATTCTTATTTCGTGTTCACCACCTAAAGTCAGCCTCACTGATCATAGCTCTTGAGTGCATCGAACTCACTAGTCTCCATAGAAGGGGAGTGACCGTAAGCTACAGCAGCTTGGTTGTATGCCTTTATCTCGACAGTTCGGTATAGCTTAGGTACAACCAGGTCGTAAAGCGCATGATTGACTTGGGCGAACGACGCGAGTGTCTCGAGTGATTGAAAGTCTTCGAGATGATCGACTATCATTTGTACGATTTCAAAGGGTAATCGCTCCGGGGTCGGGGTGGACGTGGATGCATCACCATGAGACGCGTTGGATACGGCTACGATTCCTTCGTCTGATATGCTACGGGATTGTCAGTACGTCTCACCATTGCAGGACGCGCAATAGACTCACTGCGGACCTCCATCCCCTGTATCCTTCTTTTCCTGCTTATCCATCTTATTGAGATCCATTTCATCCATCAGAGTCGTATTATTGTTCATATCGCTTTGGCAAGTCTTCGTCATCGTGTCCATCTCTAGCCCAGTGAGCAGTATAATGAATCGACAAAGGATAGTATTAAGCAAATCAATTGTAAGTGGAAGGTCGAGATTTGAGCAAACAAAGCTCAGACTAATTCTTCTCTGATGGAGAGTGACCAAACGTCTTGATAGCCACACGAACGACGCGTCGATGAGATCCAAGACGGGATCGCGGGATCGAAGTCTCGTTCCCTTCTAGCCCGAGACATCCTATCGTATGGTAAAAGTGAAGACAGAGTGGAGTAAAATCATAGGTGCATAAACCTTAAACACCATCCGGCTATAAGCGGGAACAGGCGCCGCATTTACCCGCCGATATGTGGGTGCACTTTGTCCATCATTTGAGTTTGTATTCCTGATGTAACATACATAGGCATGAATATTCTACAAACGACTTAGGCTGATCGTTATAGCAGGTGCATTCCGCTGCTCTTCCTTCAAAGCCATGACTTCCAAAGCACAACCATCGAAGTCGGAATCGTCGGAATCGTCCCAATCATCCAAGTCGTCCGAGTCGCTCAATTCAGCGACCGATGATTCATCGACAAGCCCGGCCATACTATACGATCTATTGATCAGAATTTCGCATCACGCTGTTCTCACAATCAAGGCACTTACCTCGCTCTGATGATCTCATCCAAGTCGGCCAATTTTGGTCTATATCCCGGTCCCACTAATCTCACTCTGTCATTGAAAAAGTCCCGGTGGGTCAAGGCTGGAGCTTGGGACAGGTCGGGCCAGCGTTTGATGAGATTGAATAGCTTCGTCATGGCCGCTTCGTCGACATCGTTTGCGGACTCGGTCTCCTCGGGCGAGAGGATGAGGCTGGGGATACCGCAAAGATAGATTCGACCTGATGGCGCCAAGGGATCATCATTGACGAGGCAATCTTCGAGGCCCTCAGCGATATGAGTGGCGATTCCCAGGCCGAGATGGGCATTTTTGAACTTGGAGGTTTGCACAACGCCTCCCAAGCTATATGCCATGTCTAGTGCCGTTCCATCCGTCCAATCATCGATCGACATGTTGTGGAACTCGATGGTGTATGGGGCGTATGACTGCGCAGGCGTGAGATAGATTTCCATCAATTCGCAGTTGAGCCCTGGGCCAAAGTGCACTTGGACGTGAAGGGGTGTCAAAGATCGATCTACCGGTGCGAACATCTTCAAGGACTTCTTGATGGTGGAGTACGCTGCCTCGTTCAAAAGCTTCTGACGCTCGATCGGAGTGAGGTCGTCGTAGAGATTGGAGCCGAAGCGATTGGACGGCCAATACAAGGCATCGAAACATCCTGCAGCCAGAGTCATCTCGTTTACGTGTCGATATGTTGTAGGCAATCTCGATGGGGGAATGACTTTTATAATGACTTTGCGAGTGTAGGTCGTTGCGAGATCTTCTCGAGTGGGCGCTGTTTCTGCAACTCCACCTATCATCAACTTCCTCCCGAAAACTGACTGAGGCGAGACTCACCTTTGCCCAGCCCTGACTTTGATCCTTCGCCATGACCATATGCAATCTTGTCCTTGTTCTTCTTGTTGATGACCACCGTCTCATATAGGTGAGGGATGACGAGATCATACGTATTCTTGCTGACTCGGGCGACTCTCGTGAGAGCCTTGTACTGATGGTCCTCTTTCAAGTGTATCAGGATCTCGTTGAAGACTTCATTGGGTAGAGGCGGGTTGGGTGTTCGTTTAGCCTTTCTAACCTTTTTGGCTGGTATTGCGGCTGCGACGGTCGTGCCGGTTGCGGATCGAGTTTGAGGGCGGGTAGCAGGTGTTTCCGCTTTTCTACCGCATCAGTCTATCATCCCGACCTTTGGAGGCCTGTTCACCGCTTGGTGCCCTTCTTCATTTCTAGCAGTGTGCTTTGCAGAACGAAGTGGAGGGAAGAAAGTGATGTAGAGAAGAGTAACAATCTAAATCCTTCAAAGCACAATCACTCGGCCATTCCACAACATCAGACCCTCCTTTGGTTCTTGTCGTTCCTGAAAAGAGCAGGCACTCCTTTCCTTCTTGTGGACGTGGATCTCGGCATGGCTTACACGTCTTCTCGGTCAAGCAGAGATGAACTAGTGGTGAAGTAAGCAGAGTCATACGATAGAATGTTGTTGCCAAGCCCTATTCGGAAGCAATTCAAGCGGTGGAGACCTACCTCGTCGAATGTCACATACGCAGGAATTAAACGGTTTGGCAACGCCCATAGGCAGATCCGCGGGTTCTCGTCTGTGCAGAGCAGGATAGTGTCAGTCTTCTGCGTGTCACTTGGCCTCAAGTCAAATTGAATTTTGACATTATCGTACATGTCACAGGTCGGGAACCTGGGCTACGTAAGACTATGAGAAGCTTACTAGCTAGAGATGCGAATGACCAGACCTCAACGAGCTGTCATCGAGAGTTCTTCGACTCTAAACCTGCTCCATAATCAGCGAGCTTTATAGATCGAGGTTGTGAGGTGTGATTATAACTGACCTCGCTTTCGAACAGAGATCAATGTCTTGGCCGAGGGCCTGAATCCCGAGTCCACCAGCTTGACTCTGTCGTCAAAGACCCTCCATCGTGCCAAGTTCAAGCTCGTTGACATGCTGGGATCATCCCCGAAACGAATATTGTTGAAAATCCTCCTCTTTGCCGTCTCATTCACATTATCCCCCGCAGAATGATGCTCCTTTGGGGCAAGAACCAATCTAGGGACGTCGCAAAGATACACTCGACCCGCCACATGTTCGAAAAACAAGGAACCGAGATGATCGGCAATATTTTGGGCGACTGTATCGGGATTGTAGTAGGTTGCGGGGTACTCGTAATGAAAGATGCCCCCATATTTATATGCTAGCTGTAAAGCGTCGTAGTCCGTGTGGCTCATCTTTTTGAAGTAGAACTCATACGTGAAGGAAATGGGAGGATTGAGTTGCCGCAAAAGGGATTCGAGCTCATCAAAATTGTGATCCGGTCCTATCTGGAATTTCACTTGTAAGGAGTAAGGCGAGATGCTTGTTGGGGCGATCGCGAGTAGACAGTCTTTGAGGAGAGTAGGAACCTGGTCGGGATCGTATGTGTCTTGATAGAGATAGTCATCATAATCGTGATATGGGTCTCGGTAGCAATCGTCATCCTCTTATTCTTGGTTTACGAAGCATAGACTGCCAAATCTCACCTCCTTGACTCCTGGAAACGATTTAGGGAAAGGTGAAATCGGAAGGTCGTTGATTATCATTACGCGAGTGAATGTTGTGGCCACATCTTTTCGAGTAGGTATCGTTCCGTCCGATTTGCCTGATATGAGCATATATATGTCTGTCTCTTTCACGCGTACCATCTTCACAAATTTGAGACTTATGACCGTGTCCATAATCCACTCTGTACCGGTTTCCATCGTTCACCACCACCGTTTCGTACAAAGTAGGAATGACCAAGTCGTAATAATACTGATTGACACGAGCCAGCCTTGTCAAGGTTTTGAAATGCCTGTCCTCCCGGATGCACTTGATCACAAGCTCGACCACCTCCCGAGGCAAGTCTGTCATCGTCGCCAGTGGGCCTGTCGAGACTTTGTTGATATCCGCCTGAAGTACCATGTTGTAACCCGGTGGACATACTGCCGATTCACTAATCCGTCAGTAGCGACCTATGATGAAGTCTCATGGATCCGTCTTCGTCATGATTGAGTTGTCGAGAAGGAATGAGAATGTAAAGAGAAACAAGAAGGAATCTGGCTGACGAGACAACCCTCAAATATGAAACTCCTCACTCTCAAGGAGCCCTCCTTTGAGATGCCCTCGGCGTTCCTAGAGGTCGACCCCCCTTTTCCTCTTCATGACCGGCTGTCGGATTACCCCTCGTTTCAACCCTTCGGTTTCCCGAAAGCCCCGACTTGATGTAACTTGTAGTCCTGATATACGATACAATTTTTGTCGGATCTTTGTCCGCACACTGTTCTAGGGGTTACCTTCACTGGTCGACCCATGACGCATCTCCAAATTCAGCTCCATCAGAAACCGATTCGTATCCACCGGAATCAGAATTGTCGCCATCAGACTCTGATATCGATGGTTCGGTCATTCTGGGATCAGCTTGGTGCATGATGGTATGGAGAGATACTCACTTCGGTTTTGGGAAAGCCATGAGGTCAGCCATCGAGGGTCTGAATCCTGATTCTACCAGTCGAACCCTCGAGTCGAAGAACTCCCATTGCGCTGAAGGCGAATCCTCTATTGGATCAGGCCAGACTGTGATTTGGTCAAACAGCTTGACCTTGGCTGCCTTGTTGAAATTGGGTGAGGTTCGTATTTCATCGGCTGAAAGGACGAGTTGCGGGATATCGCAGAGGTACACGTAAGGGTAGGGAGCCGCTGCAGGATCCTCATTCATGAAAGAGATGTCGAGTTGTCCAGCGATATATCGTATGATCTCGTCCTTGTCAAAGTCGGTGTCGCGGTATTGGCCGACTGCCCCCAAAAGGAACGCAAATTCAAGGGCCCATCCGTCTTCGTCGATGAACATCTCGAGGAATTCGCACGAGAATGGAAAAGGCGTTTGGATGTCTCTGAGAAGAGATCCGAGTGCGCCCATATCGGTCTCACGAGATATACGCGCTGTCACATGGAGAGGAGGTGCTGATGTATCCCTTGGTGCCACGTTCTCCACAGATTCCTTGATGAAGGGATAATCCCAACATCCGAGTGGATGTATCCCTGGCTCACAGAAGGTTCGAGGGCCGAGCTCCACTTCGTTCACGCGTGTGTATGAGATTGGGATAGCAGACTCTGGTTCGATATCGATAATTAGCTTGCGGGTGTGACCGGTTGCGATATCCTTTCGAGTGGGTTTCCAGGGTATTGGTTCTTCGTCATCTACCATCAGCTTCCTCTTAGGCTTAAGCTCACGTTCTCGCCTAAGCGGAGACTCAGATTTATGTCCATATCCAATAGTCTTGACACTCCTCTCGTTGATTACAACTACTTCGTATATCTTGGGAATGGCCAGGTCGTACATCGTCTGATTGGAGCGAGCTACCATGTTGAGGGCTTTGAAGTTCTTGTCCAGCTTGAGGAACTCTAGGATGCGTTCAATGACCTCGTTGGGAAGATATGGAATGATTGGATTGGCTTCATTGATTTGCGCATCGGTAGTCGCGTCAGCAGCTACTCGAATCGAGGGGTCTGCAGGATTGGTCATATTCCTACTCTATCAGTGTATTCCTATGTACCGCCTAGTGTTGACTCACTGCTCGGCTCGATGCATGGCCATAATGAGGTAGTACAAATAAGGTGAGGAAGTGAGTGATAAGATGAACTTCACCTCGGGTGAGACGTTTCAAGCGGTGCATACTCATGATCCTTTGGGTCACGTCCCCTGTTCCTGGCCGGCATAGCGCATCCTTTGCCCTTCCGTATGCCTGTCACAGCTAGCTCGAGGTAGGGACGGCATTGATGTTGGTCATGCCGAAGTATAGAGGTGAGATCAAGACCAGGACTGGATGAGGATGTCGGCTTGGCGGAAGCAATGATAACGTAACCTTCATAACCTCTACCATCGTAACCGTAACCTGACATGCTATGTACATCCGTAACTGCGCCGACTCCACTTTCTGACTTCCTCTACTTCAATGACTGATATCTATCGATACGATTGCTGATCGCTAGAACGGCAGGATTCTCAATTGTCTATTTGATCAGCGTAGAACCAGTGTATAACTGACTCACTTGTACTCGGCCCCGGGATCAAGACTTCCGTCAAGTCCTTGAATGACTGTCTGTAGTCTCGATTGACAACCTTCACTCTCGACGAGAAGTATGTCCACTTTCGCGATCTTGACCATCTTGAGAATTCTGGCGGGAAAGCGATGTCGTCAAACAACTTGACTGCTGCTAGCTCTTGGCCCTTCTCTGATGATACAGAAGAGAGTTCGGTCATTGATAGGAGCAGCGGTACAAGTCCAGATAGGTATATTCGTCCTTCGGTGGTGCGGGATCCAGCAAACATCGTTGACAGCCAGCTTGTGAGTAGCTTTTTGGACAAATGCGTAGGATGAGAATGAGCATCCTCGGCGAAGTGTACAACCCCTCGCAGGCAATACGCCGGGGATAATGTGCACTGAAAGGTCATGGCGTCATCATGTAGCGGCAGGTCGAGGAAGTGGTACGAGATCGGAAGAGGGAAAGGCGGCCAGAAAAGCCCGGGAAATAAGTTCATGAACCTATTCGGGTTCATAGTATCGTTGACGTGAATCGTCACGATGAACGGTATTGCCGAAGGGCCGATCGAATCGAACGCTCTCACGAAGTCTCGGATCTCCCTAGCCTCCGCGCCCTGCTCAGCTTGGACCCGAGACACGTATCTCGATTTGGCGGCGAAATCGTCTTCGTCGCTAGCGTCGGGATGACGTTCATACCCACTGAGATCCTGACGACATTCGAGGTAGTGGCCCAGACAGGGAGCAGCCACCACAGCAGATGTCAGAGCAGGGAAGTGATGCGGCTTCAATGAGTTTGGCGCAGCTTTGAAGATCACTTCTCGAACGAGGCTCATGTTGAGGTTTCTAGGTGTTGGCGCGAGCTTTGGCTGGTTGGCTGATATCAGCTTAATGTAGGTCCGGCATGTGTACGAACTCACTCTGAATCGACTTGGAGTTGTTGAAGCCTTGGGAAAGTCCATAAGCGAGCTTCACTTGATTTCCATCCTTGATGGTGACCGTCTCGTATAGTTTCGGCATAGCGAGGTCGTATACAGAACGATTCACTTGAGCTAGTGATGCCAATGTCTCGAATTGCTCGTCCGTCTTGAGGTGCGATATGATCTCGCGAATGATGTCGTATGGTAACGGGTCTTTGGCGTTGCCTGCAATTGGATCGATATGTGACGAAACTCCTTTCCCTTCCTCCTCATTTCCCAGATACTGCAGGTGATCGATTGCCGAGGGCGGTGTACTTAATCGTGGTCGTTTAGCAGCTCTTCTTACATCAGCGCACGCCTTCCAGAATCCAGTGTCACGTACGGTTGATCCAACATGGTATTGAGATTACTTGTTGGAAGTATAAGAGAGAAGAGAAGATCAATAGACGCGACTCGAAATGGGGTCCTTTGAGCGGAATGCTTGTGCCTGAGGACGCGCACAGACAATTCTGGGGGTGACTACTGGTCGAGTGCTGACAGTCAGTATCACTTCTGAACGTCTATAGTGTCGAAAGACATACCTAATCGGCCTGCACCTCGATAGGGTATCATTTTGACCTTATCAGCGAACTCATTAGATCCTTGAAGCCGGTCTTCTGGTCATACATTCATACTCGTCATTAAAACCTGCTTGACTAATGCCTGTTTCCCACCCTGTGGGCCAGAATTTGAATCAGTATAGCTGCCGTACCCGGTGGAGTCGGTACTGGTTGACTAGCTCTTTGATAACTTTACGTAGCGCCACGACCAGCTGATTCAGGGGTAGACTGACCGAATGTTTGGTCGAAGGGTACATCGATGGAGAACGTACCATATCCGGATCCGTCGATATGGCAGCTTCGAGGCAGTCTTCGAATGGTACGGGAGTCGACGAGGTACTCCATTCGAGGTATCACATGTAGCCGTCATTCCGAGCGTTTTCAAGCACTCCCCAACATAAGCTGCGTCCTCCATGTTATCGTATGCCCAACGTTCAGGCATTACAATGACTTCTTTGACCCCTCGATAGTGATGAGTATATCATGGTCGGGTATTTCGCCAAACATCAATTTCCGAGTGAAAATTGCGGCCCAGTCTTTCCGAGTCGGGTTAGGTAGGGCGTTATCTGATGATGTCAGCTTCCTACTGTGCAGGCCACATTGGACTTACCATGCTTATGATGGAGATATTTTGAAGTGTATGACCATGTTCGACTGAGCACGCATTCTCCTCAGTAATCACATCAGTCTTGTACAGCAACGGTATAGCGACATCATACAGATCATGACTGACTAAAGCTGCCGATATGGGGGTATCGACCTCGTTCTTGAGGTATCCGAGAACCAGGACGATAATATCGTTTGGGCAATTTCGGATTGGTATGGGTCGATTGCTCGTCGACGTCTTTGACGGTCTTTCACTGTCGACAAAGAGTATGTTCAGCCTGCCTATACTATCAGCAATTGTAGTAGGTCCGATTGAGCTGTGCCTACGGATTGTTGTTCATCATGACTAGGTCTATCGACATTGATGAGTTGGTGAAGTGGTGAGCGAAAAAGGGATTTTGTCCTGACTAAACTTCATCAGTCGACATCCTGCTGGTCGTGTTGTTGTCCCTAAAGACTCTCAGGGGTGTCGCATCGTCATTCGGATTCATGGTATGCATGTGAGAATGATGCATGTCATGAACAGTCGCCAGAAGGTAAACATAGAGAGTCAGATCATCGAAAGGCTGGATATCCAGCTCATGCTTACGGAAGCAATATCGTTATCACATAACCTTGCATGGGGGTTTCTAAAGATTCTCTACTCGTACATTGTCACAGGTTATATATTGTGCAATACAACGCCAATCTACCTGTTCTACCATCCATATCATTCCGATAGCTCTCTCTGTCAGGTTCCATATCACATTCGACGCATGATAGCTTCGGCAGAGATCCACGAATCACGAGATTCATTCGGCTTGACCACTGGTATATCAGCTTGAATCCGGTGAGGATTGAACAATGTTACTGACCTGGTGATGTCACTTGGGAATGGAGGCTGGAAACCCGGTGCGACAAACTCGATCACCGAATCGAAACAAGCTGCTTTCTGCTCATTTGACCAACCCACGAGACGACCGGTCCGACGTGACACAATGTAGAGAGCGTCGTACACCGCTGTTCTTGCAGCGTCGAGTGGGCCAGTTTCGAAATCTTGGGGCTGCCCGGCGAGGAGGCGAAGCTCGGGAGTCACGCAGATGTATAAGCGACCGGGACGGGGGTCCATTGAATACGTAGTCACGAATCGATTCAAAACTTCGGCGAGCAATATTCGATCCGGTCCGTGATCTGCTCGCCTTGATCGGACCCACCCATCGGCGGATATGCGTATGACACACCTCGATAGAAAAGCATTCCACCAGATGTGATCGCTCCTGGGCATGTCGAAGATTTCGAACCATACTGGTTTCGAGTTGGCTTTTTGGAGGAGCCGGCTTGTATCAAGCTCGATGACCTGACCCATGTGGAGTGAGACATGAAGAGGGGTCGGTGAGTGATTGCTGGCCGTCAGGCTTCTCAGAGTGTTCGCTATGATTCGTGTGTCGTCCTCGACCGCAAAGCATGGCTCAGCTAAGATGGCGTCCGTCACTTCCGAATAGGGTCGAACGTCTGCATCGAGGGCGTCTTCGAAAATCAATTTGCGGGTGAAAGTCGTAGCCTTGTCCTTCCGGGAGAGCACTTCGGGGCGGATGCGACCTGCCATGTCAACTTTAGTCAAACTTCGACCGCGCTGGACTCACGTGGTGATGTATGACCGCGTCCCAACCCTCCAGAATGGCCGTATCCGACCTGGCGAACGTTCTTCTTGTTGATGGTGACCGTTTCGTACAATAGTGGAATAGCAAAGTCGTACAAGTCGTGATTGACCTGAGCTACCGACGCCAGGGTACTGAGATCGTCTTTAAACAAACCAACGATCAAGGCGATAAGCTCATTTGGCAGCTTTTGACAGGTGCAGCCCGTTTCATCATCCCCGAATTGTTTGTCGACTATCGTATTCCCCCTATCTTCAATCTCTGGTTCTGGTTGACTGGATCATCAGCCATCTTGTTCAGTCTACGGCGGACCACGTACGAGTCTTTCTCCTTCATAGCTATGTCGACCGTAGAAGAGCGATGGAAGGGACAAAAGATGAGGTGCGAGACATCAAGACCGCTTTGACATTCGGCTTCAGCGGTAATCAACAGTCATCCTTTGAAAGTCCTTTGTGCCTGAAATTGCATTTACAGGGCGGTGTATACGATTTCTGATCGTGATCCATAGCTCGCAGGATAGCTATCGGCCCGAACAAGGTCCCCAAGGCTTTGGTCGAGTGTCGTTGAAGACAGACAATAAAAGACTTCTGATCTCCGGGGAGTGAACGGGAGTGTTCGGGCCAAACGTCATGAAGATGATTTCATGCAGTACGAGTAGTTAATATACGTGAATCGATGACATTTCAAACTTTTCCTACCCTTTCTGAATACAGGATGAGACAAATCCGTGTGCCTCAGTCACTCAGGTCCCACTCTTCTACAGTCGCGTATGGATCGTACTGATCGTACTGGTCGGATTGGTCATCATAGTAGTCATCTCTATCCCAGTCCCTCTCATACTCGTCATCCGAATCGTCACTACATCCGGTATCCGAGCTGGCATCTCCATCCACATCGCTGAATGTCCTATGATGTTATCAGTAATGGACGTGTTCGAGGAGGAGCATAACACGGACCTTTTCTCGGGCATTGTTCGGTTTTCAGTGGAGGGAGGCCTGAATTCAGGTTCCACGAGCTCGATAAGAGATTCGAGCTCCTCCGATGAGAACAGGGAATCGATGGGATCCAGCCCAAGGAGTTCGTTCCAATCGCGGACGGCGTCAAGAAGATGATGCTTGGCAATTTCAGCGGCATTGTCAGGAGCAGTCGCGAGCTGGGCCGGTGACAGTATCAGTCGAGGAACTCCGCAGAGACGAAGTCGGCCTTTGTCTTCGAAGAGATCGCTGTGTTGACGAATCGACAATGCTGAGCCGACTGCCTCGACCAGTCGGGCGCGATTTCGATCGGACCCGCCTATACCCAATAAGTTGACGACGCTGCGGGAGCACCGCGCTTCGTGGATTACGGAAGATGCTTTCTCGGGGATATCGATACACTGGTACGTGTGAACGATGGGATACTTGGCTGCACTCCGCTTACCCCTTGATGAAAGACGGCGGGTAGGAAATAGACGCCCAATGTCGAATTGGTCGTACTGGCCGAAGTCGTTGTCCACATGCAGGGTGACGTGGAAGTCATCGGATGATGTGTTTCGAATGAGCCTTTTCAAGCACCGCCTCATATGGGAGTCTCCTGCTTGATATATCCTCTCGGACGAACTGAGATATTGAGCGGTAATGACTACCTCGTCTAGGTTTCGGTAGTGTCGGGAGATCTCCCCGTCTGGCGCAGAATCGAGGATCATTCTGCGAGTAAAGGTCGTAGCTTTGTCCTTCCTAGTGTGATGCTGAGTAGGGTCGTCTGCTCTAGTCAGGTGACTGAGCGGTCATGGCATGTATAGCAGCCTACCTTTGCTATACATGGATTGCGGTAGTGAGTGACCGTAACCAATTGTGACCTTGTTTTCCTTGTTGATTGTGACGGTATCATTTAGATCCGGAACAGCGATGTCGTAAAAGCATTGATTGATGCGGACGGCCGAAGCAAGAGTGTTGGCGTCCTCTCTGAGGAACCTGATGATTAATCTCATGACCTCGGTAGGGAATGTTGGCTGAGTAGAGCTCGAGTCGTCTTTGACATCATCGACCGTCGCGTTACCCCCCGAGGCCATAGTCAGACATCCGAATTGTCTGGGAGGTCAGCGATTCATATACAATATCACCTACGATAGCAAGTCGTATATGACAGTCAATGTTGTTTTCGATTGAATGAGTCGGTTGTGAAGTATGTGATAAGCCATACTCTGCGCTATGGCTATTCCCCTTATTCTACACTTGAGGGTCCTTTGGGTCGTGTTCCCTGTTCCTGTATTCTCTTGAAAGAGGTAGTCAATTGTGATGGCGTATCAGCCAGGGCATGGGACCAGGTACATCTACATGTCTTGTTCACCTGCTATCGTGAATGCCATAGCCCAGATATGACCAAGTGATGACACAAATACCAGACAGGACGAGCAGACACTGATCTACCCCAGGTTTCTCCATTAACGGAAGCAAAGTAAGCCTATTAGCCAGGGTGGAGTGTATAGCCCTGAGTGACGAGTAGCAGCAGTAAGTAACCCTTGGCACACCTAGACACCATCTCATCCCGACGGCCTATCCGCATTAGCACAAGTAGTATACTCCATCAACTCGGGGCAACTAGACGGCGAGCAGATATCCAAGGAGCCGAGGGTACTCGACACCTTTCGGCGAGACCCTAGCCTAGACGCTCAGACCTCCACTACTACTGTCCGCCACGAACTGCACGAACCAAGCAATCATGTACCAGCCCAATCACCCTTCTACACAGGGATACACATCCCCTCCTTCCCTTGACCCGTATCGAGCTTCACCAACGATACCTCAACCAGGTCAACCATATCAAGGATTCACATCTCCCGTCTCTCCACCACCTCCACCTAACGCATTCTCGCCAATGTCTTCAGGTCACTCGTCACGATTCCAGCAGCCTTACGCTCCCTCACCACCTCATACGGGGCATTACCCACGTCAATCGAGATATGCAGGACAGCAGGGATATGGGCAACCCCAACAGCAGGCTCAGCGTCCGCCGGGCGGGCCAGGGCCAGCTGGTCCAGGTGGACCTCAGAGGTACAAGGGGACATTAGCTCCTGGAACGATGGTCCAGGTGGAAGAGCATCAAGTCAGGGTGGAAAAGTATTTGTCGGAAGGAGGATATGCCCATGTCTATCTAACGACATCGGAGAAGGCTATATCGCCTCCAAAGAAGGGGAACAAGTGGGAAAAGGGCTTTACGCAACATTGTCTGAAGCGGATAGCGTTTGAAGACGATTCCGTATGGACGGACGTCAAGAAGGAGATTGAGGTCATGGTGAGTCTACCTCTCTTGACTGGGCTCTTGCAAAGAGTGAAAGCTAATGGGGGTAGAAAGCATTACCGCCAAACCCACATCTGGTCCAATACCTCGGATCAAGCCATACGCGGACCTCGAAAGGCGGGCACGAAGTATTTATCTTAATGGAGTTCTGTGCGGGTGAGTCTAACTCCTCTTCGTTCGCCTCTCGCCGCTGGGGCGCCTCAGCTGATAATCCAGGTGGAGGAATCATCGATTTACTGAACAAACGTCTACGGGATAGACTGAAGGAAGCCGAGATCCTGAATATCTTTACGGACGTGTGCGAGGTAAGCTGCATTGTACCCTGATCAGTATAGAGCTGACAACGAGGCTGTTGCAGCGATGCACGCTCTCAAAACACCATTATTACATCGAGATCTTAAGGTAAGTCCCCTTTTCACCGTCTACACCAGGTACTGATCAACTAGATCGAAAATGTCCTATCGACACCTAGTTCTGATCAGCATTCGAGGTCAATGGGCTTGATATTCAAGCTTTGCGATTTCGGATCTACGACATTCCCAGCTGCACATCCGCCAAGTACCAAAGTTGAAGCGGATGCCCAGGCGATGGATTTGAACAAACATACTACGTTGCAGTATAGGAGTCCAGAGATGGTAGAACCTATGATGGGACTGGCTGTCGGCTTGCCAAGTGGTAAGTGCATACAATTTTCGCATGATGCTGATGTGCTAGATGTATGGGCTTTGGGCGTACTACTATACAAGCTTTGCTACTATACCACTCCATTCGAGGAGCATGGGACTTTGGCGATTGTCAATGCCAAATATACCTTCCCTCAATACCCAGTTTATTCACCACGTATACAGCACCTTATCGGTAAGCTCTTGTTCTTTAGGATGTAGGCCTAAGCTGATAATAGCTTCAATGTTGATGGAACAACCTTCACGGCGGCCTACTGTATTTGATATCCTAAAAGTATCGCACGATATGAGCGGAACAAGACCAGAGATTGACTACGTCAGCTAAATATTGCGCACCTCTTGGCTTAGCTGATGTTTAGCCTGACTCAGTGTCGAAGCAACTCCCACCTCAACCACGGAATCCTGCTCAAGTTTCTCAGCACCCTTCGTCATCCTCGTCAAACCTGCTCAACTTCTCTTCATCGACTTCACCGCCTACCCGACCCATGCCATCAATGCAATCCAGTATTCAGCCACAGCGACGAGGTCGACCCACGCGCGAAACGAACAATGCCAATTTACCGCCCATGCCAATTCCTCCATCGGTACCCTCGCCTGCACCTACCGTCACTTCTTCTAGGGCTCAGCTACAAGTCACAGGTGATCGATCCTCGGTCAAATCCCCTTCGCCAGCTGCGAGCTTGGATGCTTTCGGACTCCCTGCTGCTCCTCGTCCTCAAGGATCGAGCTCTTCCGGATTTAGTGATTCCTTCGGTTCAACCCAAAAGCCATTTAGGCCGACTTCACGATTCGGACGTGGTCTGTCTGGTACTTCTGGATTTGGGGATTCGTTCGGCTCGTCTGCACCGGCCTCGAATACCACGCCGGATGCGGACAGGATTGAGGCTGCCAGTCTCGAGATCCCGCAGACTACCTCTCCCACTGCTACCATTACCAGTCGGCAAAGGAGCATCAACACGGCCGGCGACGACAATTTCGAATCTAGATATCCTTCAATCGAGACTTTATCGTCCGGCGATGGGTCCACCCCTGTTCCCCGCTCGAATCTCATCTCACCCATCACCTCACCTCCACCCAACATCTCCCGCCCGTCTATGCTGGGCAATATGACGGGTGGTGATCTCAAACAACCCCATCAGCATTTGGCAGTCAAGACCGGTGGTCCTCAACCCCGCTCGACCCATGTTACTGGTACAGCCTTCAAGCAGACGTTTGCAAGCTCACCATCACCCATTAAGTCCAAGACCGAATATTTCGAAAATCAATCTCAGTCCACGACTTCAAATGCAATAAAGAAGGAGGTAGATCTGATGATTGGAGAAGAGAATGAACAGATGGGAGCACCGCTTATACGCCGCGCTTCTTCTACTTTCCACCACGCCCCCTCGGATGCCCCGAAGGAAGATATCCGGACCAGGCCCGAGATCACGACGGACGACTTGCAAGATTCGAGTGATGAAGAACAAGGACCTGAATCTGCGACTTATGCTCCTATTCGAGAACCAACCCCACCGCCCAAGACCATAGATAATACCCGTTACAACACCTTACCGCCCAAAGATGAGATGCCATCCAGTGTCGATAGGCGTTCCCCCTCGGAATCACCTCAAAAACAGAGACCTCAAACTATGTATGGTTACCCATCGACCTCGCCTCAGAAGACATCGACCGGACTGCCAACCCCTCAAAACCGTCCTGGTCACAGGAGGAAAGGATCGATCAACGATATGGTCACAAAATTCGAGGGTCTAAATCCACCCGATAACGGCCGGAAACCGATCCCTAGACCGAAACCGAAACCTAGTATTTCGAGTAAACCGGCTCAACTGAAGAAACCGACTCTCGATACTGTCCGAGCAGAGGGACTGCAGCAGCCGATCTTACCCACTTCGGCTACCGGGGCTCGGGGGTCGATACCGCCAAAACCACAGAAACCGCAAGGTCTGGGTAGTAAACCGCCTGCCATGTCTGGTATTGGACCTGCTTCAACAGGGATGAAGGGACATGGAGAAGCACCCAAACCCGATGGGTACTCGCGTTCTTCATCAGGACGGTCGTTCCCCATCGTTAAACCTAAACCCGCCTTCCCTTCCCAAAATCAAGTCGTACCGACTCCAGCCTCGCCATCTGATAAAAATGGAAGTAGATCATCCTCACCTGATAAACAACAATCTGTCAATGCGCTGGTCGCTCGGTGGAATCAGGGCGAGATGAGTAGGAAACCGGCTGTCAAGCCTAAGCCCGTCTTGTAGATCTTGTGGATGGGATGGGAGCTCGGGAGCTTGGTCGAACGAAACGATGCATGCTAGTTGTACAGGTACTCTCACTCTATATTCATACACTTACTACATCACTGACTCTATCGATCACCTTACACCACCGCATTCTCATGCGGTGGTCCAAGGGGGTCAACAAGACCAATCATGTACATCCTCTTCCATCCCTTCTGCCGATTCCATATCTTCCTCAAATTCATCAACTCCTCGATCATCAGCAAATACCTTCCAATCCCTCTCTTCCCAACCACCTAGTCCGACATCATGTACCCCTGCTTCAAAGTTGCTCCATCTCCATCGTTCGCATGATTCGCCCCATGTCCAAATTAGACCTACTTCGTCTTTTGGATCTTTCTTTTCTTTCTCTTCACCTTTCTTGTCTATTCGATTAGCTCCATCATTTATGAAGAGTGCAGATTGGGATGAAGGAGGACATACCAGAAGCTGCTTCGAGGACCTTGAGGGCGATTTGGATATCTTCCATCTTCAAATTCCCAGTTTTACCCATCATCTGAGCAATCTTCTCCGCATCCCTCATTGGGTCTCGTACCTCCTTCTCCTTCTTTTGCCCTTTTTCAACTTCGTCCTTCCCACCTCTCTCCCCATCGTCGCCCTTGGCCTTGGCCTCATCTGCAATGGCCGCAGCAGCTTCACCCGGACCGGCTAGCATGGCGACTTGATCATGCTTCTTATCCAGATCTCCGTCTTTCACGCCGTCAGTTTTGACTGGGACAGCTACCATCAATTTCACTTCCCCGTCCTTCTCATTGGTGTCGTGCTTTGGGGCATCTTTGACTTTGTCGTCGACTTCGACACCATCTTTGACTTTCTTTGTCGAAGTATCGCTCTCCTTTCCCTTCTTCTCCTGATCCCCCTCGCCTGACTTGTCCTTCTCAACCTCATCACCCCCCGCTTCTTTCTTGACCTTCGCCTCCACATCAGCCTTCTCCTTCTGAGCCTTCTTCTTCTTATAATACTCAATCTCTTCCTTTTTCCTAGCTTCCATCCGTTGTTGTTTGACCATATCTCCAAAAATACGATCATGGCCCGTAGTTACCAATACCTCGAATTTACCCGCTGAATCTTCTGGTTTGAATTCTAGCCATTCTCGGAGACGGAGCATGAAGTGATTATGACCTAGGATGATGAATGCTCGATCTTGGGAGAATGCACCGGGGTATCGGTCTGTGTATCGTCTTCCGATTGGTTTCTGGATGTCAGCCCTGGCCGGCCGAAGGGACGTAGGAGCAA
>Ga0308160_10003245_pt1 | contig 18538 bp, 12 predicted proteins | sample PhyFR1_FD_201036 | JGI IMG/M metagenome (GOLD analysis project Ga0308160, IMG submission 201036) | Phyllosphere microbial communities from UC Gill Tract Community Farm, Albany, California, United States - DLSLF.R1 | ecosystem: Host-associated > Plants > Phyllosphere > Unclassified | place: USA...
GAATTCGCCCTGGAAGCCGATCAGGCCACGCGCCGGGATCAGGTACTCAAGGCGCACACGGCCCTTGCCATCCGATTCCATGTTCTGCAGGTCGCCACGACGACGGCCCAGTTCTTCCATCACGCCGCCCTGGTTGACTTCTTCGACGTCGACCGACAGGTTCTCGAACGGTTCCTGGCGCACGCCATCGACCATCTTGAAGACCACGCGTGGACGCGACACGGCCAGCTCGAAGCCTTCGCGACGCATGTTTTCGATCAGGATCGTCAGGTGCAGCTCGCCGCGACCCGAGACTTCGAAGATCGTGTCGTCGTCGGTCGGCGCAACGCGCAGCGCGACGTTGGCTTTCAGTTCGCGATCGAGGCGGTCACGCAGCTGGCGGCTGGTGACGAACTTGCCTTCGCGGCCGGCCAGTGGCGAGTTGTTGACCATGAAGTTCATGGTCAGGGTTGGCTCGTCGACGGTCAGCATCGGCAGCGCTTCCGGGGTGTCCGGTGCGCAGACGGTCGAACCGATACCGATTTCATCGATACCATTGATCAGGCAGATGTCGCCGGCGACGGCTTCGTCGACCAGCACGCGCTCGAGGCCCTTGAAGTTCAGCACCTGGTTGATGCGGCCCTTGATCGGGGTGCCGTCAGGGCCGTTCATGACGATCACGTCCTGGCCGGTCTTGACGGTGCCGCGGTTGACGCGGCCAATGCCGATCTTGCCGACGTACGACGAGTAGTCGAGCGAGGTGATCTGCATCTGCAGCGGGCCTTCCGGATTGTCATCGCGGACTGGCACGTATTTCAGGATGGCGTCGAACAGCGGCTTCATGTCGCCGCTGCGCACGTCTTCGGTCAGGCCGGCGTAGCCGTTCAGGCCCGAGGCGTAGACGATCGGGAAGTCGAGCTGCTCATCGTTGGCGCCCAGCTTGTCGAACAGTTCGAAGGTCTGGTTGATGGCCCAGTCGGCGCGCGCGCCCGGACGGTCGACCTTGTTGACGACGACGATTGGCTTGAGGCCCAGCGCCAGTGCCTTGCGGGTCACGAAGCGGGTCTGTGGCATCGGGCCTTCTTGCGCATCGACCAGCAGCAGCACCGAGTCAACCATCGACAGCACGCGCTCGACTTCGCCGCCGAAGTCGGCGTGGCCTGGGGTGTCGACGATGTTGATGTGGGTGCCTTCGTACTCGACTGCGCAGTTCTTCGACAGAATCGTGATACCGCGCTCTTTTTCGAGGTCGTTCGAGTCCATGACGCGGGTGTCCACGGCCTGGTTCTCACGGAAGGTGCCCGACTGACGCAGCAGTTGGTCCACCAGGGTGGTCTTGCCGTGGTCAACGTGGGCAATGATTGCGATATTACGAATCGCGCGTTTGATGTTTGACATGGATTTTTTGAAAGTTGCGTAGTGTACGAAGGTGTACGTGACTGCTGTACGAAAGTCCGATACTGCCGATTCGTGATGCTCGTGCCGCTGAGTGCCGAGAATTTGCTGATTTCGGAAACCGACTAGTATAGCATGGTTAGCGCCCCTTCTAACCGGGGAGCGGGGAAAAGCCCAAGAATTTCAACGGCTTGCCCAGCCGCGCTGCATCCATGCCACCGCTACGGCCAGCGGCGACCGAATTCACGCAGCTTAGCCGCCGCCCATGACAAGGCGGTGACAGCGTCACCGCCTCCATGCTCAGGCCAAGGGCGCGGTCGAGATCAGGCGCTCGGGCGCCAGGATCGCGTATTCGCCCAGTTGCCCGGTGCCGAGCAGGCGCCCGGCGTGATAGATGCGCACCCGGCCCTGCTGCGGCGGCACCTCGATCGCTTCCTTGCCCAGGGCCAGGCGCTGTCCTTGCAGGAAACGCTTGGCCAGCTCTGCGGTGAGTTCGAGCGCCGGGAAACTCGACAGCAGCGCATCGACCGGACGCAGCAGCGACAGCGGATCGGGATGGGCCAGCAGATCGTCGAGCGTGATCATGCCGACCGTGTCGAGCGCGCCGACTGCGACGCGGCGCAGGGCATTGAGGTGCGCGCCGCACCCCAGTGCCGCGCCGATGTCCTCGCCCAGCACGCGCACATAGGTGCCCTTGCTGCAGGTAACGCGGATGGTCAGGAACGGCGCGGCGTACTCGACCAGCGAGAGCGCATGGATCGTCACCGGACGCGCTTCGCGCTCGAGGGTGATGCCTTCGCGCGCGTATTCGTACAGCGCCTTGCCGTCGCGCTTGAGCGCGGAATACATTGGCGGCACTTGCAAAATCGGTCCACGATAGCGCGCCAGCGCCGCCTCGATCTGTTCGATCGAAACGTCGACCGCGCGCGTCTCGAGCGCCTCGCCCTCGGTGTCGCCGGTGGTGGTCTTGATGCCCAGGTGCACGGTGGCTTCGTACGACTTGTCCGCTTCTAGCAGATCTTGCGAGAACTTGGTCGCTTCGCCAAAGCACAGCGGCAGCAAACCGGTGGCGAACGGGTCGAGCGTGCCGGTGTGGCCGGCTTTCTTGGCGTTGAGTACGCGCTTGGCCTTGATCAGGGCGTCGTTCGACGACAGGCCAACCGGCTTGTCGAGCAGCAGCACGCCGTCGACCAGGTCGCGCGGCTTTTTCGGAGGGCGAGCGCTCACTCGGCTGCCGGCTTGGCGTCCGTCCCGGCTTGCTCTTCTTCGTAGTCGGCCGCGCGGGTAGCGTTGGCCTGGTCGATCAGGGCCGACATCGCCAGTCCGCGCACGGTCGAGGTGTCGTGCAGGAAATGCAGCGACGGCAGCGTGTGGATGTGCAGGCGCTTGCCGAGCATATTGCGCAGGTAGCCAGACGCCTTGTTCAGGCCTTCGAGGGTCTGGCGCACGTCTTCGGCGCTGTCCTTGAGCAGGGTGAAATAGACCTTCGCGTGGGCGTAGTCCGGGGTCAGTTGCACTTCGCTGATGGTGACCATGCCGACGCGCGGGTCTTTCAGTTCGAAGGCGATCAGTTCGGACAGATCCTTCTGGATCTGGTCGGCGACCCGCAGGCCGCGTTGGGGAATGCTTTTGCTGTGTTTTGCCATGATGTTACTGCTCTATTGTTCTTTTAAATCGGGACGGCGCCGTGATGTCAGGAGCCAAGTAAAAAGGGCCAGGCCCTTCGCGACAATCGCCGCAAAGCGTCCTGGCCCTATCGTACGCCAATCGAATCGATTACAGCGTACGCGCCACTTCTTGCACTTCGAACACTTCGAGGACGTCGCCGACCACGATATCGTTGTAGTTCTTCAGCGACAGGCCGCACTCCAGACCGGCGCGCACTTCTTTCGCGTCGTCCTTGAAGCGCTTGAGCGAATCGATCTCGCCAGTCCAGACCACGATGTTGTTGCGCAGCAGGCGAACCGACGAGGAACGCTTGACGACACCATCGGTAACCAGGCAACCGGCAATCGCGCCGACCTTCGAGACCAGGATAACCTGGCGAATCTCGACCTGACCGGTGATCGTCTCGCGACGTTCCGGCGCCAGCATGCCCGACAGTGCGGTCTTGATCTCGTCGATTGCATCGTAAATGATGCTGTAGTAACGAATATCGACACCGTTCGACTCGGCCAGCTTGCGCGCCTGGGCATCTGCACGGGCGTTGAAGCCGATGATGACAGCCTTCGAGGCGATCGCCAGGTTGACGTCCGACTCGGTGATGCCACCGACGGCTGCGTGAACCACCTGCACCCGCACTTCCGAGGTCGACAGCTTCTGCAGCGAACCGACCAGCGCTTCCTGCGAACCCTGGACGTCGGTCTTGACGATCAGCGGCAGGTTCTTGACTTCGCCTTCGGCCATCTGCTCGAACATGTTCTCGAGCTTCGCGGCTTGCTGCTTGGCCAGTTTCACGTCGCGGAACTTACCTTGACGGAACAGGGCGATTTCACGCGCCTTGCGCTCGTCGGCCATGACCATGACTTCTTCACCGGCGCTCGGCACTTCGGTCAGACCCTGGATTTCGACCGGGATCGATGGACCAGCTGCCGAGATTGCCTTGCCGTTTTCGTCCAGCATGGCGCGCACCCGGCCGAACGAGGAGCCAGCCAGCACGACGTCGCCGCGCTTGAGGGTACCCGACTGCACCAGGATCGTTGCCACCGGGCCGCGGCCCTTGTCCAGACGCGCTTCGACCACCAGGCCACGGGCCGGGGCTTCGGCCGGGGCCTTCAGTTCCAGCACTTCGGCCTGCAGCAGCACCTGCTCGAGCAGCGCATCGATACCGGTACCGATTTTGGCCGAGACTGGCACGAATGGCGATTCGCCACCGTATTCTTCAGGCACCACGCCTTCCGCAACCAGTTCTTGCGTCACGCGGTCGGCGTTGGCGCCCGGCTTGTCGATCTTGTTGATCGCAACCACCAGCGGCACACCAGCAGCTTTTGCGTGAGCAATTGCTTCTTTCGTTTGCGGCATCACGCCATCGTCCGCCGCCACCACCAGGATGACGATGTCGGTGGCCTTGGCGCCGCGGGCACGCATGGCGGTGAACGCCTCGTGACCCGGGGTGTCGAGGAAGGTGATCATGCCGCCCGGCGTGTCGACGTGGTATGCGCCGATGTGCTGGGTAATGCCACCGGCTTCGCCCGAAGCGACTTTGGCGCGACGGATGTAGTCCAGCAGCGAGGTCTTGCCGTGGTCGACGTGACCCATGACAGTAACCACCGGCGCACGCGAGGTCGACTCGAAGTGGGTCTGTTCACCCTGGTCGGCCAGCAGCGCTTCCGGATCGTCCTCGGCGGCAGGGAAGGCTTTGTGGCCCATCTCTTCCACCAGGATCATCGCGGTTTCCTGGTCCAGCACCTGATTGATGGTGCACATCTGGCCCAGCTTCATCAGCTGCTTGATGACCTCGGATGCTTTCACCGACATCTTGTGCGCCAGCTCGGCCACGGTGATGGTTTCAGGAACGTAGACGTCCTTGACGATCGCATCGACCGGCGCCTGGAAGTTGGTTTCACGGTCGTCATGACCGCGACGACCGCCACGGCCACCGCTGCGCCAGCCGTCACGGCCACTGCCGCCGGCAGGTGCGCCACGGGTCTTCAGGCCCTGACCGCCACGCTTCTTGTCGTCAGACCAGGTCGACGACACATTGGCCGACTTGATCGACTTCTTGTCGCCTGGCTTCTTGGCGTCGTCTTTCTTGACTTCGCCCGGCTTCTTGTCGGCAGGCTTGTGCAGCGTACCGGCCGGCGCAGCGGCTGGCGCCGCTGGCTTGGCAACCGGTTCCGGCGCCTTGATCACGCGGCGCGGCTGGCTCATCATGAGCTTGATCTGCGCCACTTCGTCGGCCACGGCCTTGCGTGCACGCTCGGTGGCGGCAGCGCGTTCGGCGGCTTCCTTGGCGGCGGCGTCGTTACGAACCTTGAGTTCGTCAGCAACACGCTTGGCCGCTTCGTTGGCCTGCTCGCCGGCAGCTTCCTTGGCGGCAGCCTGCGCTGCGCCATCGGCCGCCTTGGCGGCAGCAGCGTCGCGCTTGGCTTGTTCAGCCGCTTCACGCTTGGCATCTTCTTCAGCCGCCTTGGCTTGCGCTTTTTCTTCGGCTTCCAGCTTGGCCAGACGCTCCTGCTTTTCACGCAGGTCGGCTTCCTGACGAGCGATCAGCTCGCCTTGGCGGCGCGCATCTTCTTCGCGGCGCGCCAGTTCGGCTTCGTCCACCACGGGGGCTTCGGCCACTGCCGGCGCGACAGGGTCGTCGCGCTGCACGAAGGTACGCTTCTTGCGCACTTCAACCTGGATGGTGCGCGATTTACCCGACGAATCAGCTTGCTTGATTTCGCTGGTTTCCTTGCGGGTGACCGTGATTTTTTTCTTTTCGCCGGTGTCGCTGGCGCCGTGGGCACGACGCAGATGGTTCAGCAGCTTGTCCTTATCATCTTTCGACAACGGATCTGACGTCGAACTTTTTTCGACGCCGGCCGAGCGCAGCTGCGTCAGCAGCAGGTCTGCAGGCATCTTCAGCTCGGTGGCAAATTGGGCTACGTTGTTACTCGCCATTCAGTCCTCTTTTCTATGTGTCGCGACAGATGATAAAGATTTGCTCAAGCTTTGGCCGTTTCAGCCAGGCTCCAGGCTTTCGCCTGCAACCCTTTCGCCCGTTCGTCGTACTTGGCGTCGACCAGCTTCATCTCGTCGTCGGTCACATCATTAAATTCACTCTTGATCAGTTCACGGGCACGCTCCGACGGCAGCGCCAGAATGGCGCCGAACTCGTCGTAAGCAAGTGCCGAGAAAGCCTCGACCGTCTTGATACCAGCCAGGCCAAGCTTGCCGGCAACGGTACGGTCCATGCCTTCCAGATTGACCAGGGCTTCTTCCATCCCCTCGAGACCTTCTTCCGAAGCAATCGCCTCGGTCACCAGCGCGTCACGAGCGCGGGTGCGCAGTTCGTTCACGGTGTCTTCATCGAACGATTCGATTTCCAGCATTTCGGAAATTGGCACGTAAGCGATTTCTTCAAGGCTCGAGAAGCCCTCTTCCACCAGGATGTCGGCCACTTCCTGGTCGACGTCCAGTTTTTGCATGAACAGCACGCGGATCGCGGCCGTTTCTTGCTCCACCTTGCTGGCCGATTCCTCGGCCGTCATGATGTTGATCTTCCAGCCGGTCAGCTCGGACGCCAGGCGCACGTTCTGGCCCGAACGGCCGATCGCGATGGCCAGGTTTTCTTCGTCCACGACCACGTCCATGGCGTGCTTTTCTTCATCGACCATGATCGACGACACGTTGGCCGGGGCCAGGGCGCCGATCACGAACTGGGCCGGATCGTCCGACCACAGCACGATGTCGACCCGCTCGCCGCCCAGCTCGCCGGTAACGGCCTGCACGCGCGAACCGCGCATGCCGACGCAGGTACCGATCGGGTCGATGCGCTTGTCGGCCGTGAACACGGCGATTTTTGCGCGCACGCCAGCGTCGCGGGCAGCCGATTTAATCTGCAGCAGGCCCTGCTCGATCTCTGGCACTTCGAGTTCGAACAGCTTCATGATGAAGTCCGGCGCGGTGCGCGACAAAATCACCTGCGGGCCACGCATATTGCGGTCCACACGCAGGATGAAGGCACGTACACGGTCGCCGATACGCAGGTTCTCTTTCGGGATCATCTGGTCGCGCGGCAGGCGCGCTTCGATCTTGCCCGATTCGACGATGGCGTCGCCGCGTTCCATGCGCTTGATGGTGCCGGTAACGAGCGAATCGCCGCGCTCCAAAAAGTCTTGCAGGATCTGCTCGCGTTCGGCATCGCGCACGCGCTGCAGCACGACCTGCTTGGTATCCTGGGCGAAACGACGACCGAATTCCACCGATTCAATCGGCTCTTCGATGTACTCGTCGACTTCGATGTCCGAGATCTGCTCTTTGGCTTCAAAGTGCAGAATCTCTTGATCAGGCAATTGCAGGCCCGCTTCGTCGGGCACCACGTGCCAGCGACGGAAGGTCTCGAATTCGCCGGTGTCGCGGTCGATCGACACGCGAATATCGACTTCGCCTTCATAGCGCTTCTTCGTGGCTTGCGCCAGCGCGAACTCGAGCGCTCCGAAAACGACTTCCTTGTCGACGTTCTTTTCGCGCGCGAGCGCATCCACCAGTAACAAAATTTCGCGACTCATGCTTTGCGACTCCTAAAATCCACCTGCGGCACCAAACGTGCCTTGTCCAATTCGGCCAGCGTAAATTCCAACAACGCTGCACCATCTTTATCTTCAAATTCCAGACCGACCTTGTCGTTCTCGACGCCGCGCAAGATACCGGTGAAGGTCTTGCGGTTGGCGCTGCCGGGCATTGCCACGCGCAGCTTGACCGTGCACTCGAGGCCGGCGAAACGCGCGAAGTCGGCCAGGGTGCGCACCGGGCGATCCAGCCCTGGCGACGACACTTCAAGACGTTCGTAATCGACGTTTTCCACGGTGAACACGTGCGTCAGCTGGTGACTCACCTTGGCGCAATCTTCTACCGTGATCGGGCCCTGCTCGTCCGCAGTGGCAGCAGGGAAATCGATATACACACGCAGGATCCCGCGCTCGCCGCGTTCGACTTCAACGAGTTCATAGCCGAGACCGCCAACTGTCGTAGCGATTAATTCAAACTGCTGCACGGAACTTCTCCAGGGCTTTAAAACGATTTACCAAAAAAAAAATGGGCATCTGCCCATCTTTTTGACCCTACAACCCAACCAGATGAAAGCACTTACACCAATTCCACGCTGAACCACACGTTGGGAAGGACTTTGATTAGGCTGCAAATTATACGTTGTTTCGGCCTCACCCGCAATCGCCCCACAAAAAATGAACAGCTAAACAACAGTTGAAACTTCACCATTGTTCAGCTGCATTTTTTACGCAGAGCAGCGTGCTTAACCGCGGCGACCGCGGCGTGGCATGGCGCTGTCATTACCGCGTGGACCTTGCCCACCGCGACGCGCAGCATTGCCGCCACCGTTGTAGCCAAACGTGGTTTGCAGCGGATCCGGCTGGCGCGGACGACCGCTGGCGGCGCCGCCACCGGCGCCCGGACGACCGCTGCCCTGGCCGCCGGCATTCGCGCCGCGCGGACCCTTGCCGCCGCCCTGACCACCCTGCCCGCCTTGACCACCTTGGCCGGCCGGTCCGTTAGGACGGCCACCGCCCTGGCGTGGACCGCCCGAGCGCGCGCCACCGCGGGTATCAACCGGCTTCACGCCTGGCAGCGGCACGTTCAGGATGCCCTGGCCGCGCACGGCGCCGACGCGCGAGACTGCCGGGCCGAACGGATCGACGTTGCGGTTGGCGTCGGCGCGGTCGATACGGTTGCCGTCGGTGCGATCGACGCGGTTGCCGTCGCTGCGCTCGGCGCGCTGGGTGTCCGCACGGTTGCCGTCGCCACGATTGCCGTCAGCGCGGCCAGCGTGTTCGCGCGGACCCTTGCCGCCCCTGGCGCCGCCCTTGCCCTGCGCCTTATCGGCAGGCGCGCCCTTCTTCTCGACGCCGAACGCCGTCATCAGCGCGCGCACATCGTTTTCTTCGAATTCTTCCCAACGGCCACGCTTGAGGCCGCTTGGCAGGGTCATGGCGCCGTAACGGGTACGGATCAGGCGCGAGACGGTCAGGCCGACCGCCTCGAACATGCGTCGCACTTCGCGGTTGCGGCCTTCGCCGATCACCACGCGGTACCAGCGGTTGATGCCTTCGCCGCCGCCGTTCTGGATCTTCGAGAACGCCGCCTTGCCGTCGTCGAGGTCGACCCCGCCGAGCAGCTTCTGGCGCATGCCTTCTTCGAGCTCGCCCAGGGTGCGCACCGCGTATTCGCGGTCGATGTTGTAGCGCGGGTGCATCAGGCGGTTGGCCAGGTCACCAGAGGTGGTAAACAGCAGCAGGCCTTCGGTATTGAAGTCGAGGCGGCCGACGGCCAGCCACTTGCCAGCGCGCATGGTCGGCAGGCGATCGAACACCGATGGACGCCCTTCCGGATCGTCGTGGCTGACGATTTCGCCGGCCGGCTTGTGGTACACCAGCACCCGCGGCGGCTTGCTGTTGTTCACCCGGCGCTGGATCAGCTTGCCGTTGATGCGCACCGCGTCGGTCGGCAGGATGCGCTGGCCGATGTGGGCCGGCTCGCCGTTCACCGACACGCGGCCGGCGACGATCAGGTCTTCCATGTCGCGGCGCGAACCGAGACCGGCTTCGGCCAGCACCTTGTGCAGCTTCGGCGCGTCGTCGTCGGCGGTCAGGTCGCGCCGTACCGGCTTGGCCGGTGCATTGCTGCGCGCGCCTTCGTGGGCGTCGAACTCGTCCGAGGTGACGAACGAAAACACATTGTCGGCTTCGCTGCCGGCAACGGCGCCTGGCTGAGGGCGTCCTTTTTGCTGGCGCCCCTGGCCCTGGCCGGGTTTGCCCTGCACCGGACGGCTGCTGCCCTGCACCGGACGACCGCTCTGCTGGCCGCGCTTGCCCGGCTTTTGCGCGTTGCGGCCGCGACCGTCGCGCGCGCCTTCGGCAGCAGCATCGGCGGCGCCGTCGGCAACCGACTCGCCGCCGTGTTCAGTTTCAGGCTCAGCTGGCGCACTCGGGGCGGCGGCTTGCTGCAACGCTTCGCGTTCGGCACGTTTTTCGCGCATCTGGCGCGGGCCGCGCGGCTTGCGCACTTCGGCTGGCGCGGCGTCGGCGCCCGCCGCCGCTTGCGGCTCGGCGCCAACTGGCGCGCTGTCGGCGGCTGCCGGCTGCTCGTCTTTCACGGCCTTGGCGGCGCGCGGCTTGCGTGCCTTGGCGGCCGGCTTCTCGGCGGCGTCGACCGCTTCCGCGGCCGGCGCTGGCGCAGCAGCAGCAGCAGCAGCAGCAGCGTCTACCGGGGCGGCGACCTTGCGGGTGCGCTTCGGCTTGGCCGGCGCTTCAGCGGCAGGGGCGTCGGCCGCCGGTGCGGCGGACTCGGCAGCAGCAGGCGCGGCGGCCTTGCGCGTACGCTTTGGCTTGGCAGCAGGGGTGGCGCCGGCGTCGACTGGCGTCGTCTCGATTGGTTCAGTTGGATTCATCATTCGTGTCTTTATTGTGCTGACCCGTCTCGGCAATTCCGTCTCCTGTCGGGTCATGAATCGGCACTTCAACGGGTGAAGTAGCTGTATCTGGAACTAGGTCCACGACGGCCGCGCCGGCGTCCGCCTTCTCAAAATTGTCTTTCAATGCCGCTTCCAGCGCTTCCAGGCTGCGGCTGTCGGGCCCCTCGGCCAGCGCCTGCAGCGGCGGCAACTGGGACAGCGTGGCCAGGCCCAGGTCGTCAAGGAACTGGCGCGTGGTGCCCAGCAGCGCCGGGCGTCCCACCACTTCGCGGTGCCCGACGACGTCGATCCAGCCGCGGTCTTCGAGCATCTTGATGGTCTGCGAATTGACCGCCACGCCGCGAATCTCTTCGATATCGCCGCGTGTGACCGGCTGGCGATAGGCAATGATGGCCAGCGTTTCGAGCGTCGCACGCGAATACTTCGGCGGCTTCTCGGGCGACAGGCGCTCGAGATAGGGCTTCATCTCGGGGCGGCTCTGGAAGCGCCAGCCCGATGCCAGGCTGACGATCTCGATGCCGCGTCCATCCCAGTCCTGACGCAATTCTTCCAGCAAGATCTTGATCGTATCGGCGCCGACCCCGGCGCCGACCGCACGCCCGGCGCCGTCGACTTCGGCGAACAGGCGCTTCATGCCATGGATCGTCATCGGCTCGCGGGCGCACAGCAAGGCGGTTTCGAGGACGCGCTTGGCCTCGTCAGTATTCATATCGCAATGAAAGTCACCTCAAACAAACCGGTTCGGGCCGCGCTTGCGGGCCACGTGAATTCACACATGCCAACGGCCATGGCGCATGGTCGCGGTTACTACCAAGAACCTGTACCGGAATCCGTGGCCCGGGCATGGACGCGCCGGGCTGACATACCATGACGGGCAAGGAACCCGCCGAGGGCGGCCCGCCTTGCGTGGCGGACTGCGGGGTGTTGATTTTCAAGCGTATTTACTTGCAGACGCAAAACTCGGGCACCGGAGCGAGCCAGGGACTCGGGGGTGCGCGGCCTGGTGCGGCACGCGAGCGGACGACATCCTTCCATCCAACTAACGGCCATTGTACCCGATAAAACCGGCGCGTGGACAAGCGCCGCGCCGCGCCCAGCTGCCCGATTGGCGTCAGTCGGACAGTTTTTCGGACAAAATGGCCGATACGCCAAGAAACGCCGGGTATTCGGCAGTGATGACATAGGTCGGCACGCCGGCCAGGTAGGCCTGGAAACGGCCCTTCTGTTCGAAGCGGGCGCGGAACGATGAGGCGTGGAAGCGTTCGCCCAGGCGCGGCACGATGCCGCCGCCGATATAGATGCCGCCCGAGGCGCCCAGCGTTACGGCCAGGTTGCCGGCCACGGTGCCGAGCATGCCGCAGAAGGCTTCCAGCACTTCGTTGCACAGGGCGCAGTCGCCTGCCAGCGCGCGGCGCGCGATCTCGGGGGCGTCCAGGCGCTCGCCGCCACGGCCGGCGCGCTCGGCCAGCGCGCGGTAGATCAGCTCGATGCCGGCGCCGGACAGGAAGCGTTCGGCCGAGACGTGATCGAATTCGCGCCAGGCGAATTGCAGGATCGCGACTTCTTGTTCGTTGGCCGGCGAAAAGGTGACGTGGCCGCCTTCGCTGCGCAGCGCGGTCCAGCTGCCGGCGCACGGGATCAGGCCCGAGACGCCGAGGCCGGTGCCGGCGCCGAGCAGGCCCAGCGGCGAATCAGGCTGCGCGACGCCGCCGCCGACCTGCACCTTCTGCTGGCCCAAGTGCGGCAACGAACGCGCCAGCGCCGAGAAATCATTTACCACCAGCAGTGTGTCGAGTCCGCACTCCTGGCGCAGGGCTTCGGTCGAGAATTCCCAGTGGTGATTGGTCATGCGCACGTAGTCACCCGTGACCGGATTCGCAATCGCGATCGCCGCGTGGCGGATCGGGCCGCCCGTCGCGGCGACCTGCGCCACCTCTGGCGAGGCCAGGTAGCTGCGCATCGCCTCGCCCAGCGTGGCATGCGATTTGCAGGCCAGCACGGCGATATGCGAGATCTGGCCGGGGCCCTGCTCTAGCGCGAGACGGCAATTGGTGCCGCCGATATCGGCAAGCAGGCGGGCGCCGCCGACGTGCAGGCGTGGTACGACAGGAGAGCTGGTCAAGGAGACGGTCATTGCGGAACGGGTGAAAGCGATGGCGGCAAGCTTACACAAGTTTTTGCATGTACACCAAGTGAATTTTGTAGTTTAGGTACAGGTGAAGCAACAGTCACGGAGCGCAGACCGGCGGCCCCATTGCGCAACAAGTAGTAGAACTACTAAACAAGATCGACCCGCGATGTCAGCAGGGCGCTGCATCCATGTCAGGATCCGGCGCGCGGCGCCCGTTCCATGCATCCAGCCCGCCCTTGAGCGGACGCGCACGGTGGAAGCCGTTGGCAATGAACTGGCGCGTTACTTCAGCGGCGGTGACGTCATTGGGGCAGCTGCAATAGACGACGATATGGCGCTCGCGGTCGAGCGAGGCCATTAAATGTTCGGGTTTGCAGGCCTTGAACACCAGTGCGCCGGGAATCGCGGCTTCCATCTGCTGCGCGCTGAGGCTGCGGGCGTCGATGATCAAAGGGTCGCTTCCTTCATCGATCAGGGCCAGCAGACCAGAGACGTCGATGCGCTCCATGGACGTGCGCGCGCGATGGCGGCGCCGCTCGGCATACTTGAAGGCGACGAACAGCGCCAGCAGACCGGCCACCACGACCAGCGCCGTGCTGCCGAAATCGGACAGCGTATCGAGCACGCCATCGACACTGTTATGGAACCAGATCCCAAGCAGGATGCCGGTGCCGCTCCAGAGCGCCGCACCGGTGACCGAATAGAGCAGGAACACACGGGTATCGGTACCGATCGACCCCGACAGCGGCGCCGCGATGGTGTTGAAACCGGGGATGAATTTGGAGACCAGCAGCGACTTGACGCCAAACTTGCGGAAGCGGTCTTCGGTCTGATTGACGCACGAATCTGGCGACAGCGAAATCTTGCACAGCAGGCGCAGGATGCGCTTGCCATAAAAGCGCCCGGCGCGGAACCAGAAATAATCGCAGATCAGGCAGGCGCCGATCGCCGCCAGCCACACAAGCTGCCACGATACATCGGCGTCGACCGCGAGTGCGCCGGCCACGATCAGGACCGGATAGGCGGGAATCGGCAGGCCGAACTGTTCCACCAGAACGATGGCGAACACGATCAGCACGCCATATAGCTGGATCAGTTCGGCTAGGTGGGGCATCTTGCTAGTTTAGCCCAATTCACCAACCCAGGCAGGACACCCCGCGGGTTTCGGCATAAGCGCAACGCTGCGGTCTTTTCGTGTTCTCACCCCACTTTCGGGATGGCAGCGAGCAGCGATCGCGTGTAGGGGTGTTGCGGATCGCGGTACAGCGTGTCCGAATCGGCCAGCTCGACCACCCGGCCGGCCTGCATCACCATCACCTGGTCCGAGATGTACTTCACCACCGACAGGTCGTGCGAGATGAAGATGTAGCTCATGCCATATTCGTCCTGCAAGTCTTGCAGCAGGTTCAGCACCTGGGCCTGCACCGAGACGTCGAGCGCGGACACCGATTCGTCGCACACCAGGATCTCGGGGCGCAGCGTCAGGCAGCGCGCGATGGCGATGCGCTGGCGCTGGCCACCCGAAAATTCGTGCGGATAGCGGCCATACGCGGCCTCGGGCAGGCCGACCCGCGCCAGCAACTGGCGTGCCATCCCGATGCGCTCGGCGTCGCTGGCGCCGATTCGGTGGATGCGCATAGGTTCGAGCAAAATCTGGCCGACCGTAAAGCGTGGATTGAGGGAGGCATACGGATTCTGGAAGATGATCTGGATGCGGCGTTTATACGGCTGGTAGTCGCGCTCGGACAAGGCCAGCAAATCGCGCCCCTCGAACAGCGCGCTGCCGCCACTGGCCCGGTGCAGGCGCAGCAGGGTCAGGCCGACGGTGGTCTTGCCCGATCCCGATTCGCCGACCACGCCCAGCGTCTTGCCGCGCCCCAGCGTAAACGACACGTCCTGCACCGCATCGAACGCGCGCTTCCTGAACAGGCCGTCGCGCAGCCAGAAGCGCTTGGCCAGATGGTTCACCACCAGCAACGGCTGCTCGCCGGGCGTCGTGCCGCGCACGCGCTGCGGCTGCGCCAGGTCGGGCGCGGGCGCAGTGCTATCGGCCAGGTAATCGTCGATCACCGGCAGGCGCAGCGGCCGCGCATCGAGCCGCGGACGGCAATGCAGCAGCGCGCGCGTGTAGGCGTCGCGCGGCGCGCCGAACACCTGGGCCGCGGCGCCCTCCTCGCGCACTTCGCCGTGGCGCATCACGATCACCCGATCGGCGATCTCGGCCACCAACCCCAGGTCGTGGGTGATGAACAGCACCGCCATGCGGCGCGCCTGTTGCAGGCGCGCGATCAGCGCCATGATCTGCTGCTGGATCGTCACGTCGAGCGCCGTGGTCGGCTCGTCGGCGATCAGCAGCTTCGGTTCGCAGGCAATCGCCATCGCGATCATCACGCGCTGCTGCTGGCCACCCGACATCTGGCTTGGATAAGCGTCGATCTTGGTGGCCGGGTCGGGAATCCCGACTTCAGCCAGCAACTCGAGCGTGCGCAGGCGCGCCGCGCGCGCGTTCATGCCCATGTGCCGGCGCAGCACTTCGCCGATCTGGAAACCCGCCGTGAATACCGGATTGAGCGAGGACATCGGTTCCTGGAAGATCATGGCGATGTCCTTGCCGCACAGCGCGCGCCGCTCGTTCGCTGGCAGCCCGAGCAGCTCGCGCCCGGCGAAGCGGATGCTCGACGCCGGGTCGATGAGCGTGGTCTGCGCCGGCAACAAGCCCATCACCGCCAGCGAAGCGACCGACTTGCCGCTACCCGACTCGCCCACCAGCGCCACCGTGGCATCGCTCGGCAGGTCGAACGAGACGCCTTTCAATGCCTCGACCGTGCTGGTCTTGCCGGTGCGAAAGGCGACGCGCAGATTGCGTACTTGCAGCAGATCGGTGTGCTGGCTCATTTGATTTTCGGGTCCAAGGCGTCGCGCAAGGCGTCCGCAAACAGCGAAAACGCCGTCACCAGGGTGGCCATCGCACCGGCCGCAGCCGCCATCTGCCACCATTTACCCAGGATCAGCTCGTTCTGCGCCTCGTTCAGCATGCTGCCCCAGGACACGGTCCCGACCGGCACCCCGAAGCCGAGGAATGACAGGATCACTTCGGCCTTGATGAAGCCGACCGTCAGGATCGACAGCTGCACCAGCGCCACGTGCGCCACATTCGGCAGGATGTGCCCGAACATGCGGCGCAGGCTGGACGCGCCGATGGCGTCGGCCGCCATCACGTATTCGCGCGCGGCATGCTTGATGTACTCGGCGCGCATCAGGCGGTAGGGTCCGGTCCAGCCGGTCAGGCCCAGGATCAGCACAATGGTAGCCACGCCCTTTTGCTGCAGCACCGCGGCCACCGCCAGGATCATCAGGATCGCGGGGATCGCCGTGAACACGCTGTAGAACCAATTGAACAGGTCGTCGACCCAGCCGCCATGAAAACCCGATACCGCGCCGAAGAGCGTACCCAGCGTGACCGCCAGCAGCGCCGCCACCAGCCCCACGACGATCGAGGTCTGGCCGCCCTTGATGGTTTTCTGGACGATGTCGTGGCCCCATTTGTCGGCGCCGAACGGCAGCGTGGTGCGTTTCTCGCGCGGCGGATGCGTGGCCGCCACCTGCGCCTTGAGCTCGGCCAGCTCGGCCGCGAGCGGATCGAAGGCATTCGGCAGCGTGGCGCGCGGCAATTGCGCCTGCGCCAGGGCGCGGCTGCCAGGGTCGGCGCCGAGAAACGTGGGCGGCGCGTAATTGACGGCCACTTCACGCTCCCAGTCGGCCGCGATCAGCCCGGCGCCGGAGAGCAGCACCAGCAGCAGAAAGCCGGCCACCACGGCCAGCGCCGCCATCGCGATGCGGTCGGCGCGCAGGCGGCGCCAGGCCAGCGTCCACAGGCCGGCCGAATCGAGGTGGGCGCTCATGCCGCCCTCATTTGAATTGCACGCGCGGATCGACCGCGCGGTACAGCAGGTCGGCCAGCAGGTTGAACACCATCGTCGCGGCCGCCACATACACGGTGATCGCCTTGATCACCGGGAAGTCGCTGCGCTCGACCGCCAGGATCACTTCGCGCCCGATGCCGGGAATGCCGAAGAAGCGCTCGAGCAGAAACGCGCCGATCAGCAGCGCCGGCAGGTTCGCCATCACGTGGGTGATGATCGGGATCGCGGCATTGCGCAGCACGTGCACCCACAGCACGCGCCGCTCTGACAGACCCTTGGCGCGCGCGGTGCGCACGTAATCCTGCCCCACTTCGTCGAGCACGAAGCTGCGGTACAGGCGCAGGGTCGGCGCAATCGACACCGCCAGCCCGATGATGATCGGCAGCAGCGCGTAGGTGAGCAAATTCTGGCCCAGGCTCTCGCCCCAGCCCTGCACCGGGAACAGCCCGAGCCGGTAAGCGAACAGGTACTGGAACACCGAGATGTACACCAGGATCGAGATCGACATTCCCACCGTGCACGCCAGCATCACGGCGCGGTCGGTGAGCGAGCCGCGCACGAAGGCGAGCGCCAGCGCCAGCGCGATGCCGAACAGGGTCTCGAGGATGGTCAGCGGCACCAGCACCGTCAGCGACGGTCCCAGGCGGCTGGTGATGATATCGGCCACCGGTTCGCCCGTGCTCCAGGCATTGCCGAAGTCGAAGCTGACGATCTGCTGCACGAAGATCCACAGCTGCACGTAATACGGCTGATCGGTGCCGAGCTGGCGCCGGATATTCTCGATCGCCGCGGTATCGGCCATCTTGCCGGCCAGCAGATAGGCCGGGTCGCCCCCCACCCAGTTGAACAGCACGAACACCAGCAGCACCACGCCCGCCATGGTGGGCAGCATCTGCCACAAGCGCCGCAGGACGTAGGCCAGCATGGTGTCGGCGCGGTGCGCGCGTCAGTCCTGGCGCAGGCGGCGCCCGCGCACCGCGGCGGCCAGGCCTTCGAGCACCTGCACGCTGCTGTCCCAGTCGATGCAGCCGTCGGTGACCGACTGGCCATAGGTCAGTTCCTTGCCCGGCACCAGGTCCTGGCGCCCGGCCACCAGGTGCGACTCGATCATCACGCCGACGATGCGGTCGTCGCCGGCCGCGACCTGGCTGGCAATGTCGGCGCACACCGGGATCTGGTTCTCGGGTTTCTTCGAACTGTTGGCGTGCGAGGCATCGATCATCAGGCGGCTGGCCAGGCCGAGCGCGGCGATCTGGCGGCAGGCTTCGTCGACGCTGGCGGCGTCGTAGTTCGGCGCCTTGCCGCCGCGCAGGATGATGTGGCAATCCTCGTTGCCGGCGGTCGAGACGATCGCCGAGTGGCCGCCCTTGGTCACCGACAGGAAGTGGTGCGGCTGAGAAGCGGCCTTGATGGCCTCGGTGGCGATCTTGATATTGCCATCAGTACCGTTCTTGAAGCCTACCGGACACGACAGGCCGGACGCCAGTTCGCGGTGCACCTGCGACTCGGTGGTGCGGGCCCCGATCGCGCCCCAGCTGACCAGGTCGGCGATGTACTGTGGGCTGATCACGTCCAGGAATTCGGTGCCGGCCGGCAGCCCCATTTCATTGATGTCGCGCAGCAGTTCGCGCGCCATGCGCAGGCCGTCGTTGATGCGGAAGCTGTTGTCCATGTAGGGGTCGTTGATCAGCCCCTTCCAGCCGACCGTGGTGCGCGGCTTCTCGAAATACACCCGCATCACGATTTCGAGTTCGCCGGCAAAACGCGTGCGCTGTTCGGCCAGCCGGTGCGCGTATTCCATCGCGGCGCGGGTGTCATGGATCGAACACGGGCCGATCACCACCATCAGGCGGTCGTCCTGGCCGTGCAGGATGCGGTGCAGTGCGATGCGCGCGTCGGCCGCGGTCTGCTCGGCCTTCGGGGTCACCGCGAATTCGCGGATCAGGTGCGAGGGCGGGGTCAGTTCCTTCATTTCGA
>Ga0308160_10003246_pt1 | contig 18530 bp, 18 predicted proteins | sample PhyFR1_FD_201036 | JGI IMG/M metagenome (GOLD analysis project Ga0308160, IMG submission 201036) | Phyllosphere microbial communities from UC Gill Tract Community Farm, Albany, California, United States - DLSLF.R1 | ecosystem: Host-associated > Plants > Phyllosphere > Unclassified | place: USA...
CCCAGAACCCGGACCGCGTCGACGACGTGGTGCAGCGCCTGGAAGCGGTGCAGGCCTTTGCCGCCCTGCCGGAAAGCGCCTCGCTGGCCGCCGCCAACAAGCGCATCACCAACATCCTCAAGAAGAACGAGGAAGCGATGCCGCAGGACGCTGCCATCAAGGCTGACCTGCTGGTGGAGCCGGCCGAGAGCGCACTGGCCGCAAAAATGCAAAGCCTGGAATCGAGCGTCACCAGCGCCTTCGCCAACAGCGATTTCGCCGGCGCCCTGCAAACCCTGGCCCAGATGCGCGACGAAGTCGACGCCTTCTTCAACGACGTGATGGTGATGGCCGAGGACCTGGCGCTGCGTAACAACCGCCTGGCCCTGCTGGCCGAACTGCACGGCATGATGAACCGCGTGGCCGACATCTCGAAGCTGGCCGCCTGAGACTGAAGACGAGCATGAAGCTGATCATCCTCGACCGCGACGGCGTCATCAACCACGATTCGCCGGACTTCATCAAGAGTCCGGCCGAGTGGGTGCCGATTCCCGGCTCGCTCGAGGCGATCGCGCGCCTGAACCAGGCCGGCTACCGGGTCATCATCGCCTCGAACCAGTCCGGCATCGCGCGCGAGCTGTTCGACATGCCGACCCTGAATGCGATCCACCAGAAGATGCACAGCGCCGCCCAGCTGGTCGGCGCCGACATCGACGCGGTGTTCTTTTGCCCGCATGCGGCCATCGACAACTGCGACTGCAGGAAGCCGAAGGCCGGCATGTTCGAGGAGATCAGCAAGCGCTTCAAGGTCAGCCTGAAGGGCGTGCCGACCGTCGGCGATTCGCTGCGCGATTTGCAGGCCGGCTACATCAAGGGCTGCGTGCCCTATCTCGTCTTGACTGGCAAGGGCGAAAAGACCCACCAGACCGGCGGCCTGCCACCCGGCACCCAGGTCTTCCCCGACCTGGCCTCCATGGTGACCGCCTTGTTGAAATCCCTGTCCAGCACTTCTTCCACCTGATCCGAAAGAGAGATCGTTCTTGCGTACCGTCGTCCCGTTCCTGCGTTCCCTGCTGTTTACCGTCGTGATGGTGCTTGCCACCGTGGTGTGGGCCTGCGTCTGCTTCCTGGCCGCGCCCCTGCCCTACAACAAGCGCTTCTGGGTGACCTCGCGCTGGAACGTCTTCATCATCTGGTGCGCGAAAGTCATTTGCGGCATCCGCTACGAATTCAAGGGCTACGACAACCTGCCGGACGCGCCGGCCGTGGTCCTGTCGAAGCACCAGTCGGCCTGGGAAACCATCGCCCTGCTGCCGAACCTCACGCGCCCGCTGGTCTTCGTCTTCAAGAAGGAGATCCTGTATATCCCCTTCTTCGGCTGGGCGATGGCGCTGCTGCGCATGATCCCGATCGACCGCAAGGAAGGCAAGAACGCCTTCAGTCACGTGGTCCGCCACGGCAAGCGGCGCCTCGCGGACGGCCAGTGGATCATCATGTTCCCCGAGGGGACGCGCATCCCTGTTGGAAAAAAGGGAAAGTACAAGAGCGGCGGCACCCGCCTGGCGATCGAAACTGGCGCAGTTGTCGTGCCGATCGCGCATAATTCAGGTGAGTGCTGGCCGAAGAATTCGTTCATCAAGCGTCCTGGTTTGGTGACCGTCTCGATCGGCAAGCCGATATCGCCGCTGAATCACACTCCCGACAGCCTGATGCAAGAGGTCGAAAATTGGATAGAATCAGAAATGCGCGTCATTTCGCCCCACGTCTACACCGGTGGCTGAACGAAGTCGGGAACCTGATCACCGCCTCTTCTTCGCAGCAAAGCATGCATTCCCCAAAGCCGGACGGGTCCCAGCTGGACCTGTTCGCACGCGACCCGCGCCTCGATCCATGGAGAGCGCCTGCGGCGCCGGCCGAGAAGCCGGCGCCGCCTCCGCCTCCCCTGCCCTTGTTCAAGGCGCCGCCCGCGCCGCCCCGCATCACGCTTCCTTCTCCGCCACGCACGGCCGACGATCCGCCCTTGAAACGCATCGTGCTGGGCCAGTACGCGGTCGACTATGAACTGAAACGCTCCACGCGCCGTTCGATCGGCTTCATGATCGACGACGGCGGCCTGCACGTGACGGCGCCGCGCCGCGCCACCCAGCCCTCCATCGAAGAAGCGATCCGCGCCAAGCAGCGCTGGATCCTGACCAAGCTGCACGAACGCGGCGAGCGGCGTGCGCGCCAGGCCCAGCGCGAGCCCTTGCGCTGGGAAGACGGTGCGCGCCTGCCTTATCTGGGCGGCGAGATCGTGCTGCGTCTGGAACCGGCGGCGCGCAGCCACTGCGTGTTCGATCCGGAGTCGCGCGAGCTGCGCATCGGCGTCACGGCGGGGCTGTCGGAGTGGCAGCTGAAGGAGCGTGTGAAGCTGTGGTTCCATGCGGAGGCCAAGCGCCTGTTCACCGAGCGTTTGGATCTGTTTGCGCCGCAGCTGGATGTGCATTACCGCTCGATGACGCTGTCGTCGGCCGGCACGCGCTGGGGCTCGTGCACGGTGGCGGGGAATATCCGCCTGAGCTGGCGTTTGATCCACTATCCGCTGGCGCTGATCGACTACGTGGTGGTGCACGAACTGGCGCATTTGCGCGAGATGAACCACAGCCCGGCGTTCTGGGCGGTGGTGGGGTCGGTGTACAGGGACTACGACGGCGCGCGGCTGGAGCTGAGGCGGCGGTCGCATGAGATGCCGGTGTTGTTTGTGGAGTGATGCCTGATGCATTCGCGTGGCGTAGCGAATGATCGAATGTTGTACCGCGTGGGCTCGAAAGCCCACCCTACGAAGACCGGTAGGGTGGGCACTCGTGCCCACGCTGCATAGAACGCTAGAAGACCGTAAAGCTGTTCCAGCCCTCAGCGCAACGCATTCTCCCGCCGCGCCTCCGCCAGCACCTGCATCCCCCGCTGCTGCGCCTCGTTCAGGCAGCGAAACGGAATCGGCAGCGTGCCGCGCTTCAGGACCATCATGAACCCGCTTGAATAGGTACGCACGGCGGTCACGTCGGACCAGTCGATCAGGGTCACGCCGCCGCTGGTGCGCACGATGCCGTGCTGGTCGATGGTGAATTCATAGGTGCGCTTGCCGCGCCCGAGCAGCACGAAATGCATGGCCGCGCTCAGGGTGCTCTTGAGGCGCAGGTAGAAGCTGGCTGGCCAGCGGATGCGGCGGCGGCGAATCAGGAAGCCGCCATGCTGCCACATGAAACCGATGTACTCGCGCAGCGTGTAGCGGACGAAGAAATGCAGGTCGCATAAGACTGCCGCAGCAGGGTTGGATGGCGCCCCAGAGGTGGTGGCAGCGCTGTAGAAACCTTCTTCGCTGCCATCGGCAGGTTGATGGGCCATCATGGCCATTGGTTGTCCCTTGCGTGCCGGTCCCGGGTGATTTGACGACAACATGCGCATCCCCTTTTCTACCGAACTCAAAAAGCAATGGTATCAAAAGCTAGGCAATAATTCGTTGCAAGAGTTCAACAGTGCGCAGGGTCGCGCCGCGGTGGTGGCCGGCCCAGGCCGCGGCCGCCGCGCCCATTGCCGCACGTGCCGCGGCGTCTTGCAGCAGGTGCGCCGCCTGCGCCACCAATGCATCGGCATCCGCCACGCGCACGGCCCCGCCCGCCGCTACCGCCTCGTTCGTCGCATCCAGGAAGTTGAACGTGTGCTCGCCCACCAGCACCGGTTTACCCAGCGCGCAGGCTTCGATCAGGTTCTGCCCGCCGAGTGGCAGCAAACTGCCGCCGATGAAGGCGCAGTCGCAGGCGGCGTAATAGGCGAACATCTCGCCCATCGAGTCGCCAAGGAGCACGTCGGCGTCGACATCGGCCGCGTCCATCATTTCAGAACGCCGCTGCAGCGACATCCCACGCGCCGCCACCAGCTGCGCCACCTCGTCGAAGCGCTGCGGATGACGCGGCACGATCGCCAGCAGCGCATGCGCCGGTTTATCCGCCAGGCGCTGCCAGGCATCCAGCACCAGGCCTTCCTCGCCGTCGCGCGTGCTGGCGCACAGGAACACGGGCCGCCCCTTGAAGCGCGCACGCAGCCAGGCGCCCTTCTCCAGCGCCGCCTCGGGCGGCAGTACGTCGAACTTGATGCTGCCGGTGACCGCCACCTGCGGCGCACCCAGCGAGCGGATGCGCTGCGCATCGGCCTCGGTCTGGGCCGCGACGGTCGTGATCGCGCGCGCCGCATCCATCATGATGCCGCCGAAGCGCTGGCCGCGGCGCAGCGAGCGCTCGGACAGGCGCGCATTCACCAGCGCCACCGGCACCTTTTCAAGCGCGCAGCCGGCGATCAGGTTCGGCCAGACCTCGGTCTCCATCAGGATGCAGACCCGGGGCTGGAAGTGGCGCAGGAAGCGCCGCACCAGAAGGCCGGTATCGTAGGGCAGGAAGGATTGCACGACGCGCTCGCCGTGCTTGCCGAACAGTGCGCGCCCGGTGGCGCGGCCGGTCGGCGTCATGTGGGTCAGCAGGATGCGGCAGTCGGGCCAGCGCGCCAGCAGCGCCTCGACCAGCGGTTCGGCGGCGCGCGTTTCGCCCACCGACACGGCGTGCACCATGAAGGTCCGGCGCTCGGGCAGGCGCGGGCCATACAAGCCGAGGCGCTCGCCGATGTGCTGGCGGTAGCCCGGCTCCTTGCGCCCACGCCACCACAGGCGCCCCAGCACCAGCGGCAGCGCCAGCCACCAGAGCAGCGAATACAGGGAACGGTTCATACGGTTTGCAGCAAGGCGCGTGCCGCGGCGATCACGTCGGTGCTCGACGGCGGCGCGCCCATCTCGCCCAGGTTGACGATGCGCGGCGACCAGTTGCCCTCGGTCTTCCACTTCGGCGAGTCGGCATAGATCTCCACCGTCGGCCGATAGAAGGCCGCGGCGATGTGGGTCAGGCCGGTGTCGACACCCACCGCCAGCGCCGCCTGCTCGGCCAGCGTCACGGCATCCATCATCGACAGTTTCGGCAGCACGCGCGCGTTCGGGATACCGGCGGCGAGCGCCTCGGCCTCCTGCCGCTCCTTGTCCGAGCCCCAGGGCAGCAGCACCGGCATCGGCGCCAGCGCATTCCCGAGCGCGATCCAGTTCTGCGGCGCCCACTTCTTGGCGTCGCGTGCGGTCCCGTGGAAGAACACGGCATAGGCTTCCTGCGGCAGCCAGTCCGGACGCGGCACGGTGTCAGGCGCCGGCAGGCCGAAGTCGGGCGGCGTGTCGACCGCGTAGCCGAGCGCATTGCCGGCCACCAGGCGCCCGCGCGCCACCGCGTGGGTGCGCGGGTCGAGCGGAATGCTCTCGGTGTGGAAGAAGCGCGAGATACCCTCGTAGCCCGAGCCTTCGCTGCCGTTGGCCAGGCCGATCTTGCGCCCGCCCGGCCTGACGCGCGCGGCGCCCATGATGGCGCCGGTCTTCAGCAGGCCCTGGGTATCGAACACAAGGTCGTATTCCTCCTCGCGCAGGCTGCGCCAGAAGGCTTTCATTTCAGCGCGGGTCTCGGGTTTGCCGAGACCCTTGCGCCAGCGCCGCAGCGCGAACGGGATGATCTTGCGCACGTGCGGGTTCAGGCGCACCAGGCTGACGTAGCCCTCTTCGACCACCCAGTCGATCGTCGCATGCGGATGGTGGCTCAGCAAATCGGCCACCATCGGCAGGTTATGCAGGACATCCCCCAGCGACGACACCCGCACCAGCAAAATCTTCATGCAGGCTCGCTTCAGAACGGCAGTTCGGCGTCCGGTTTCGCAGCCAGGATCACGCTGCGGAACTCGTCCTGGATGCGCGCCAGGGCTTCCGGGCTCTCGCCTTCGAAACGCAGCACGATCACCGGCGTGGTGTTCGAGGAGCGCGCCAGGCCGAAGCCGTCGGCGTACTCGACGCGCAGGCCGTCGATGTCGTTGATCTTCTCGGAACTCGGGAACTTCGCATCCGCACGCAGCTTGTCCATCAGCGCGAAGTTCTCGCCTTCCTGCAGGTGCAGGTGCAGTTCCGGGGTGCTGGTGGCGATCGGCAGCGCATTCAGCACGCTCGACGGGTCGGCGTGGCGGGTCAGCAGTTCCAGCATGCGCGCGCCCGAATACAGGCCGTCGTCGAAGCCGTACCAGCGGTCCTTGAAGAAGATGTGGCCGCTCATTTCGCCACCCAGCGGCGAGCCGGTTTCCTTCAGCTTGGCCTTCACCAGCGAGTGGCCGGTCTTGTACATCAGCGGACGGCCGCCGTGCTGCTCGATCCACGGGCCCAGGTGGCGCGTGCACTTCACGTCGTACAGGATCTCGGCGCCCGGATTACGTTCCAAAACGTCGGCCGCGAACAGCATCATCTGGCGGTCCGGATAAATGATGTGGCCATCCTTGGTGACGATGCCGAGGCGGTCGCCGTCGCCGTCGAAGGCCAGGCCGATCTCGGCGTCGGTGCTCTGCAGCGCGCGGATCAGGTCCTGCAGGTTTTCCGGGTGCGCCGGGTCCGGGTGGTGGTTCGGGAAGTGGCCGTCGACCTCGCAGAACAGCTCGACGACTTCGCAGCCCATGCCGCGGTACAGGTCGCCCGCAAAGGCGCCGGCCACGCCGTTGCCGCAGTCGACCGCGATCTTGATCGGGCGCGCCACTTTCACGTCGCCGACGATGCGCTCGATGTAGGCGGCGCGGATGTCGTGGGTAGCGTAGCTGCCCTGTTGTTCGGCGTCCTTGCCGTCATGCGCCTGGATGCTTTCGTACAGGCCGGTGATGGCGTCGCCGTAGATCGCTTCGCCGGCCAGCACCATCTTGAAGCCGTTGTAGTCGGGCGGGTTGTGGCTGCCGGTGACCATGATGCCCGAACGCGTGCCCTCGAGGACGTTGGTGGCGAAATACACCATCGGGGTGGCGACCATGCCGAGGTCGACGACGTCGACGCCGGCGGCCTGCAGGCCTTCGGCCAGCGCGGCCGACAGGCTCGGGCCCGACAGGCGGCCGTCGCGGCCGATCACGACCTTGCGCTCGCCCTTGGCCAGCGCGGCCTTGCCGAAGGCCTGGCCGATGCTGCGCGCCACGCCGGCGTCGAGCGTGCTGTCGATCACGCCGCGGATGTCATATGCCTTGAAAATCGTCTTGGAGAGAGCAACCATGTTTTACCTTGATGAGTCCGGCGTCGAGCATGCACAGGCCACCGCTCATGCGGAAAGCGCGCAGCTTCGCCAAATGTTAGAGGGATGACAAAACAGGGAGTATTGTAGCGGCAAGCGCGGCCAATAGGTAAGCCATTGGCCGCCTGCGCGGTGCATTCGCCGGCGAGCGCCGGCGAACGGAAGCGTTACGTGCGAATCAAATGCGAATCAAATGCGGATCAACTACGCTTTAAACGAGCATCAAATGATGCATCAAGCGCAAACCGGATACGCATTGAATGGGTATCAAACGCGCAGCTTGTCGAGCGACTTGCCGCCTTCGACCCATTCCTTGACCCATTTCGGTTGACGGCCACGGCCGGTCCATTGCTGGGACTGGTTATCCGGGTGACGGTAACGCACGGCGACCGAACCGGTTTTCGCACCGCGGGCATTGGTGGCGATCAGATCTTTCAGCGGTACGCCCACGCTCTGGGCAATTGCCAGGATTTGTTCGCGCGCCTTCTGCAGGTCTTGCACTTCGCGCTTTTTCATTTCCTGTTTGATTTGCTCCTGCAGATTGCGCAAATCACCTACCGACATATTTGACAGATCCATCTTCGTTCCTCGAGAGTTGGGTTAATCCAATTCAGGTGAATTCTCACCAAATGTCGCAATATACTACATTGGCGATTTATTGCCAGTCCTTCTTTCGCCAAATCAGCCAGCGCGGGGACCTGAATCGAACAATACGCGCATACAGCCAGAGGTAGCTGATAACGAACAATAAACAGAAAATTATCAGTACGCTTGTATTCTGCCAGAATAAAGTCGCCGGAATCACGGCCATGAGCGAAAAAAGCCACAAATACGGCGACGTCCGGGCATTGCGCTTCAGCAGTGCGCGCGCTTCTTTCCTACCTACCGTCCATCTCACCACGCGCCGGAAAATCAGGCTGTGCAGGTGGATGCCATCGGGAACGGCGGGAGATTTTCCGCGTACAAACATGCGACGATAAGCGGAAAATACCGTTTCAAATGCCGGATAAATCAGCAGCAATGCCGCGTACCAGGTCGATACCTCGGGATTACGCATCACCAGCAGCAAAGCCAGCTCGCCGAGCATGAATCCGATAAAGTAAGCGCCGCCATCGCCAAGGAATATCAGGCCCACCGGGTAATTCCAGACCAGGAAGCCGGCAGTGGCGCCGGCCACCGTCAATGCCGCCACCAGCACGAATACGTCGCCTACCTGCAAGGCCACGTAGGCGAGCGAGAACAGCATGCAGATGGTGACCATGCTGGCCAGGCCATTGAAGCCGTCGATGATATTCACCGCGTTGGCAATGCCGGCCACGGCCAATACCGTGAGCGGCAGGACGATCCAGGCCGACAGCACATACACGCCGAATGGCAGGTCGAGGCGCGCGATCTTCGCGTCGAGCAGCAGGTAAGCCAGCCAGGCTCCCGCCATGGTCAGCAGCAGCCGGCGCGAGGCGCGCACGGTGCCGGTGTAATCCTCGACGATGCCGCCGCTGAAAGCGACAAAGGCGCATAACAGGAGCGCCGCCATCGTCTGCAGCAGCGACGGTTCGCGCCAGATCGAAATCGACGCACTGACCACGACCCCGAGATAAATCGGCAAGCCGCCGATACGCGCTACCAGGTGCGTATGCGCGCGCTGTACTCCCTGGAAATCGCTGTCGAGCGCAGGCTCGTACAATTTCGCCTGCTTGATGACAAGCAGGGTCAGCAGGGTGGAACAGACAAAGCTCACCAGGAAAGAGAACATGGTTATCCTGCGGTTCCGACTCGGCAGGCAGCGGCCTGCGGCGCGCAATATGACCGGGTTGTAAGGCAATGCAAAACACATGCGGGCACCTGCCGCAATGCCGGACACCCTGCGGCGGCATTGCGTCGTTCCTGCAGAAAGCGTATTGACATTGTAACCGGATAAGCTTTCTCATCCCCGAACACATCAGTTTATCGCGCAGCAAGCAAGCACGATTGAGCAAGATCGGGTGTGGCGGAAATGCCGAAAGATGTGGATTACAGAAAGAAGCCACGGGAAATGGCTTGCGGGAGCAATATTCGGCCCGAGGAGCAAACCTCAGGAAAAATCATATGTGTCGGCGTCCCGCAAAAGCTGGCCCTTGCGGTCTTTTTCCGAGATGACCGGCGCGCCTGCCAGGGGCCAGTCGATTCCCAATGCCGGGTCATTCCATAACAAAATCCGCTCATGCGCGGTCGACCAGTATTCGGTAATCTTGTAGGCGCATTCGGCGCCTTGTTCCAGGGCCAGGAAACCATGGGCAAAACCGGGCGGTATCCATAACTGGCGCCGGTTTTCCTCGCTGAGCACGGCCGACATCGCCTGCCCGAAATGCGGCGAACCACGGCGCATGTCGACCACCACATCGAATATCGCACCCTTTACCACGCGCACCAGTTTGCCTTGCGCCTGTCCGACCTGGTAATGCAGGCCGCGTACGGTATTCGGCCGCGACATCGACTGGTTATCCTGGACAAATTCCACGCGCAAGCCGGTGGCCTGCGCAAAGGCGCGCGCATTGAAGGTTTCGAAAAACACGCCGCGTTCGTCCGCATGCACGGCCGGTTCGATCAGCAGGACGCCAGGAAATGCAGTGGCCAGCACCTTCATGTCAGCACCAATCCATTCGGCGGTTGCAGCGGGAATTCAATGGGGTGTCTGGCATGTGGAAACAGGTTTTTCGGATTGGGCGGGGCCGTCATTGTCGGGGCGTTCGGCCACCGCTGCAAGCCGCCCATCGCTGATATGATTTAGTATGCAGGCACGGCACCTGCCGGCATTATCGAACAAGAACAGGCGCGGTGGCGCGCAGCCGCCGCGCGGAACCAGCACACACGATGAAAACATATGTCATAGGCGACCTGCAGGGTTGCGCCCACGAGGCCCAGGCCCTGCTCGACAAGATCGCCGACGATGCCGGGGGCGAGGCCCGCATCCTGTTTGTCGGCGACCTGATCAACCGCGGTCCGGAGTCCTTGATGGCGCTGCGGCGCATGAAGGCGCTGTCCGAAGCGAGCGACGGCCGGGTCGAGGCCCTGCTCGGCAACCACGACCTGCATTTGCTGGCGGTGGCCGTCGGCGCCCAGAAGGCGAGCAAGTCCGACACCCTGGACGAGATCCTGGCCGCCCCCGACCGCGATGCGTTGATCGCCTGGCTGCGCGAGCGCCCGCTGGCGATGTTCGTCGATGCCCATTTGATGGTGCACGCCGGCGTCGCCCCGCAATGGGACGCGGCCCAGACCATGGCCCTGGCCGGCGAAGTCGAGGCGATGCTGCGCAGCGGGCACTGGATCGATTTCCTGGCCCAGATGTACGGCAACCAGCCGGACCGCTGGGACGACGAACTGGAAGGCATTCCGCGCCTGCGCTGCATTGTCAACGCCCTCACCCGCATGCGCCTCTGCCTGCCCGATGGGACCATGGACTTCGCGCACAAGGAAAGCGAGAGCGGGCCGGAGGGCTCGGGACTGGTGCCCTGGTTCGATCTGCCGGGGCGGCGCACGGCCGATGTGACGGTGGTGTTCGGTCACTGGTCGGCGCTGGGGCTGGTGCTCAGGCCGAACCTGGTGGGACTGGACAGCGGCTGCGTGTGGGGCGGGAAGCTGACCGCGGTGTGCCTGGATGACCGGACCTTGTTGCAGGTGGATTGTCCGGAATATCGGCCGCATGCGGGCAAGGCGTAGGGCGGACCGGGCCGCGCATGCATGTCGAAACACTACCGATGATTAAATTTTCGTAGGGTGGGCACTTGTGCCCACGCGGTACCGCACTCGCCAGTCGATACGTCACCGAAGATCACGCGCCGTACCGCGTGGGCACGAGTGCCCACCCTACATTGTTGTGGTACTGCCGAGGGCTGAGGCCACCGCATCATGCGCCGCCTGCGCCAGCTCGCGCCGGTGCGCGCCAACGGCGTCGAGCGGTGCCAGCAGCTGCAGGCGGGCGCGGATCGGGCCGCCGCGCAGGATGGTCAGCAGGCTGTCGACAAAGCTGATATCGCCGACGTAGTCGACGTTCGGATGCCAGCCGTCCGCGGCGTCCAGGTAAGCGACGGCGCAAGGCTGCACCGCCGCCCCGGCGTCGATCGCCGCCTCGAACAAATTCGCGTGGAAAGGCAGCACGGTGCCCTGCTGCGCCACCGTCCCTTCCGGGAACAGGCCGACCCGCTCGCCCTGCTCCAGCACGCTGACGATGCCCTTGAAGATATGGCGCAGCTCGCGCCGGTTGCCGCGTGCGATGAACACGGTGCCGGCGCCCGCCGCCAGCCAGCCGAGCACCGGCCAGGCGCGGATCTCGGCCTTGGCGACAAACCGGCAGGGATACAGCGAATTGATGACGAAGATGTCGAGCCAGGAGATATGGTTCGACACCAGCAGCGCGTGTTCCAGCACCGGGCTGCCGGCCGCCTGCTCCACCCGCACGCCGCAGATCGCCAGCATGCGGCGCGACCAGCGCCGCGTGATGGCGTCGCGCAGGCCGCGCCGCGCCAACGGGAACACTAGCGCGCAGGCGCCCAGCCCCACCAGCAGGTGCAGGACCACGCGCAGGAGGCGCCAGGCTAGCCGCAGGCGGATCATCGGATCAACCGAGGTTCAACGCGACGCCGGTAACTCGGCGCCGCAGCGCCTGCCGGCGTCATCAACGCTGATAGGCAATGCGTCCGCCCACCACCGTGGCGCGCACCTGCCCGGTGACTTCGAAGCCGAGGAAAGGCGTGTGCTTGCCCTGGCTGGCCAGTGCCGCCCCATCGACCGTCCAGCGCGCGTTCGGGTCGAACACGACCACGTCGGCCGCCGCACCCACGCTCAGCTGGCCGGCCGCCAGGCCTGCCGTGCGTGCGGGCTGCGAGGTGATCTTGGCCAGCGCGCGCAGCAGCGCCTCGCTGCCGTGCAACTCCTCGGCCCACTTCAGGGTCAGCGACAGCAGCAGCTCGAGGCCGGTGGCGCCGGGCGAGGCCTCGGCAAAGGGCAGCAGCTTCTCGTCGTCGTCGACCGGGGTGTGGTCCGAGCAGATCGCATCGACCGTGCCGTCGACCAGGGCGGCGCGGATGGCGTCGCGGTCGCGCTGGGTGCGCAGCGGCGGCGTCAGGCGCGCGTTGGAATCGAAGAAGCCGATGTCGGCGTCGGTCATGTGCAGGTGGTGCACGCCGACGTCGCAGGTGACCGGCAAGCCCTCGGCTTTCGCTGCGCGCACCAGCTCGATGCCGGCGGCCGACGAGATGCGGCACAGGTGCACGCGCGCGCCGGTCGAGCGCACCAGCTCGAAGATAGTGTGCAGGGCGATGGTCTCGGCCATCACCGGCACGCCCGACAGGCCCAGGCGCGAGGCCAGCGGGCCGCTGTGGGCCACGCCGCCGCGGCCGATGTGCGCATCCTGCGGACGCAGCCACACCGTATAGCCGAAGGTTTTCGCATACTGCAGCGCGCGCAGCAGCACGTTGGTATCCAGGATCGGCACCTCGGCCTGGGCGAAGCCGATGCAGCCGGCCTCGGTCAGTTCCGCCATCTCGGTCAGGGCCTGGCCTTTCAGGCCCATGGTCAGCGCGCCCAGTGGATGCACGTTGGCCAAATCGAGGTTGCGCGCGCGGTGCTTGAGCATCTCCACCAGGCCCGGCTCGTCGAGCACCGGGTCGGTGTCGGGCGGGCAGACCAGCGTGGTAACGCCGCCCTGCACCGCCGCCTGCATCTCGGACTCCAGCGTGGCCTTGTATTCGTAGCCCGGCTCGCGCAGGCGCGCCGAGAGGTCGACCAGGCCGGGTGCGACCACCATGCCGGTGGCGTCGATGACCGTGTCGGCCACGAAGCCGCCAGGGGCCGTGCCCACCGCCGCCACCTTGCCGTCGGCGATGAACAGGTCCGCGAGCTGATCGATGCCGTTTGCCGGGTCGATCAGGCGCCCGTTCTGGATATGAAGTTTCATGCGTGCGATGTTCAAGCCCTGCCTCCCGCCAAAATACTCATCACTGCCATGCGCACCGCGATGCCGAAGGTCACCTGCGGCAGGATCACGGCCTGCTTGCCGTCGGCCACCGCCGAATCGATTTCCACGCCGCGGTTCATCGGGCCCGGGTGCATCACGATGGCGTCGGGTTTCGCCAGCGCCAGGCGCTCCGGCGTCAGGCCGTAGCTCTTGAAGTATTCCTGGGCCGAGGGCAGCAGCGCGCCCGACATGCGTTCGTTCTGCAGGCGCAGCGTGATGATCACGTCGACGTCCTTCAGGCCTTCCTCGATGTTGTTGAATACGCGCACGCCCATGTGTTCCAGGCCGCTCGGCAGCAGGGTCTGCGGGCCGATGGCGCGCACTTCCGGCACGCCCAGGGTGGTCAGCGCATGGATGTCCGAGCGCGCCACGCGGCTGTGCAGGATGTCGCCGACGATGGCCACGCGCAGCTTGGTGAAGTCCTGCTTGTAGTGGCGGATCGTGTACATGTCGAGCAGGCCCTGGGTCGGGTGCGCATGGCGCCCGTCGCCGGCGTTCACGACGTGGATGTCGTTCTGGCCCATGCGGTTCAGGTGCTGGGCGATCAGGTAGGGCGCGCCGGACTGCGCGTGGCGCACCACGAACATGTCGGCGTGCATGGCCGCCAGGTTGTCGATGGTGTCGAGCAGCGACTCGCCCTTGCTGGTCGACGAGGCCTGGATGTTCAGGTTGATGACGTCGGCCGACAGGCGCTTGGAGGCGATCTCGAAGGTGGTGCGGGTGCGCGTGCTGTTTTCAAAAAACAGGTTGAACACGCTTTTGCCGCGCATCAGCGGCACCTTCTTGACTTCGCGGTCGGAGATGCCCACAAAACTCTGGGCGGTATCGAGGATGTGGTGGATGATCGCCTTCGGCAGCCCCTCGATGGTCAGCAGGTGCTGCAGCTCGCCGTTCTTGTTGAGTTGCGGATGATTATGCAGTTTCGGCATTGTCGTCTTCGATGGTGAGCGAGAGTTGACCGGCGCCGTCGCGCGCCAGCGACAGCGATTGGCCGCTTTGCAGCGTCGTGCGCACGCCCACGAAGTCCGGCGCCACCGGCAGTTCGCGTCCGCCGCGGTCGGCCAGCGCCGCCAGCCGGATGCACTGCGGGCGGCCGTAGTCGAACAGCACGTTGATCGCGGCGCGCGTGGTGCGGCCGGTGTACAGCACGTCGTCGACCAGCACGATGGTGGCGCCGTCGACGTTGAAGCCGATGTGGGTCGGCTTCACGTCGGGATGCAGGCCCTTTTTCGCATAATCGTCGCGGTAGAACGAGACGTCGATGAAGCCGAGTCGATCCTTCAAATCCAGGTCTCCGGCCAGGCGTTCGGCCAGCCAGGCGCCGCCCGAATGGATGCCGACGATGGCGGCGTCGGTCACGCCGGCAAGGCCCGTGCGTACCTGTTCGAGCAAGGTGCGGTACAGCGCCTCGGCATCGAAGTCGATGTTAGTTGTTGGCATGGTCGTCAAAGTACTGTTGCAAAATGATGGCGGCCGCTTTCGCGTCGATGCGCTCGCCGCGCTTGGCGGGGATGACAACGGAAGAATAGCGTTCGTCGACCAGCTCGACGGGCAGGTTGAAGCGGCCGTGCAATTGGTTGGCGAAGCGGCGTGCGCGCAGTGTCATGTCGTGCTCGGCGCCGTCGGGATGGCGCGGCTCGCCGACGACCAGGCGCGCCGGGCGCCATTCGTCGATCAGGGCGCCGATCAGCTTGAAGCGGGTGGCGTTGTCGATCGCATCGACAATGGAAAGCGGCTGGGCTTGCCCGGTAAGGGTGTTGCCCATCGCAATGCCGATGCGTTTGACGCCGAAGTCGAATCCAAAAACGATGTCAGGCATTGTCACGCATGGCCGGCCTCGGTGGCGAGCATCATCGGGTCGATGCCCAGCAGTTTGATGGCGGCATTGTAGCGCTCTTCGATCGGCAGGTCGAACAGCACGTGGGCGTCGGCGCCCACCGTCAGCCAGCCGTTGCGCAAGAGCTCTTCTTCCAGTTGCCCCGGGCTCCAGCCGGCATAGCCGATCGAGACCAGCATGCGCTCCGGGCCGGTGCCGCCGGCGACCGCCTCGAGCACGTCGATCGAGGTGGTGAACGCCACTTCCTCGGTGACGTTGAGCGAGGACGAATAGCGCCCGCCCGGGCTGTGCAGCACGAAGCCGCGGTCGTCCTGGACCGGGCCGCCGAACATGATCGGCTCGTCCACCACGCCGGAACGCAGGCCATCGGCCACCTTCAGGTCGATGCGGTCGAACAGCACGTCCATGGTCATGTCGGTTGGCTTGTTGATGACGACCCCGAGCACGCCTTTTTCGTTGTGTTCGCAGATGTACACCACCGCGCCGCCGAAGATCGGATCTTCCATGGACGGCATAGCGATGAGGAAATGATTAGCTAAATTCAACCCAGAAGCGGCCGGACCGATGATTCCCAGGGTTTCGCTTCCCTGCGACAGGCCGGCCATGGGCAGAGTGGTGACGACTTTACTCTTTTTCATACGCTGACTCTCTCTTGGCTGACGCGCTGATTGTCCACTAGTATCCAGACTACAACATTTGGTTTTTCATTAGTTTACACTGAAACGCCGGGCAGCCACCCGGCAGCGTGGTTTGCGCGCGGCAGGATTGCCAACACGGCGGCCCTGAACGATGGATACAAGAGGAAGGATACAAGCCAGTAAAATAGCGCGTCGCCTTCTACGGTGCGTTGACTGAACACACAATGATTCCAACAAGCAAGTCCCTGGTCTGGTTCCGGCGCGACCTGCGCGCTTTCGACCATGCCGCGCTGCACCACGCGCTGCGCGCCTCGCAGGCCGCCTCACGGTCGGTCTACTGCGTGTTCGTCTTCGATCGCGCCATTCTCGACGGCCTGCCGCGCGACGACCGGCGCGTGCGTTTCATCCACGCCAGCCTGCACGAACTCGATGCCGAACTGCGCCGGCTGGGCGGCGGGCTGATCGTCAGGCATGGCCTGGCGCGGGACATCATTCCCGCCCTGGCGGCCGAGCTGGGGGTGGATGCGGTGTATGCGAACGCCGACTACGAGCCGGGCGCGATGGCGCGCGATGCCCTTGTCGCCGAGGCGCTGGCGGCAAACGGCCGCACGCTGCTGGGCTTCAAGGACCAGGTGGTGTTCGAGAAGAGCGAAGTGCTGACGCAGATGGGCAAGGTGTATGGCGTGTTCACCCCGTATAAAAACGCCTGGCTCAAGCGCCTGACGGCCGAGCCGGACGCGGTGGCGCCGTGGATGGTCGAACCGCATGCGGCGGCCCTGGCAGCGCTGCCCGAGGTGTCCATCCCGAGCCTGGCCGAACTCGGCTTCGAGGACGGCCCCCTGCCCGCTCCGGCCGGCATGTCCGGCGCCACCGCGCTGTTCGAAAGCTTCCTGCCGCGCCTGGCCGACTACGGCACGGCGCGCGACTTCCCGGCGCAGGCCGGCACCTCGCAGCTGTCGATCCACCTGCGCTTCGGCACCACCTCGGTACGCCACCTGGTGCGCACGCTGCAGCAGATGATGGCGATGGGGGCCGGCGGCGCCGGTGCGCCGGTGTGGTTGTCGGAACTGGTGTGGCGCGATTTCTACGCGATGATCCTGTCGCACCATCCGCACCTGGCCGAGCGTTCGTTCAAGCCGGCATTTGACGCGGTGGCGTGGGAGGCGGGGCCGCAAGCCGACGCGCTGTTTGCGGCCTGGTGCGAAGGGCGCACCGGCTATCCGCTGGTCGACGCGGCCATGCTGCAGCTGAACCGGACGGGCTTCATGCACAACCGGCTGCGCATGGTGACGGCAAGCTTTCTGGTGAAGGACCTGGGGATCGACTGGCGCTGGGGCGAGCGCTACTTTGCGCTGAAGCTGAACGATTACGACATGGCGTCGAATGTCGGGGGCTGGCAGTGGGCGGCGTCCACGGGGTGCGACGCGCAGCCGTGGTTCAGGATCTTCAATCCGGTGCGGCAGTCGGAGAAGTTCGATGCGCGCGGGGAGTTCATTCGGCAGTATCTGCCGCAGTTGGGCAAGCTCGATGCGCGCGATGTGCATGCGCCGTGGCTGGTGCCGGCGGATGAATTGGCGGCGTGTGGGGTGGTGCTTGGGAGGGATTATCCGGAGCGGGTGGTGAAGCACGATGAGGCGCGCGAGAAGACGCTGGCGCGGTTTGCTGTGGTGAAGGCTGCTGCCGCGCCGCTTATAGATTGATCGACGGTTGGACCGCGTGGGCACGAGTGCCCACCCTACACGGCTGCCGCGCCGCTTCTCGATTGATCGGCGGTTGGACCGCGTGGGCTCGAGAGCCCACCCTACACGGCGGGTTCGTAGGGTGGGCACTTGTGCCCACGCGGTTACAACGCATGCATGTCGAAACGTCGCCGGCTTAACCCTGCCCCGGCATCTCCCCACCCAACAACCCCGCAATCGCCCCCAACAACACCGGCTCCTGGAACGGCTTGCCGAAATAGGCATTCACGCCCAGCCCCATCGCGTAGTTGCGGTGCTTGTCCGCCGTGCGCGAGGTGATCATGATGACCGGGATGGCGTGCGTTGCCGCATCGCCGCGCACATGGCGCACCAGGTCGAAGCCGTCCATGCGCGGCATCTCGATATCCACCAGCATCAGGTCGGGCCGCACTTCTGGCAGCTGTTCGAGCGCGTCGACGCCGTCCTTGGCCAGCGCCACGCGGTAGCCTTCGCGTTCCAGCAGGCGCTGGGTCACGCGGCGCACGGTCAGCGAATCGTCGACCACCATCACGGTCGGCTTGTGCACCGCCGGCACAGGGTGCTGCGGCACGTCGACCATCGGCACGGCGGTGCCGGCGTTGCGGCCGAGGGCCAGCGGGTTCAGGATCAGCACGATGTCGCCCGAGCCCAGCACCGTGGCGCCGGCGATGCCCGGCACGCGCGCCAGCTGCGGGCCGAGGTTCTTGATCACCACCTCGCGGTTGCCCAGCACCTCGTCGACCTGCAGCGCGATGCGTTCGCCGCCGCTGTGCAGCAGCATCACCGGGCGTGAACGCATGCCGGGTTCGAAGGTCCCGCCTTCGCCCAGCAGCGCCGGCAGGTAGTGGAAAGGCAGCACCTGGCCCTGCACTTCCAGCACGCCGGCCGCGGCGGCGGCCTGCAGGTCGGGTTCGCGCACCGGCAGCACCTGCTCGACCAAAGTCGAGGGCAAGGCATAGGTCTTGCCGGCGCTGGCCACCAGCACCACTTGGGTCACCGCCAGGGTCAGCGGCAGGTGGATGGTGAAGCGCGTGCCCTGCCCCGCGTTCGAGGCGATCACCACGCGTCCGCCCAGCGCCTGGGCTTCCGAGCGCACCACGTCCATGCCGACGCCGCGTCCGGCCAGCTCGGTCAGGGTGTCGGCGGTCGAGAAGCCCGGCGCGAAGATCAGCTCCGCGGCGTCCTTGTCCGACAGGTCGGCGTCCGGCTCGGCCAGCC
>Ga0308160_10003247_pt1 | contig 18529 bp, 26 predicted proteins | sample PhyFR1_FD_201036 | JGI IMG/M metagenome (GOLD analysis project Ga0308160, IMG submission 201036) | Phyllosphere microbial communities from UC Gill Tract Community Farm, Albany, California, United States - DLSLF.R1 | ecosystem: Host-associated > Plants > Phyllosphere > Unclassified | place: USA...
TTCCCGCGCTCGACCGACGCTAAGATCACGGTGCAGCCTATGCTGCCCCGCGGCGCGAGCTGGGACCGCTCCGGCGCCGGCGGCCAGGCTTCGTCCGACACGTCGACCGAGAGCGGCGGACGGGCCAAATGGGAGGGCTCGCTCGGCCCGGGCGCAAAGACGGAGCTCGCATGGGGTTGGGACGTCGAGGGCGCCGGCTGGGTCGTGCTCTGAGCGCCTATGCATCCATCCGACGCATGGGCCTCGAATGCACGCTGGATCGCATGGGAAAGGGGCGGATGCGGCTGTCTCACGGCAAGCGCTGCGCTCAGCTTACGATGGAAAGGGCCACTGCCAAGCTATCCGTGCTCATCGAAGACGGCCTAATGATGTCGCCGTGGCAACCGACGGTGACCGACGACTGCCGCTGTGCGCCGGTAGACATCTTCCGGCTGTCGCTGCAGCGCCTGCTGGACCTTATCGAGAGACTGAGCCGAGGAAGGATCTATACGTCGGCTCTCTTGGTACACCCGGCAGTAGTCAGCGCTCTCTGGTGGAGAAGGCCTGATGGACGACGTTTAGCTCGCGCTCCATCGCAGCTCGCAACCGGCCGCTGGGCGACCTGGCTTCGACGATCCTTGACGTCGACCCGTCTACGACACTTTTTCGCCCGATCTCGCCCTGGCTTGCCCGGTCCGACACAGGAGGGACATGTCTGGTATCTCGCTCGCTCGAAGCTGGTCACTTGCCAGCGCTCGCATCGGAAGCCGAGGCATCGGTCGCCCGGCGGCGCTCCTCCCGGTCGGCAGGCCTCGTCGGGAGAGCTCGAGCGGGTCGGACGTCGTCTTGCCGCCCCCACCAAGCTACTTCCGGATACTTGCCCTGGAATCGAGTGCAGACGACACGGCCGCCGCTTGCGTCGACTCGAACCGCAGGATTCTCTCGAACGTCATCATCAAGCAGCACGAGATTCACGGTGCGACGGCTTGGACTGGCGGGGCTCGGCGGCTGCCCCAACCACCTAGCTGACCGCCACTGGCTCGCCGCCGACCAACAGCGCAGCATGGCGGCATCCAGCCGAAGGAAGCTCAGCATGCGCATACCCAGGCCATGGTCCGTCAAGCCTGGCCTCAGTCGCTCCTAGCTTACACAAGGCCTCGCTGACGGCTCTTCGCCTCTCTGGTCGACTGCTGCGCGCTGTCCTCAACCAGCCGACGGCCATCCGTCGCGCCCTCGCCGAGGCCAACCTAACGCTGGCCGACATCGATGGCATCGCCTTCACGCAAGGTCCGGGGTGCGTCGGCTGTCAATTGGTCCCGCTAACAACCGGATCTCCTTGGACTGACGACGGTGGCTCTGATGCAGGATGTTCGGCTGCCTCTCTGTGGCTGCGTCGTCGGCCGGCGCGCTCGCAGCGGCGACGGGCAAGCCCTTGATCGGTGTCAACCACATGGTCGGTCCGGAATCTAAGCCTGATCTTTGAATTTGCTCTTTGCTGACGGAAGCGAGCTTTCCCTTCGCAGCAAGGGCACGCGCTCACGCCGCTGATGACCGAGGCACAGCCGCCAGCTTTTCCCTTCCTGACGCTGCTCATCTCGGGCGGCCACTCTCAGCTGCTGCTGGCAACCGGCATCGATAGTTTCGAGATCCTGGTCGATACGGGCACCTTACCGCTGGGCACTTGCTTTGATCGGCTCGGCAAGTCGCTCGGCCTCGACTACGGTTCTGGCCTGGGACCGGCGCTCGAGCAGACGGCCGCGTTAGAGCCGATCGGCGGCGAGTCGGCGCTACCAACTCTCCAGCCGGTCAAATTCCCGTCGGTCAGAAGCTCAACATTTGACTTTGACGGGATCCTGGCGAGCATGCAGCACGAGCTCGTTCGACTGGCACCCCCTGGCGTCTTGGTACCGCATGAGTCGAAGGCCCGGCATGACGCGGCCAAGCTGTCGCAGAATGACCGGATCGCCATCGCTCGAACTTTCCAGGAAGCTGTGACGCGAATCCTCGTCAAGAAGATCCGAGCAGCGCTCGCCACGCAGCGGGCGGGCGTGGCGGCCGCCGTCAAGATGTACGACAAGCTCGACGATAAAGGCTCGATCCGCCGCTCTGGCATTGTGTCGTCCCCGCTCGCGATCGGAAGCCTCGTTGTCAGCGGAGGGGTCGCCTGCAACAATTACATCCGAGCCCGGTGCGCATGGCCTTCCCACCCGCATGCGTCCCGCCCGCCTGCCGTCGGCTGACCCTCCTTGCCTGTCTAATGGCGCAGCCTCCTCGCTCTTGGCCAGGAGGCCGGCTTGCGCGTCCTGTTCCCCCCGCCTGAGCTCTGCACCGACAACGCAGCGATGATTGGGAACGCCGCCGTCCATCGCCTGCGCGACTCGCTCAGACTGAATGCGCTCGACGACGTGCTGCCGCGGAGGAAATGGTCGCTGCGAGACGTGACAGAGCCGGCGCCATCGATATGAGGATTCACGAGCAACGAGGAGAGGACGAGATCGTTAGCAGGCTCCGCACTCAGGCCGAGTACATCTGCCAGTCGAAGAGCGCGGCGCTTTGGCCCCAAAAGCCCGGGGGGCAGGTCCGCTTGATCGATCCGCCGCCGAGCGCAAAGACGTCGGCCTCGGTCCGGTAAGGCGCCCAGACTGATTTCATGTTGGCGTAGTACCTCGGCACGCCCTTGGCGCTGAAGGTGCCCCAGCGGCTGCCGATCTCCTTCGAGAGCGCCTTGGTCGCCGTCGTCTCGCTGCCCGCCGGGATCGTGTTGAACGTCAGGAAGATGTCGTCCTGATGGCAGACCTTGCCGGCGCAGTAGGCGATCTCGGCGTTGTCGGGGTAGGATGCCCCTTGCTGGAACTCGCCGACGTACACCCTGCCACCGCGGCTCGCCCAGAGGGAGGCGACTGCTCGGGTGGCGCACGTCCAAAAGCCCTCGGTGCCGACCTACGAGGCGAGGTCAAGCGGGTCAGCGTCATCAACCAAGGATACGAAATCAGGGCGACGGGGCCACACCTTGTTCAGGGCGTCGCGAACGGCGTCATTGCCCGTACCCAGGGCATATGCTGACGAGTTGAGGATGGCGTCGACCTTGGCCGTCTCGCCGATAAACTGGCCGAGCTCGATCTCAAAGTACGGCGCAGGGACGGGCGCCGGGTTGAGCTGGCCGTCAGAGGAGGCAAACTCGTCGGCGACGGTCGTTAGAAGCAGCGGGATTGAGAGCGTCCACGAAGGCAATTTGCCGGCGGCAAGGGCGACGTTGAAGTCGGACGGCAGGTAAGGGTCGGAGCTGCTCGCCGTCGGCCGGATCGGTTCGGCGACCGGGATTGCGTTGTCGAGCAGGAACGCAGACGGCGAGAATTGCGCCTGAGAGGCAACGAGCGTCGCCCAGTCGAGCGCCTTGAGGTCACCAAAGCTCATCTGCTTGCCCTGCCGGGCGTTGAGGGCCGAATAGAAGGAGCTGGCGAGGAGACGCGTCGTCGCCGGGGTCGACATGCCAAACGACTGCGGGCCGGCGACAGGAGTGATGGAGTTAGCACAAGCATGCAAGGGGAAGACAAGCGTCGTTCGCACGCACCATGGGATCGCTCTGGAGGATAGCGTTCTGGAAGAGTCCCGCAGCCTTCGGGCTTGCAAGCAGACCGCGGATCATGTGCGCTCCCGAGCTCTGTCCGGCGACGGTGATGCGGTTCGGGTCGCCGCCGAAGCCTCCGATGACCTTTTTGGTGAAGGTCAAGGCGGTTATGACATCGGCGAGGGAGAGGTTCGGAGTGCCGACGGGAGCCGAGGCAGGAGGAAGGAGACCCAGGACGCCAAGGCGGTACTGGAAGCAAAGTCAGGCATCTGTCAGCGATGGAGAGTTTCAGACGGAGACCGACGAGGGTCTCACCTGTATCACGACGACTATGACGCCGTTCGCGTTGGCAAACTGCCTGCCGTTCAGGCCGGGTGCGGAGGCTGAGCCAGCGATGAAAGAGCCGCCGTGGATCCAGACGACGACGGGTATGTCGTCGTTGATCTCTCCCCGGTTGACGGCGACGGGCTGGTAGACGACGAGGTGGAGGCAGTCCTCCGACATGTCAAAAGACGCGACGAACGAGTCAGGCTGCGGGCAAGACGGCGGCATTTTGGTGCCGTCCATGCTACTCATTTGGTTGCGAGCAGAAGGGAATCGCGGCTGTCAGCTACTGCGAAGCCCGTAAGGATCAAAGGGGGGTCGGCGAGTGACTGACATGCCGGTCCAGGCGGGCGTGGCCATCGACGGCTGCCAGCGCTCGCTCGTCGCGTACTTGAGGACGTAGGTTGAGCCCTCGAGCAGGCCGAGGCCCTTGACCGAGCCGAGAGGGGTCGTGACGACGCCGGGCTGTCTGAAGCTTGAGGCTCCCTCTGTCGCCGAGGTCGACGTGCCGCACGACGAGTCGAAGACGCGAAGGATCGACGACAGGAAGCCACCCGAGGTGCACTTCTGCTGGATGTCGGCGACCAGACGGCCGATGAGGCGGCTGACGAACCCTCGCTCGACGGGCTCGGCGGCGGCGAGGGAGGCGAAGGCGGAGAGGAGGACGAAGAGCGAGAGGAGCGAGGGTCGAGCGAGCAGCATGCCGGGCGGGTTGGGTGGTGGTCGGGAGGGAGAGAGCTTGTCAAAATCCTCGCGTCCAGTCGTCTGCCCTCGCGTCTGTCGGTCCGGGCGGGGTCCTCGGGTGTGATGGAAGAGCGGTGGTCGGCGAAGGGGCGAGTGTACGGCGGCAAGGTTGGCCGGTCGTTGAGCGTTCGTCGTTGGCGGGCGCGGAACCGGCCGCACGCTGCGGGGGGGCGGCCCCGCGAGTCCGGGCGATCAAAGGGCCGGCTGAAACAAAAAGGGGCGGCGGCGAGGAGAACAAGGCGCCCTGACGCGTGTCTCACTGCAGCGCCAGCTTGCACTCGACCGGGCACGGAGCTTCCTTCGACGGTACTCAACCCCCTCCCACCGCGGCGGCAAGTCGGCAATTTGCAGCGTCTCCAGCCGCGTTCGACCGACGAACTTTGACGCACGGTCTGGGGCCTCTTCCCTACATTTACAGCCGACCCCTGACGCGCCCGACGCGCCGTGCGCCATCAAAGGGCTCACACGCAAACCCAACGCGCCTCCCCTCTGCTTGCTTTGCTACCGGTGCAGCTGGATTCTGGTCACGAAGGATGGGTTGCACACTGACCTAGGCCGGGAGCATTACCGCGACCTCGCCGAGGATGACGGCGCTCGCAACGGCCGAGCAAACGATGAGGACGCGCCAGTTCCTTGAGCGACCGAAGGGACGGAAGCGGTCAGCTATCCCCGGGGGTCAGAAGGATGTCATCAGACAGGGACGCACCTCCGCAGGAACTCGGCCGGACGGATGTGGACGCCTTTCTGCAGGAGCAAGCCACGCCAGAGCAGGCCGGCCAGGCTTGCCGGAAAGGTGAAGGAGACGGCGCCGATGTTGGCCGCGAAGGCGAGCGAGTAGAGCGAGGCCGTCAAGTGTCGCTCCGAGGGCGAATAGAGTTGCTGCCACGTCTTGAGGATGGCGGCGACAAAGATGGTCATGCCGATGTTGGTCCCGATGAACTAGAGTTCACCAGACGGTCGTCAGCTCGTTTACGGCAGGGAGAGGAGAGAGAGAGAGATGGGCAGAGACGCACATTGCAGAGGATGACGCCGATGACGCCGATACCGAAGCAGCAGCCGGCGAGACCGCTGACGTTGACCCAGGCCTGGTACCAGCCCGAGAACACGCGCGTCCAGCCGGTGGCGGCCACGCCATCGACGAGGATGAACATGCAGAAGCTGAAGGGCTGCAGACCGGGCATGGCCCGCGTTAGCTCTCGTTGACGCCACCATGATCGAGGACATGGAGCTCATTCCGCACCAGGAGGTTGAAAGGCAGCCGCTCGCCGACGTAAGTGACGGTCACGAACCGGCGCCCAAAGCGCCGCCAGAGACTCTCGACAGACACCCGTCTGCTCCGCTCGGGGTGCTCTCCATGCTGGCTGCTGGCCGATCCGCGCAAGGAGGCCGTCGGCGTATTTGTCGTCGGCAGCCGGGCCGAGAGCTGCCGGTCAATGATTGCAGGTCGTAGGGGCGCCACTGAGGTCGACGATGAGTCGGCCGTCGGGCGGACGGCGAGCTCCATGCCAGCCGGGGAGTCTGCGGCCCTGCTTGTTGCCTCGCTAGGGCCACCGCCGTGGACCCGCGGGTCGCTCGAGGTTGGCTCGCCGTTCTGGATGGGCTTGCGCGTGCGAGCGTCTTGACGGAGGTCATGGTAGATGTCGCGGGCGAGGACGAGGACGGCTGCCGGAACGGTGACCTCCCAGACGCCGCCGAGCGCGTCCACCGCGCTGCCGGCGACGAGGGCAATGAGCGCCCCGAGAAAGACCGCACTGCCAAAGATGGCGCCCTCGAGGTCGACCAGGGCCTCGCGCGGGTTGACGTCGACCTGCTCGAGACGCCTCGGCACGTCGTTCCTGAACTCGACGAACAGGAGGAAGACGAAGCCGGCTGCGGCCGACGCGAGCGAGGGAAGGATCATCCAGGCCGTGTACGAGAGGAAGTTGATGTTGAAGGTGCTGGTGACGACGAGGTTGGTGATGTTGGACGAGACGAGCACGGCGCTCGCAATGTTGCAGACGCAGAACTGGCCAAAGACCCAGGCCGAGGGCTTGACGCCGGCAACCTTGGCAAAGTAGACGAGGACGGCCGTGCCCGAGAGGATGATGGCGTCGTTGCCCATAAGCGAGCCAAAGAGAAGGAAGAAGATCCAGAAGGCGCCATAGAGGACGGGGCCCGAGCTTCCCCCCTTCTGCGAGACGACAAAGGCGAGGTACCGGAGCAGGCCGGTCGCGTCGAGCGAGACGGCGATGTAGGCCTGGTGGGTCAAGGACGAAGCCGAGGGCGTCAGGAAGGCAGGTCACTCTGCCCGACGCAAAGACATAAGCGCACCAGGCAGATGAACAGAAGCACTGGAAGCAACGAACGGAAGCAAGCGTTAATATTATGGGGCTGTGAGCGCGCGCGCAGCGAGAGCACGCACTGATGTCGAACGGCTCGAGCCCGTCCGGGTCGCCGACGATGCCCTTGCGGACCGTCGTGCCGTCGATTGTCTTGCTCGCGAGCAAGATCAGGACGCCCGCCAAGGGCGCACTGACGAGCCCAAGCCGGGCCCGGAGCCTCCGTCGCCGGCGACCCTCCTCTGCGACGGCGGCGGCGGCGGTCGTGCTGGCCGAGTCGCTGCCGGAGGTCGAGCTCGCGCTGCCGTCGTCGGCGGTGATGCGAGCGTGGTAGGCCGCTTTGCGCAGGAGATCCGACACGGCCACCGGCAGTGGGATCGACAGCGGCCGGACGACGACGACGTTGACGAGGAGGAGGATGACGAGGGCGGCGATACTGTGCCCGTCGATCGGATGGGAGGCGCCGTCCATCTCTGGGCTGAAGGGCTGCGAGGAAGAGCGAGCGACGAGGCGGTGGACGGGCGACGAGCGGAAAGGCTACTAGGTCGAAAGGGTGACGGTCCGGCGACCGCAGCCGAGGACAAGCATGGCGTCCAGACGGGGCAGGGAGTCGATGCGGTCGGGGAGGAGGGCGGAGCGCACCCCAGTTGCTGGGCTGAAGGTGACGCGCCTGCAGAGGCGGCTCTATTCTTGGCCGTCAACCGGTACCTCTTGCTTGCAGGCCAACCCACCCGGAACTGGACCTGACGACGACCGTGGGCAGCGGAGGCAGAACAGAGGCGAGGGGGCATTCATACAAATGAGATCGTTCGGAAAAGTGTGCCTTTGCCTAATTCCATCGCGACCGCTGGAGGAGGTCCGCCCGACGTCCCTCGGAGGGGAGCGCCCGGCGAGCCTGGTGTGTCGTCCTGGACTCAAGGCAAGCCTGAATGTTCAGTCTGACGGCGCCTTCTAACTCGCCCTCCGACTCCGAGGAGAGGAGAGGGAATACGAGAGACAGGTTGGCCCTTCTGGAGGAGCAAGCAGGCCGGGAGTCGTCTGCGGGCGCCGTCGTCGTTGGAGGGCAGAAGGAAGCTCAGGCGCGAAGGGGCGACTTTTGTGACCTTTCCCCCCCCACCTGGGCAGCGATTTCAAGGAAACCCCCATCTCGGGGCTCCAGCGTCCCCCCCCCCCCCCCGGACGGCCGCGTGCGTACGAGCGACCGCGCGACGACGCGTCCTCGACCCCCTCTCAGCGACCCTTTCCTCCTCGGCTGCCGTTGGTCCTCTCCCAGCATCCGCTCCATCGGTCCTGGGGCGAGAGACGAGCGGGATGACCTCCACTGCCGACCGCCAAACTGACCGGCAGAGCCCAGCAGGTCTCTCTGTCGCGCGCGCCATGCTCTCGTCGTCGTCGCCGGCCGGCCTCGCCTTGTTCCCGCTGCCGTCTCGCCTGCCATCGTCGTCGCCGGCCGGCCGAGCGACACCGCCAACTTTCGAGCGCTGGCGCCTGGCCTCGCCGACCTTTACGCTCCCTTCTCCTTCGCAGCTCGACTACGGGAGTCTTGGCAGCGTCTGGACCGCCGGCGGCGGCTGGGAGGGAAGCGCGTTCGAGCCGCCGCCTGTGCCCCCGGCGCCAACCTACCCGAGCCAGGCGTTCGCGCCGCAGCGACCGGTCCCGCTGCCCGGCAGCGGAACGAAGGGAGTCGAGCCGAAGCGAATCTTTGGCGCGGCCGGCAAGGGCCGCCAGCCCGGCCAGAGAAAGAAGGTCTGTCCTCCGCGTTGCCTGCGCAGTCTCATGCTGAAGGTTGCGCAGACAGACGCATATATGCGCCGGATCTCGCCTCACTGCCCTGCTCTCGAGCGTTTGACAACGTCTCTGACGCATGTTTCCTCCATCGGTTGTCGGTCTGCAGCCAAAGATGCCCATCCAGGCCTCGCAGCTCGTCGAATCGCTCGTGCGTCGCACGTCGTCGGCGAGCTCGTCCGCGGCGGCATCGGCCGTCGCCCAGCTCGACCCGGCCTTCCTCTCGAACCCGTTTTTCTCGCCCTTTGTCGACTCGGCGTACGCGACCGAGTCGTTCCTTCCAGCACTCGACGACGCTGGGCGGTCCCTCGCCAGTCCGCAACCATCGCCAGCTGCACGAGTCGGGTCCAGCGCTGGAGGGCCTGTCGGCTCGTCGTCACCCCTGCAACCGCCGACGCCGCCGTACCTGCAGCCACCGACGCCACTGCTCAAGCGCCGCATCTCAGCCAAGCTCCCCGCCGTTGGTGTGGTTGACCAGACGCCGGCTCCGACCACGTCGACGTCGGCCACTCGCACCATCCTGCCAGGCGACGAATCCCCGACCTGCAGCATCTACTCGCTCGCAGGCGTCAAGCGCCGGCGCCTGCTGCTCGCCGAGGCGGCGGCTGCAGCAACGAGCGACGAGGAGGATGAGGCGGAGGAGGAGTCTGCAGGGGAGAGCCCGCCAGCGGAGGAGACGTCGAGCGGGGACGGATCTGGCCACCTTCTCGCCTCATCCTTGCCGCCGCCATTCACGAGCACGCCGCCCTTCTCGCCTCAGTCCGAGGACGAGTGCAAAGCCGATTGCTCGCCGCTACCCCTTTCGCTGCCGGTCCCAGCGGCCTCGCTTCTCGTCCGACTCCGCATCCCGCAAGCTCGACAGGGCCCTCCGCCGACCATCGAAGGCGTCAGGTCGGTCAAAGAAGACTCGAGCGACGGGACTAACAGCCCCTCACGTAAGCGACGCCTCTCGCTCTCGTCGTCCATCTCCTCGTTCGAGAGCGCAAGAGACTCGACGCCACCCACCCTCCGCAGAACGCGCCGCCGTTGTCCGACGCCGACCGTGCCGCTTGCAGCGGCCACCCGAATGCAGGCATGCAAGACGCAGGCCCCGACACCGGCAGGGGCGGTACCTACCGCGCCTTCGCTGTTTGCACTCATCTCGACTCGGTCGGAAGAGAGCTCGCTCTCTCCGCCGGCCTCGAGTCCAGGGCCAACCATTTTCGATCCCGGACCGGTCGTGCAGCCGTCTCGGGCGAGCTCGCCCTTGAGCGACCTGTCCTCTCAGCCGGATGAGATCGTTCCGCTACCGGCCGAGGAGGACGAGGTTGTACCGACCGGCGGTCCGGCCGAGATGCGATCCTTCCCAGCCGAGGTCGACCTGTCACTTGCCGCCGAATACGCGGCCTGGTACCGCCGCTGTGCGTCTTTCTGTCAGTCGTAGAGGGTGCGCTCTTTGCGCTGCTGACAGACAGTCTCCGTCGCCCTCAGTCAACGTCTGTAGGACGCTCTGGCCGGCCTTTGCTGTTGCTCTGCAGCTCCCGCATCCGACCGCGCCGACCGGCTCGCGCTCATCTGGCGCGCGCCTCTCGGATCCGCGCTCGCAGGGCCCGGCCGACCTCTACGCGCCCCGGTGGATCAAGGGTATCGGCATCGACAAGATGGCCGTCTGTCCGGTCTGCTTTGAGGACGGCGACGGCTACCAGTGGCACAAGACCAAGGTATCGCAGTACAAGTGCGTCCTCTCGCTCGATGCAAAGTGATGAGGAGCAGCCGCTCTGACGCCCGACCTGCGCAGCTTTCACATGCTCTACGCGCACGGCATCTCACCGACGACCGGCCTGCCCTTCTCTCCGCCGCTCCGTTTCCGTCAGTCGGACCACGTCCCCAATCGGCCAGACGAGAAGCTCTCTATCCGTGAGGGTCTCTGCCGTGCGTCAGCGTCTGTCGGCCTTGGGTCCGGCATTGCGTGCTGCAAGGGCTGACACTTGGGCGACCTCTCAGACGCATGCGGCCGCTGGGTCGCCATCGAGGGCGTCAAGGCTGTCGAGGTCAACGTCAAGGAGATCTTCTGGTGGCGGCATGCCCAGCGCTGCCACGGCTCGTCGCGCATCGTCGGCGACGTCGACATCGTGCGTCCTTTCTCTCGCCGCTGTACAGGCACTGGCGAGCGCACTAAGTGACGATCCTTCTCCATGGCCACCTCAGTGGACCGCCTCGCCGCTGCTCGCCTGCCTGACCAACTACGTCGACTCGCTTCCGGTCAAGGAGAAGGCCGGCTGGATCGTCCCCTCTGAGCACCAGTCCCTTCTCGCCGACGCCCTCGGCCGAAGCTCACGAACGCATCGCCACTCTGGCTGATCATCTCTCGTCATCCTATCCTCTGGACCGGCCGGCCTGCTCCCCTCCCTTTCCTCCTCTCTCCCTCCACTGTAGCACTACGCACTCACCTGCCCCGGCCCTATGCATCCTCGCCTGTTGTTGTCTGATCCTTAGCGGCGCCCGGCCCCCCATCATGACCTAATGATCCGAGATCGTCACTCTGCCCTTTCGAGCGAGCCCAGTTGGAGAGAGAGAGGGAGAGAAAGGGAAAGCAGGCATCAAGCGTCGGGCGTAGGCGGCAGAGCTACAACAACGTGGGGGGAAAGGGAGTCGGGCGGGGGTCGTCAAGGCTAGGGATAGACAACAAGAGAGGTCGGGGATTACTCGGGGGACAGCTACAGGGGTGTGAGTGGGAAAAGGGGCAGCTAGTGGGAAAATCGACGACTGGACGATCGGGGAAGGGAGGCAGAGAGGGAGAAAGAGGAGCGGCATGAGTAGCGAGCGTGGCCAGAGACGAAGCGGCGAGGAGAATGCCGACGTCCTCGAGCGTTGAAAACGGCAGCGCAGAAGCACGAGAAACCGGCAATCTCAATCGAGGTCGCCGGCGCCGTAGCTGGCGAGGGCGCCGATCGAGAGGGCCGAGCCGGCCAGGACGCCGACGAGGAAGGTGCCGAGCCGAGCCCGCTTGGTCGGCCGAGCTACACCCTGGGGCTGGTGCGTTGCGACCGGTGAGACGGGTGCAGCCTCAAGCGGAGTGACGGAGTCGACGGGAGTCTCGATCGCCGCGAGGGCTTCCGCCTGGATGACAGCCGCCTGAGGGACGGCCAGGATGAGCTCAGAGCCGGGCGATGCTGGGGCGGCTGTCAAAGCGGCGTGCGCAGGCTCGGGCGACGTCGTCCGTTCAACGCCGTCGACGACGCCAGGCTCGACCCTCTCAAGCTTTGGCGAGCAGCAGGCCCCGTTCGGCTCGGCCTCGGTCGAGGTGGCCGTGGAGACAAGCTCGGGCGGCGTCGCCTGCACCGATACGGTCTTGGTCGCGGTCGGCGTCTTGGGCGCCTGCTGGACAGAGCTGTCATCCTCGGGCTCGCGCCGCCGCTTGCGGCCGGTCGTCGGCGCAGGGCTAGCACTCGCCTCCGCGTCACTCTCGTCGGATGCGGTCCATGGGTTGACGTCGGGCGACCGGACATCGATCGGGTCAGACGGGTGGACAGGTCCGTTGGTCGTCGTCTGGAGCACATGTGTAGAACGGGTGTCAGCCCTCGCTCCCAGCGGACAGGCTATAAGACGAGAACGTACCGCGTCGATGTCGTCCAAGGCGGAGGCGCCGATCCAGTCGAAGATACGCAGCGACGACGGCAGCGGCAGCCACTCGACGTTGTCATCGATCTTTAGGTCGAGGGACTCCGCCATCTTGGCCGGAGCCGCCTCGACTGCCGCGTCGTCATCGTTGTCGCCGCTCGAGTCGTCCGACATGTCGTCGTCCAGCGGCACCGCCTCAATATCGACGGCCGGAAAGAGGTCGCTGAGGGACGAGAGTGACGCGTGCGAGGAGGGACTTCCGGCCGAGGGCGACGAGCTGTCCCTGACCATGAAGGCGGCTCCCTTGCCCGGTGACGGTTCCTTCGACGACCAGGATGCGGATCGTTGCGACAGCTGGCGCCGGTCGCGGCTGAGCCGGAGAGCGGTGAGCGCCGCCTGTCGGTCCGACGGTGACGCCTGCCGCCAGATGATCTGGGGCTCGTGCTGCGACGCGCTTGCATCACGCATCTCGTCCGTGGCCTGGTCGGCGGCCGAGGCGTCCTCGTCGACGGCGTTTGCGAAGAGATCGTCCGAGGCCAACTCTCCGGGGTCGGCCGTCCTGTCATTACTGCCCTCAACGGCGCCAGGGAACTCGGCGACGTATGGACTCGAGAGCCGGCGGATGCAGGACGACGTCGCCGGCTCGTCTTCGCTCGACTGGCCGGGCCGCGGCGAGCGGAAGTCGCGGTCAGTCCGACCGAGTTCGGACCCGGCGTCCTCGAGTACGACTAGCGAGGGGAAAACGGGCGTCGGCAGAGAGCCGACCGCTGTTGGGCGGCAGCCGTCGATGTCGCTGACCTCGGAGGAGGCGTCGGAGACCGAAGTGAGGCTGATTTCTGGCTCCTTGGGCTCTGTGACCGAGACGGCGGTCACAGCGGCACCGAACGATGACTCTGGGCTGACGACACTGACGACCTCGATCTCGGGGATATTGACCGAAGGCGGGATGCCGATCGACTGCGAGCGCGACCTGGCAGAGACAACCTCGACCTCGTCGTCCTCACTGTCGTCGTCGAGAATCTCGACGTCGAGGTCGCCTTCGGCCGCCTCGATCGGCAAACCATAGCGGCCGTGCGAGGGCGAGTGAAGTGGCTCGGTGACGGCGCCTTCGATCCGCTCGGCTCCGTCGGTCTCGGGCGCAGGCTCCGACGAGCCGATCTCGACGTGAGCGAAAACGAGCGTCTTCTCGGGCGTCGGCGGCGTGAGGGGCGGGACGATGCTCGACCTGCCCGAATGAAGCGAGAGGGTCGGGTCAGGATGGTAACGGCTGGAAAGGACCGAGCGCTTAAAAACGCACGACATGGTCTGGATCGAGACGTAGAGGACGAGCGCGTCGTTCTGGGTGCCCGCCTTGACGACCGTCTTGCCGAGCGAGAGACTGCGTCATACAGAGGGAGCGGCGATCAGCGCTGCTGGGGTCTGTCTGCTCGGCTGTAGCGCGCACGCACGTGTCGCCGTCCTTGAGGGCCTTCTCGACACCCTCGGAGAGCGCGATGCCGTTGAGCTGCGTGCCGTGTAGCGAACCTGTGAAAGGGAGGGCGGCAAGGACAGGTTGTGAGTCAGAGCTCAAGTGAAGCCATCGAACAGAGGCGCTCTTCTTCTCGCACTGACCGACGTCGACGACATAGACCTGAGGCGCAGGAGAAGGGGGCAAAGGGTCAGCCTCGCTGCGAGGCGTTCGCGAGGCGGGCGCGGCGACGTACGATGCCGTTGCGGACGCGGAGCTCGGCGTGCTCCTTGCTCATGACGGGGCACAAAATCCGCTGCAGAGCGAGCACCCGGACAGTAGTCAGCTTCGAAGCTCGTTTGTGAGCTTAGGTGCCGCGAGATGGAAGTACGCACGCCGTCGGAGAGGCCCCCCCGCGCGCCCTTCGAGCTGCTTGCGCGGCCGAGCAGCATCTTGCCGCCCTCGGCGAGACTGAAGACCTTGCGGACGTCCGCTGCGCGCGACGTCAGTTTGACCTCGTGCGTCGGCTTGATCGCCGACGAGCTGTTCGCTGCTGGCGTTTCTGCTGAGAGAGCGAGCGTAGGGACAGGGCGGGATGCAATTAGGGTTAGGGCAGGGCCGGGAGGAGATAAGCCGACGAGGCCGCGCGGGCGAGGTGGAGGGGCACGTGAGACGCCTGTGGCACGCAGGCGGCGCTCTCGGCAGCCGTGCTTCGACGCCGTGCAGAGCACACCAGGAGACGAGGGAGGGCGAAGCCTGCGACCCATCGCCCGGCGAAGGCTGCAGGGCGCCGAAAGGGGCTTGGGCCATCAGGAGCGGGAAGCGCGCCCGGACCCCCTCACCCCCGTCGGGCGATGTGAACGAGAGCTCGACCCCTCCATCAGAGCTCGGGCCAACAGGCCCGCAAGCTCTCCTCTGAGACGACTCTGGCTTAGGCCTTCCCTCCGAGTGCAATCCGTCCACCGAGGCTCTAGAAGGGGGTGAGATGGCCGGGCAACTCACGCTGGCCGAAAGGCGACGGCGGCGGCGGCGGCGACTCGTGCCGTTCAGGGCGACCGAAGAGGTGTCCGTAGCGGTTGCGATCGTCGGCCCGCGACGGGAGGGACAGCGCAAAGCACTGCTTGGGCTGCGAGCTGGCCGCGAAGGGAGGGGTAAGGCGAGACCGGTCGAACGGCGGGGCCTTGAGGCCGAGCAGCTTCGCCGGCGGTGAGACCGGCCGAGGTGGGGGTGGCGAGAGCTCGGGGCCCATGCGCCGGCGGACCTTCTCCGAGAGCAGTTGAGACATGATGTACAAGCTGCGAGTAGAGGCGAGGAGGGTTTGAGTGTTGAGCGCGCGTCGATGCGAGCGAGTCGTCGTCAAAGTGCGAGGACGGGGACGGGAGCGCCGGGCAGTCGAGGGCGGGCGGGCGGGCGGGCCGGCCGGCCTGCGCTGCTGCGCGAAGCCTGGCTCAAGGGAGAGGCAGACGGATGGACGGACGGACGGCGTCTCCTCCTCGACCGTCTCCTCGAACAAGCTCTCTTCCTTGTCTCTGTGAGCTTTCTGCTTCCACGCAGGAGGAGTATGTCGATGTCTTCAAGCTGACTAGAGATCTCCACGCACCTTCGGCAGCGTCACGCTCGCCCCTACCGCTCGAGATGGCCGACCTCCCTCCGCCGCCTCCGCCGCCGTACGCCGCCGTCAGCCCGCCGAGCCAACCTCGGCTCGAGGCGCTACCTTACGACGTCCTCATCCGAATCCTGCGCTATGCGACCCTCCGTTACGTCTTTTTGGCAGACCGGCATGCGGCCATCTGGTGGCTCGTCCGGGAGGTGAGGCTCGTCTCACGGACGCTGCGCGACGGTGCGTCTCTGTCGCCCCTGCTCGAACCCGAGCGGGCCGCTCTTCGAGCTGCCCCAGATGTTCTCTGATCTGACTCAAGCGCCGTTGCGGCTTCGTAGTCGTCCAATCTTATCTCCGGACGTCGCTCTATCCGCTCTACCTCTGCGACATCCGGCCGCCCTTCCTGTCATCCTTCAGCCCTCCCCTGCCGCGCATTGCACCGACCTCGTCCGCCGGCCGGCAGGACGCCGCGGCCTTCTTCGCCGCCCAGAGCAACCTGCATGAGCTGGCCGTGCTCGACAGCTTCATCGCAGCTCATACGCATGCCAAGGCGGTCCGCAGCGAGAGCGAGCTCATGCTCGACGGCGACGACGACTGGAAGCCCGAGATTTTCACCCTCCGCCAGGTCCGTCCGTCGGAGCGTGGCTCGTCGCGCACCCGTTTTGCCATTGCGCTTACAACTCACCTCTCGTTCTCTTCGCTGCGAGCTGCCTGCCAGCCTCAAGCCCGACTTCTCGACCTCCTGCTCGTCCATCCGTCGCTGCCAGCCCTATGGACGTCAAGCCCGGCAGAGCTCGCACTCACGTTCCGTCCTCGCCGGCTGACGCTCTGGCGCCTGCACCCAACCGGCGTCGGCCCAAAGGTCGAGCTCGGCTCGTTCGACCGGTCCAAAGGCGAAGGCGAGGATTCGCTTCTCGAGCGTCTCCTAGCGATTCTTCGAGAAGGTCAGCGGTTTTGAGAGTCGCTTCCGGGGCAGCGTGTGCGTGCGAGCGCACGGCCGATGCCGGCACGGCAGCAGCCACTTCAACTCTCGACCACATGCTCGCTTGATTCTCGGCGCACAGTGGTCAGGGTAGCGCTTGGGCCTGCGTCCGCGGCCTGCCTCTCGCCTCTCTGAGGCCGGCCGGTGGAGGCCGTGCGTCGCCCAGCCGACACGACTGCGTCCCCAGTCGCCTGCGGATCGGACGCGTCCGCAGTCGCACCCGCCCCCCCCCCCCCCCGCCGGCACTTAAAGGGCGGCCCTCTCCCTCGACCCGGCCACCCTCGAATCGCCACCCAACCTCTCGCTCCCTCGCCCACTCACGACGACCAGCGACATCATGACAACCTTCCCCCTCGCCAGCCCTGTGCCCGCCGCCGCCGGCCTTGCACAGCGAATGGCCTCAGCCGAGATCCCAGCCTCCCCGTCGGGCCTCGCCGCGCAAGGCGCACGCGCCTTCGAACCTCAGACGGCGACCATCGTCGACGACGACGCCAACACGTCGGACCCGGCCGACGATGCCAATCCGGCCTCGCCGCTCGTCAGCAACGCCGAGGGACAACACCCCCGTCGGCACCACGGTCGGCGCGGCTTCCATGGCGAGCACCACCGTCACCGCCCCCATCACCACCACCATCACTACCATCACCGTGGCCCTCCTGACTTTGGTCGCGGCTCGCATGGAGGGCCTCTGCCGCCTGGCTTCGAACCCGGCCACCCTCATCGCCGACCTCACGGACGCAGGTCGCCCCGGCCAGAGGGCACCGTCATCGGTACGACCTGTCTCTTCGACCTCGACTCAACACTACAGCCGGCTGACTACCGTCTAACCCTTCTCTCAGACGACAGCGACGACGACGAATCCTCGCCCGGCGACCGTACTCAGCGGCACCGGAACCGGCACCGCTCGCACCGGCACCATCGCGATTCGGCCGAGGACACAGGTCCGTGCCCGCCCTGGAGGCTGCTCTCGCCGGCCGACCTCGTCGTTGCGATGGCTTACCTCGCCGGCCTTCCTCCTCCGTCTTCAGAGGATCTCGATGACGGACCTAGCAGACGTCTTCACCCGGGCTCCCGTCGGCACGCCCCTTTCCCGCATGCATACGGTGGCCCCCACCCTCACCCGTCCGGCTTCGCCTTCGAGGGCTGCGGTCGCGGTCGAGGAGGACGCCATGCTTATGGTTTCGACTTTGCTTTTGGCCCTCGGCCACCCTTCCCACCACCGCCCTTTCCGCCAACCGGACGCGACTTCTACAACGGACCGTCCGGCCCACCCCACTTCGGGCCTCCCGGCCCTCCCCCTCCTCCTTGCAGCTTGGGCGACCTGGGCGGGTTTCCTCCTCCGCCTCCGCCGCCGCCGCCTCCCACGGACGTCACCGACATCTGCGGTCACCGCCACCGCGGACCTTACATGCGCGGCGAACCCGGCTGGCACGACCATGGTCGCGGCTTCCACCCCTTCGGCCCACACGGCGGCGGCGGTGGCGGCTTTCGACCACACGGCGGCCGTCATTGGGCCCGACATGCCCCTTGGGCGACGGCTTGGACCGACGACCTCGGCTCGTCGGACGGCGCGAGCGTGACGCCGCGCGAGGGGTCGCCCTCCCTCTCGGCTCGCTTCGCCCAGGCCGTCGCCGTCTGAGAACCGAATTACCTCTCGCTCCTGACGCCTTCTCTCCTCGCCCCCCCCCCTCTCCTGTACTCGCGCCTTTGACAGCTGATCTTGAACAATAAACCATGACTGACTACAAGTGAGCCAGACTAGAGGAGGAAGCAGAGATCGGGGGGCAGACGAAGGGAGCAGATCATCAGCGAATGGGCAGGTGGGCGATGACGCGCGGCCGCCGGAGCTTGTACGGCGTCAGCGTCGCGACCGGCGCCTTGTTGAGCGTCGCCTGCGAGCGCTGGGCGGTGGACCGCCGCCGGAGCTGTGGGCGAGGGACCGCCGTCTCGGCCGGGCTGGCCGCCGCCGTCGCCGAGAGGAAGCGTCGGAGCGCGTGCGGGAGGGTGAGGAGATCCCAAGCGCTTGGCGGGGCGAGCGAGGCGACGGGCGGCGGCAGCGTTGAGCGGGAGAGGGCGCAGATCGGCTGGACGGCGAGCGACCGAGGGGCAAAGGCCGTCGGGGCCTTGAAGGTCGCGCGGCGGAGGGGCCGCTTGGCTGGGAAGGCGGCGGCCGTCGTCGTCG
>Ga0308160_10003250_pt1 | contig 18522 bp, 24 predicted proteins | sample PhyFR1_FD_201036 | JGI IMG/M metagenome (GOLD analysis project Ga0308160, IMG submission 201036) | Phyllosphere microbial communities from UC Gill Tract Community Farm, Albany, California, United States - DLSLF.R1 | ecosystem: Host-associated > Plants > Phyllosphere > Unclassified | place: USA...
ACTTCTTGGGGGGTATATCACCAGGGAACCCTGGTCCAGCGGCTATGATGTGGGTCTTCACTCGCTCCGCAGTCGCCTGGCCCTTCTCCTCCGCTCTCTCCCTCTTCCAAGCGTCATACTGGACCCAGATACAAGGTATCAATATGACGAACAAGACTCCAAGAAACGCCATGTCTGGTGGTTCTCAGCAAGATCATGAAGTGACGCAAATGAGACATACTGAAGAAGATTGGCCTGAGGGCCTTGATACAGGTGGATGAGTCCGCTCGGGCGTTAAGGTGGTTTAGGTGGTCTGAATTCATTTTGCCAATATAGTTCGTATCGTGGTATATGATGTATGCTTGATAGAGCTTGCTCATGACTGAGTGGGAGTGTACATGGATCGACGATAGTGATCCCTTCCTTTCGCAGACCGTTGCAGAGCAAGGGACAAGGATGAATGGGAGACAACGATCTTGGGAAATCTCGTTCAGGATATACGAATGGGGTATGATATCGATGTCGACTACGCTGGAGCAGTCGATGTGTATGTGCATCATATGGAGCCCACATTCATTGACACAAACAAGGCCTTTCATCTTTTTCCGGCGCCTTCCCCCTCTGTTGCATGATCGTGAGATACCTTGAATCTAGCACCTTCACATAGACGGCCATCGCAAATACCAACATCATACCAGTCACCAGTACTGAAATCAGCAATCAAGTCCACTCTGCTAGTCGAACAGGAACTTACTGCCGACACATATCTTCAGGGACGTTGTCATATTGCACGACCCTCCTCCTGCTGATTGTGCTGTCCCTGATATCATTTCTGAGAATTGGTTTCTTTTGCTTCGAGTCTTTGATCAAGGAGTACGATGTGATCTGGCGACTGGATGTATATGACCTAGGAGAAGTACGTTCAAAGGAAAGGATCTGCAAGACGGGGTGGCAAGTCAACGCCGTCTGGCTATAGAAGGTTGTTCCACAGTGCTGGGACCCAGAGCGCAGCATTGCCATAGTAGCTAGGTCGCTGGACGCCCTATCACTTGAAAGCTGTTCGTATCGTCCCCACGGATCGAAAGCGAAGCATCTTGGGCGCTACGCTATGGGCTACACGACGCAAAGCAGTCAACCTAATGCATACGCATCCTACTTCGTCTCTCCGTTCTCTACTTCAGACACCTTCGCCCTGTTATTCCTCGCTCTCTTAAAATATATGGTACGAGCAAAGACAAGCAACGCTATCGCAACGATGACAAAAGCTGCCTCGTTAGCGCTGTTCCATTACGAAAAGTAAGAAGGACAACTTACATATGTAAATCGAGAGATCTGGTTTACCTGTACATGGCTTAGAGTTGTAGTATTTGGGTCTCTTCTTCCTTCTCCTTCGAGGGTCTAGATGATTCATTGTGATGGTCTCTAGGAGTTCTTCTGCCATTATCTGCGAGGTAGGGTGAATGAAGCGTTGATGATCACCAGTCAAGTTCGTGATTTATATGAAATGTCGAACGCAAAAGGCGGATCAGGGGGACAGGGAACCTAGGTCAAAGGATCAGGTATATCACAACAAGGGTCTGTGTATGATCATCGTACATATTATTGTAGCTAGCTTTACGAAACAAGATATCGTGATACTCGCTACAAAACAGCAACCGCACCCCACGCCATGGCAGCAGCAACACCCATCCCCCAACTCCAGTCCGCTATCCCAGCCCCATTAACCGCTCCAGTATCGGTAGCAGCGGCCTCTGAAGCGGTTCCAGTTGCAGTAGCGGTAGTTCTGACAGTCGTCTTGAGATCCGGGATGCTTACAGCAGTAGAGGCGGTATGATCGTCCCCTCCTGGTCCTGTTGCGACTCCAGCTCCGGATACTTCGGTAGCGCCTGTACCTGGTGCTGCACCTGATGGACTTGAGGCACTTTGTGGTTCGCATGGTTCACCATCGCATTCGTAGATTGATCCCGTGTCGTAGAACATCTACCTGTCAGCTTGGAACACCCTGCCGAGAGAATGGACATACTTCGGCGACGTAGAATCCTTGGTAGATGTTCTGAGAGGCGTACTGCTTATCGCATGCCTGATTGATACATGACACCCAAGATGCATCGAGGGTCGAGCTAGATATCAGTACCGAGCATATTGATAAGTGGATGAACTCACTTTCTCTCCCGTGAGGTGACTCCATTGAAGACCTGCATGCAATTTATGACACAGTTGTAGTCATTCGAGTACCATCTATCTGTCAGCATGATAAGATCAGTCAGTTGATCAAATGTACTGGGGATAGTCAGCCATAGACTCGTCTCCTTGGTGATCGCTTGCATTCTCAGGCGCAGGGGATGGGGGTGGTTGATTAGGATCGGCCTTGCCTTGATCCTGACTTTGACCACCATCTTGGGCAGCGACGAGTGGTAGGGCCACGAGTAGTGTGGCGAGGGCGCAACGATGTAAAGAAGGCATTGTGTATCGTATTGAGTGTATTTCGGTTACTGGGAATGTTGGGTATTTGGTGGCTTTCTTTGTTCAGCTTAATAATGATTAATATCTTAATCAGTAACAGTATTGACCGCCGGGACGTAGTGATAGATCAGTTTCAAGCCCTGGTTGGTCTGCGAGGATAAATGGATTGAGAGGGGTAAACGATGAAAGGATGTATATGAAGGCTCTTTAGATGTGATCGGCGGGATAGGGGCTGTGACTCGTTACGTCTTGATCCTTTGTCTATCTGAACCAGGGCGGTAGTGGCACATCGGTGAGGTTTTTGGGGGTAGTCCGGGTCGAGAGGAGGGGACCTTTAAGCTCCCAAGATCCGACCGATAGATCTTGTGTGTGTATTGGATGAACGTCCTTTGATTGCAATCTCGCTTGATAGTTTACCCATCTATGCCTGCCCCGCTTAAGCAAGACTGAGGCTGTAGACTCATCGCATGAGCGTAATCCAGTTGCCAAGCATGTATCCGAGCCCCGCACAAGTTGTCTTGTCGTCGTTGTACCAGAACGGGATAGCTCAAGAAGAGGAACAAGAGCCCAGCAGGGGTAACAAGCCATTTTACTTGGCTATATCATAATTACTACTTTGGGTAATAATCGCTCAATTCCGTCTGACCGAAGAGGCGACCGACGGTGACGCACAACTCAGCAACCCCACCATTATCCCCATATCACCTCTTTTGCTATCAGATACTCGCCACTTACCAGCCCCTCTCAACATATAATTATCAGAGAGACATAAGAGGCGAATTAGATATACTTGCGAAACTCATACCAAAGATAGTCTCGCCGCCAAGATGGCACCTAGAAAGAACAACGAGTCAGCTTCGTGGGAGCTCGACGCTGACAAGCCCAAGCCTGATGGAGAGACCAGGATCAGGAGATCTTATGCTGTCAAGGAGCTCTTGACTCGTGAGTCACCTGCAGCTTCATAGGGTGGCAATGCTGACCTCACTCTCCTTCTACACCACTCGCCCTCCACGTCTACTCCGCCCTAATCAATTACAACTACAGAACCCGCCGCTGGAGTCGATACCGTCCATGACGTCCTCCTTTACGCCGCTCGAACACACGGAAAGAAGAAGGGATTCGCAGCTCGTGAGGTCGAACGAACAATCACAGAGGAGAAGGAGGTGACCAAGACTGTTGGTGGGAAACAGAAGACTGAGAAGAAGGAGTGGAATTACTTTAAACTCAAGCCATTTGAGTGGTGGACTTATGAAGAGATGCTCGCCAATGTGAGGCAGGTCGGAAGTGGTCTGAGGTCGTTGGGTGTCGGTGGAGAGGGAGAGACTTTCTTCAACATTTACGGATCTACCTCGTATGTCTATCTACTGAAGCTCAGCTCATTGCGGCTGCTGGAAAGGACAAGCTGACGAGTAGACGAAACTGGATGTTGATGGCTCAAGCTTCTGCTTTCAATGCCGTCCCCATTTCCACCGCCTATGATTCCCTCGGACCAGACGGTCTTACCCACGCATTGAACGAAACCGAAGTGCGATCAATGTTTACAAACGGAGATCTACTCGGTACATTAGCCAAGATCATCAGTAAATGCGAGACTGTACAACTCATTGTCTACGACGGAAAGGCCGATGAAAAGGTCAAAGCGCAAATCGAGGGTACGAGGAAGAACCTCAAGGTCGTTCACCTTGATGAGGTCTACAGAATTGGAAAAGAGTCTCCCGTCGAGGCTATTAAGGCCAAGAGGGAGGACATCTACTGTTGCATGTACACCTCTGGATCTAGTACGTCCTCTTTTTTCAGGATTGAGTGGTAATTGACGGGCAGCCGGTACTCCTAAAGGTGTATTGCTCTCGCACGGAAACGTCGTTGCAGCCAGTAAGTCAAATCCCGCAAATAACGCTGACAGACAGTCGGATCCGTCTGGACATTGCTATACGACATTTTCGTCAAGGACGACACCTATCTCGCCTTCCTACCTTTGGCACATATCCTCGAATTCGTAGTCGAGAACTCATTCATCTTTGCAGGAATGCCAATCGGTTACGGACGAGTCAAGACTCTCACCGATGCCAGTGTCAGGGAATGTAAAGGAGATTTGACCGAGTTCAAACCTGTAAGCAAGGGCCCACATTTCGGTGTATATGAGCTGATTGGCAGAGTATCATGATTGGTGTTCCCGCCGTTTGGGAACTGATCCGAAAAGGTATTTTGACCAAGGTCGACCAGACTGGTGGTCTCAAGAAATCAATCTTCAACTTTGCGGTCACTGCCAAGCAGGCTGCACAGAGCTATCATATCCCCCTTGTTGCTGGATTGACCGACACCGTCGTCTTCAAGCAGGTCAAGATGCAGACTGGTGGAAGGCTGCGATACGTCTTTAATGGTGGTGGAAGGGTTTCTCCTTCGACTCAGCGATTCTTGCAGACTGCTGTTGTTGATATGATCCAAGGTGAGCTTTGAATTCCTCAATATGCAGGCTAAGCTAACGCCAGGTTACGGTCTTACCGAATCTACTGCTATGGCTTGTATCCTCACCCCTTCATGGCTTCAACTTGGCGCTGTCGGTGGACCAGTCCCCGCTTCCGAGATCAAGCTTGTCGACGCTAAAGACGCTGGATACTTCTCAACCAACGATCCACCCCAGGGAGAAATTTACCTCCGAGGACCAGCAATCTTTAAGGGATACTACAAGAACCCCGAAGAAGACAAGAAGGCGTTCACCCCTGATGGATGGTTCAAGACTGGAGATGTCGGTCAATGGCAAAAGGACGGTACTCTCGTCATTATCGATCGACTAAAGAATCTAGTCAAGTTAGCAGGAGGAGAGTATATCGCCGTCGAACACCTGGAATCAGTCTACAAATCATCTCCACTCCTCGCAAACGGTGCTATCGTAGTCAACGGAGACCATAACCAACCTATGATGGTTTGTGTTGCCCACCCCGTCAATTTCCCAGCTTTCGTCAAGAAGAGCGGATTGAGTAACTCGGATGATCTGGAAGCATTGTGCAAGGACGACAAGGTCGTTGATGCTGCTTTGAAAGAATTGAATTCGGTTGGAAAAAAGAATGGATTGAAGGGACTGGAGATGTTGGAGAGTATCGTATTGACTGATGATGAGTGGACACCAGAGACTGGATTCTTGACCGCTGCGCAGAGTAGGTCGATTCCTTGACACTGAGCTCAACAACTGACATCGCAGAATTGCAGAGGAAGAAGATCGAGTCTCATTACGGTGACAAGATCAAGGTAGATCTGGTTCTCTCTTAATGGCATATCACTGACCAAATAGGCCGTCTATGCTTAAGTCAAGCACGGTCCGAGTTAGATTGTGGGGATCAGATAATGAGGGGATGAACGAGATTGAGATTCGTGATTCGTAGTAGAGTAGCAGACTTATGATGTATCTAATACCATTCATCATCATCATCATGAGAGGCTGCATTAGGTATCCTGCTCAATCACTATTCCAAAGTCCGTTCTCGTATAAACCCTACTCCTCGGCCTCCTCATCCTCTTCTTCATCTTCATCCTCTGAAACTTCCTCTCCCTTCTCCTTCAACTTGGCCTTATCCTTCTTTCTCTTCTGACTTAATTCCTCCAGTAAGACCAGTAGATCCTCATGCTCCTTCTCATTCTCTAGCCTCTTTGTTTTCTCTTCTTCTAATTCCTTTTCTAGCGATTTCACTTTCTCATCACTGGCCGCTACCTTCTCGTTTGCCGCAGCGACGTTTGCACCTCCCTTCTTCCCCTTCTTTCCACCAGCAACCTCGGTAGTTCCGGCCTTGGCAGCGGTCAATTCTTTCTCATGTTTGGCTTTAAGACCCTGAAGCATCTTGTCGTGCATCGCCCTATCCCTCTCATGGCCCTCCTTGATTTCCTTCAATTCTTTCTCGTGGGTCGCCTTGAGGTCCGATACGGAAGTCTCGTGAGTCTTGGACACACCCTCGTGATCGCTTGATAATCGAGCGAGTTCGGCGCGGTGCGATGTCTCCTGTTCTTCCAATTGAGATTTGAGTTTGGTCAACTCTGCTCGTACTTCCGCTAGCGCCTCAGTATCCGCCTGTGTTGTTTTCAGTCTCGTCCTCTCCTCCTCTAGTTGATGGTGGAGTTTCTCCATTTCGGTCGATGAGGTGGATTGGGAGGTGGATAGCGTGGACAGCTGTTCCGAGAGAGAATGGACTTCGGTGACTAGTGTGTCTTTCTGTCAAAGTCAGCTCCTGCCCTGCGTGGCAGAAAAATCTAGCTGACCTCTTTCTGATACTCCGCGTGAACGCTACCGAGCTTTGATTGTAAAGCAGTGACCTCCTCGGTCTGGGCCTTCAGCTTTTGACGTAATTGCATGATGATAGCTGCCGTCTCGCCATCATCTGAATTGTTCGAAGACCGGACAGCGTCCGGATCGACAGCAATAGATCGCTGTATCGTATCTGTCATCAGTCTCGTCCCTGTAATGATCTCATGGCGGACATACAATAGTGATTCTTCCAGAAATCGACGAATGCCCAATCGAACCATAATTCCAAACCCTCGTCCAAATCCTCCTTGTCTAGCTCAGCGTCATCCTCAACATCGAAGGCATCAGGTTGGACAGCTTTGAATCGTGGATCCTCCCTCAAACGTGCCATGCGCGAGACGAACTGATCGGGACCTATACGAGAGTGAAGGATTGGGTGGAGTGTCGCTCTGTCTATAAGCTCTATACGTAGCGGAGGCAGTAATAGCTTACCGGGTGATCTCCCCTGGTTCACGGTTGAATTCATAGCACACACCAAGCAGGAAAGCGGATAGCCCCTGAACTAGAGGGTCGACACCGGTAGCTTGACTGATGGGCTCGATAAGCTGTCTATCAGCTTATGTAGTCAGTGAAGCCCTCCAGCTTACGACTTGTAAGTTGGCACTCTCGCTCAAGAACTCCTTGACAGTCTTTGGACTATCCCATAGCCATGTGCACAGTAAGACAAGGTAGCCAACCATGACCCTCGTCCAGTCATCTTCTTCCGTTGAACCAGCCATTCTCCCTTCTTTGGCAGACCGGTTGACGCATTCCGTATGTTCCCGGGCCGCGATCATGAGGTTTCCGACCACTAGTTGGACAAGCGAGACTTTATCATCATCGTCCTGAATCGCACTCTCGCCATCACCCATTGGTAAAATTGTCTCCCGAGCAAGTTTCTTGGCGTGTTCGGAATTGCGGACGAGATGAGCGAGGAGGAGGGATGCGAATAATGGGCGGTAGGGGTCGAAATGAGCTCCTGGGTGGGGTAGGTCAAGCAGACCAGAGAGGATTATCGAGCCGGCTGATTGAGGTGATTCGGTATTTGGGTCATCGTTCGGTGAGGCAACGAGAGAAGACAAGATACCAATTCGAGCGTCATCGTTGCCGCTGACGAATGATTCGAACATGTTGACTCCTGCTGCTCTGCCTCTCAAACCTCGTCCTCCGGATACTGAATCGCCTTCTACAATAGTCGAAACCAGGGCCACGATAGCAGGTCGAGGAGGTATACGGACGAATCCGCCATTTGGATGTTCTTCATCCGCGTGAACTGCGACAAGGGGCGATAGACTTGCTGTCGACAGCAGAGTCTGATTGGGAACTGAGGACGACAAGATTGGAGTGAGGGTGTTGAGAGCTTGAGATTTTAAGCCACTTGGTGCGTTGGATGCGAGGGCAATTTCGATCAAGCACCGTGTGACTCCGCTGGCGGCCATCGCGGATTGATTACCACCTCCAGGTCCACCTATCAACATTCGAATCAGACCGAGTACTAAGCCTGCATTGTAGATCTTTTGTTCGGGCCAGTATTGTAGAGCAAAGTCGTCTGGCGATAATGCGTCAGGGCCAAGATTGGAGGGGAACCCTAGGACGGGAGGGATGGAAGGGATAAGTGATAGTTCTCGGAAGTAATTCTGCTATCAGCCCGGACCGATGGGTATTGACATACCTGATTGGAAACATTGAAGCGTAGTAGTCCACCTAGAGCCGTCAAGGCATCCTGTACCACAATTCCTCCATCCGTACCCCCTTCCTGGTTGACAATCTGGAATAGCTTCTCGAAAGCTCCAGAGAAAGCCACAATCTTCTGCAGATCCGCGTTTCCAGCCAGTAGCGCTGGACATAGCAGCAAAGCTTCATTCCTTAGCATCTCCGTAGCTCCTCCCCCCATTCCCCTTGACTCAGCTTGACCAGGTGCCTGCGCTGCTTGTGGGTCGAGGACTGCTAGGATCCCTTCAACACCCGGTGGAGGAGCCGACATAATGTATGACTGACATATTGTCGGACGGGATGTGAGAAGCTGGGATAGGAATTGGAGGGTGTAGAAGCGAGGATAAAAGGATGGCGAGTTTGACAAGAGGGCGAGAAGGGAGTGGATGGGTTGCGGTTGTTCTAGTAGCTGGTCGGTGAAGAAGAGTCCAATGTCGTCTTTCGCAGGCTACCATCAGCTGATTGATTAAGTCACACGCACCTTTTCTGGGACCTCGCATAGCTGCATTAGAGTCTCCAGGGTCGCCTTGGCGATATCAACGTCGAAGGGAGCATCATGCTGTAGAACAGCGACTAGCGCAGACATTCCTCGTTTACCAACATCCTAGATTATAAGCTCCTTCAAGAGATCCCATGCTATGAGCTTACCTCTTTCCAATCCCTACTCAAACCCTTCAAACCCAGAACCGCAGTCCGCCTATCCTCCACCGCGGCACTTGTCTGGATCTTCTCAACGAGCTTGTCGATAGTATCCGTAGCCGTTTGCGGTACGCCCAAATCCCCCCTCAGCTGATTATACGCCGTCGAAAGACGGTTCGAGAATAGAGAGCCAATTTGGTTGTTCATCCTTGGCTCTATATGGTATAAGTCAACAGGTTGAATGGGGGAGCATGGGGCAAGATACGCTGTAGATGGTAGCACGTGGGTATACTTCCGTTTATGTTGACGCGACTGCCTTGATTTCATGTCCAAGCTCAACTCCTCCTCATTCTAAGTAGAAATATAGGATCACCCTCTCTTCCTTCTCTCACTATACTTCATTATCATCTACTACATACTATATCGCTTTAGCTGCTGATATATACTTACTTCCAGCACCATGAGTCGTCCGGAAGACTTCCTGAACATGCTCTATGAGCCGGATCAATGGACTGATGGGCAGTGGTCTAGTGACCCACCTAATGGTATCTCATTTCCTTTCCTCCCCTCGAATGTGAATGCTGACACCGAAGGTGGACTGACATCACCTACACCCGCTGGAAGACAGGGATATATGGGTACTGATAGCAACTCACTCTATCGTGGTCAACGGAATCACGCTCAACCACCTCACGTAACATACGGGTACTCTAATCACTCTTACCCCACCAACACCCATCAAGACCGCGCCCCGAGTATTCATCAAGGACAGCTTCCTAATCGAGGCGTGTACGGATCCGACGACACTTATGGTATGAAACCTCAAGATCAAGCTCCTCAAAATTACAAATCCGAGCTACCTACCCCTGCTCCTTCGGACCATACTTACGGGGTCGAGACTCAAGCTGCCCAGCCAGACGGTTCAACACCTCCAACTAAATCTACTCCCAGCGGGGCCGATGAAGACTACGATATAGACTCCCAGTGGATGAGTGAAATTGACCCTAAAATGCTGGATCCTACCAATTCGAACTGTACGTCTCAGCTTTGAGATCTATCTGACGTCAGTCGATCCTCTTCCTTCTTCCGACACCAATGACGAAGAACAGCCAGTCACAGCTGAGATGATCAAGCAGAGAAAAGTAGAACAAGAAGCTTTGGAGAAGAAGAGGAAGGAAGAGGTATCGATTAAAGGTCGCCCAGCGGCCGAGATCAAGGAGGGTCAGATAGCTGTTGAGGATATTGAGAGTGAGACAGCTGTAACCACCTGACTTCGAGAAGCTGATACAGTAGACGGAAGATACCTCACTCTCTGGAAATTCACCCATCTCAATCAGGTGCAGAGCAAAGTTTTCCCTGTGGTGCGTGAAGCTGTTTCCCCCATCAGTTCTAGCTCACTCTCAGGCGTACGAGAGCGATGAGAATCTGGTTGTATCGTGTGAGTTCAAAGCGGCTACCAATATGATCGAGACTCATTTCAGCTCCGACTGGTTCGGGTAAGACTACTATCTTTGACTTGGCATTCTTGCGAATGCTACATCTCGAGCCCACAGTTTTAGAGTATGAAAGCAGAATCACATACGCAATCTACCTCGCACCCACCAAGGTAAGTTACATGTCCAGCAATGATACTGATGTATAGGCTTTGTGCAGCGAGCGTTGTCGCGATTGGAACGAGCGATTCAAAGACCTTAGCGATAGTGATGGTTCTGGTTCTGGTTATAGTGAGTCCGAGCTATGCTTGTGTCATACCAAAGGCTGATCATCAGCCCCGATGGCCATCGAGGTCACGGGAGATACCGTCAACGCATCAGCTGTGCTCAGAAAGATCGAGAAGAGCCGACTAGTCATAACTACTGTATGTGAGATGTTGCGAGGCTCCGCTGATGGTAGCCCGAGAAATGGGAATCTCTGACTAGGCGTGGTAAGACCACCTCTGGGGAAGCTCGTCTAGCCCTAATTATGATCGATGAGGTATGTCATTCTATTAGCCTGAAGCAGACCTGCTTACTCCAGGTACACTTCCTCAGAGATACCAGAGGAGCCACTCTCGAGGTAGTGGTTTCGCGAATGAAAGCTGCCGACCCCAGCATACGGATCGTTGCTCTCAGTGCCACAGTAAGTCTGGGCTCTTTGCAGTCAGCTGAGAAGTAGGTTCCCAACATCGATGATATCGCGAGATGGCTCGGTCCGAAGAAAAAAGCTGTCCAGAATGCCGGCGAGATTATGTATGAACCAGATGACGGCAAAAAGGTCGAGCCCGTCCATATGGTGGTCAAGGATATGCCTAAAGCTACAGTCTTCCAGGTACGCGACCACATCGGTGGCTTGACTGACTCTAGTTTGGCGAAGAATACCGTCCCGTCAAACTCAAGAAGACCGTCATTGGCTTCGAAGTACCCAACGAATGGGTCTTAAATGCTCGATTGGATAAGGAGCTCTGGCCGGTCCTCACTAGGCATTCAGAGGGGAAACCGGTATTGGTCTTTTGTGCGACTCGAAAAGGTTAGTCGTCTTTGGGTACTCAGCTCACGTATAGCTTGTCAATCCACCGCGGCTGAAATCGTCAATCAGTATATGGCCACCAGGGGCGAGTCGCGTCTACCATGGAAGGTGGATTTGTGAGTGGCCGTACTGCCATGCGAATACAATTGGAGCTGAGCGTCAGAACCCGACAACGAGACTTGATCGATGTCAAGCTTCGCGAATATGCTAAATGTGGAGTGGCATTCCATCATGCAGGTCTGGATATCAATGATCGTCGAGCTGTCGAACAGATGTTCATTGATGGAGGATTGATGTTGATTGTTTCAACATCTGTACGTTGACGTATGAAGTCTGAACGCTGATCCTAGACTCTCGCTGTCGGAGTGAATCTGCCCGCTCATACCGTGATAATCAAGGGCACAAGCTCATACCATGGACCAGTCACTGGGTTCAAGGAGTACTCCGATATTGAGATTCAGGTAGCTATAAACACTTGAACGATTAGCTGATGTCAGCAAATGATGGGTCGAGCTGGTCGGCCTCAATTTGATGACTCTGGGACCTGTATCGTAGGTTGAGGTCCCGTCGTGACTGTGCTGGGCTGATCGCCAGATCATGTGTGACAAGACCCAGACGCAAAAGGTGGGTCACATATATCAGGTGTAGCGCTGAGCTGACTTCAGCTTCAAAATATCTTCAACCACAAGACAATCGTCGAGAGCTCCCTTCATCTCAACTTGACTGAGCACATCAACAGCGAAATTGGTCTCGGTACGATCAAAAGTCTGAAAAGCGCTCAGGATTGGCTCCGAAGGTACCTTTTTCCGGGTGAACGTCACATGTTTTGCTGATGATCAGCTCGTTCCTATTCATCCGAATACAGCAGAAGCCCCGCTTCTACGCGTCCGCCCTTTTGCGAGAGAGCAATAAGACCTGGAAGGCCACTCTGGATCATTACGCCGAAGAAGCTGTGAAGAAGCTCAAAGATAAGACAGCGGTCGAAGAGGTCATCGTCGAGACCGAAGATGATGATATGGAAGGTAACGATGACAGCCAGTCTGATGAGGCAAAGCCTCCCAAGATACCTGTTCTTCAGCTCACAGAGTATGTCTCATAACTCTCCTTTACTGATGCAGTAGATATGGGAAAATCATGAATGAGAACGTCATTTGTATGTTATACCCGATGAGCACCAGCTGACGATAGCCTTCGAGACAGTAAGCTGCTCTGCTCTTCGTCTCTTACCTATAGTACTGCAAGATATACGAGATGGAGCCTCGAGCCAGTCCCCGAGCTTTACTCGAGATCTTGGCGTCCGCGACCGAGTAAGTCCTCTATCTGCGTAGCCAGACTGATAGCAGATTCTCCGATATTAGGATCCGACAAGGAGAACAGGGGGTTCTCAATGCTTTGCGTAACCACGACGAGATTCGTTTTCCCATGAGCGAGCCGGCCGAGACCTATGCGTAAGCTGGGTTCTACTCATCGTCATGAGCTTAGCTGACAGTCAGCGACAAGATCTTCCTGTTCCTCCAAGCTCTCTTTGGGAACATCGAAGTGGAAGATAAGAAATCCAGCGAGAATGCATCAATCAAGGCTACCATTATGGCTATCTACAAAGATGCTCCTAGGGTTGTGAAATGTAAGTCATGCGACTGGATACACCTAACAACAGCTATCGTTAGCATCGCGAAACTCAAGGCGGAGACGCAGGACAGGCAATATGGAAGAGCTGTCAAAAGCGCCCGTGAGCTAGTCCATACCGTCTTTGGGAAGGCTTGGGAGGATACCGCCTCGGTCTTCAGGCAGCTTGATAGTATCGGACCAAAGGCGATTGCCAAACTCAGCGCCGAGGGCATACATAGTGAGTCTTTGATGTACTGACAATGGACAAGCTGACATCAGCCTTCGACCAATTGCTCGCTACCGATGCGGGACAGCTCGAGTTCTGGCACAAGAGACTCCATCCATATGGCATGGAGGTTCATCGAGGAATCGAGGCCCTACCCAGATATACGGGGACCGCTACGTGAGTCCACTCAATCTACTGGGCTGATCGCCAGTATCGAGAACGTCGATAAACAACCGGGCCTCTGTCCTCGAGTGACTATCCAAATCAGCATCAAGGCGAGGGGAGACTTCACCAAACCCAACAAGAAATTGCCAAAAGGTCGAAAGGCCCAGCAGATCTACTACAACCTCTCTATCCTAACTCTTCGATCCGATGGCTGCTTGATTGACTCGAGACGTGTGGCGTAAGTCTCTTCGTAAAGAAATATATCTGAACGACAGCGCCAAGAAGCTTACAGCTGCCCTGTCCACCTTTCAGGTCGAGAGCGAGCTGCAGGATGCAGAGCAGACTATATCGGTCTACGTGGGAGGTTCGTGACCAAGTTGTGTACAGCGCTGATAGTCAGTCGACGAAGTAGCTGGATGCGATTTTCAGATCGACCTTGATCCTGAATTGGACAGCGAGACCTTCTTCGAGGATATTGAGGTGAGTGATCCTTGTGTCAACACTGACGTGTAGGAGATCTCGGAGGACGAAGAAGAGGAGATCAAAGAAGAGGTGAAGCCGCCATGTAACGAGAAGAAACCCGATGGGCCGCGTAGATCCCCTTCTCCAGGTGACATGAAGATCAGGGACAAGAAAACCGAGATGGATCGTAAGTCGGTGACATTCTTTCTTGAGAACGAGTTCATGCTAGTCGACTACCAGGACACCATCGCCAGTGGTGAGTGAGACCCAGTAGTGCCCGCTAACGACAGTGGCGAAACCTCGTCCCCCTCAAGTCGATCCTCTCGATATACTTCGACCTCCCCCGATACCGTCCTCCGTATTGAGGGATATCAAGTCCAAGCCCAAATCCAAAAACAAGAATACCATCAAGGAAGATCGGAAGATCAAGAAGGAACCTCTTTTCCTGTCGTTTATCGATGATGAAGCTATTGAGTCTTCTGCTGACGAGAGCGATGACACTATGAGCGAGGAGGGTAAGGCCTTTATCGACGATGGCGATATCGACTCTATCTCAAGGATGAGCAAGTCTCGACCTCGACCCAGACTTGGCAAGAGGCCACCCTTCCCGTTGGAGAGGATCATTAAGAAGGAAGATCCGATCAACCTCGAATCGTCATCTGATGAAATGGATGGTATCGAATCTGTACCTGATGAGCTTGCCGATTCTAAAGCTCGGCACGACGTTGTTGATCAGGTCAAGCCTGAAGACGACTCGATGAGTGGTATAGAATCTCTCGATGACGTCGAATCCGTCTCGGCTCAACTCGATGACATCCCACGGAACCGGGCAACAGCTGGACGACCGCACAGGGCCCTCGAGGTCGAAACTGTCTCACAGAACCGACAACCAATCCCTCAATCCGGGTCCGATTCTAGTTCCGAATCCGGTGAGGATGAAATCATGCTCGAAAACGAGCAGCCGAAGACACACGCATACGCTATTCGACGAGATCAACCTAAAGCTCAATCGATCGAGCCACAACAAGACGTGGACATGGCCGACGGCAGACCTGACGAGGAGAACGAGAGTGACGATCAAGATGACCTCGATATCATGAAATACGTCCGACATCCCACTCAGGCTGTAAATACTGAAGTCGAAACGCATGCTTCCAGGAGACCTGAGAGGGTATACTCTCCCTCACCTGCCACTAGTTCCGACTCTGTGTGCGGTGAGGAACCTTTCTACGAGGATGATGTTGATGATTGTGAGTCAACCTAAATGCCCGAGCTGAAGAATAGATTCGCTGCCCAGTACACAGACGCAGGCTAAGTGGACCGCCAACAACCGACGTCCTGGTCATGATGGTCGAAGTCTCGCTCAGATGGACGATGGTGACGGTGAGTCCACAGAGCTACATGATCTGATAAGCAGATCAATTCGAAGCTACTCAGCAGCAGATTGAATGGAATGACAAGGAGCGACATCCCCTTTATGCCAGTCGAGTGGGTACTCAGGCCTATGCTGATGACGGTGAGTGTGAAGACCAGACCACGTCTTCTAAGCTAAAGATCAGATCAACCACCTTGCGCACAGCCACGACTTCAAAGCCAGTACTTCGATAACAATCAGAGTCAGCAAATCGCTGACCAGGATGAGGCTACTCAGCGACACCAAGACATGGAAGCCAGTACGTTCTAGGTAAAGGGCAACGACAACGAAGCTGACCCGTAGTTTACTCACCTCCTGTTTATCCGAAAGCCTCCATATATAGAAACAGCCGAAGCGATCAATATGATCGAGAGCCCTTGGGATCTCAAGCGGATTCCGTGTACGATGAACATGGTGATGGCAGTGGTGAAACGCAGATTCAAAGTGAGTTTGAGGAATATGGTGAGGAAGCTGATTTCAGCTCCATCGCCTGATGAATATCACGATGATCCCCGGCAACCTATTCCTTACGATTCTCCGTCATACAAGCGATACGAGGACAAGGTTGAGGCTATCAGTGCACAACGTGCCTACGAAAGTGTTGAACAACCTCAATATCCCCTCGACCCCAATGAGTCGGAGTACTGGTCCGACAGCGGACATGAACCCGAGCTTGAAGACGTGCGCAACACCCCTTACTCCGGGCAATCCCAAGAGTATGACATGCCAGAGGAAGATTACGGAGGTGAGTAGAGTCTTGCTAGTAGGGCACCTCCTGACGTATAGTGCCGTTCGATTCGGAAGGACCAGAAGCTTCACGAGAAGAAGAGTATCGAAGGCACTACCCCCGAGACGAACTCGATACTTCATACCCCCAAAACACGTTCCCTCAAGATAAATATCCTCAAGCCACTTATCGTCAAGATCTCCAAGCTGGGCCAAGAGTCGCGAAGTCTCTCCATCAACCTCAAGATCCAAGATCAAGAAAGGAAGTCCTATATGATCGACCACAGGATGATACTTATGGTTCGTAGCCAGCGCTGACTGATACTGACCTTAGCTGAAGGAAAATCTGAGTACAAAGAAGCAGTAGAAGGAGGACAGCGGTCTGACGATAATGATGGTTCTGACGATGATCTAATGAGGAATGTGAAGGTGCGACCTGCATCGAAAGTTGCACATGCTGGAGTCGGGGGGAGGTATTAGTAAGGAGATGGGTGTGGCTAGATAGGATCAAAAGGTATACATGCCATGCATACTATGTGTAGTTCTACTTTTCTTCTAAACGTATATGTTCTCCTACTGCTGGATGACCAAGCCTTCCTGCATATCGCTGGCCCCCTTTCCGTGTCCAACCCATTCATCCAGCCACTTGAAGATCTCTGCGTGCCACTTCTTCGAGTTTCCAGGTTTAAGGACCCAATGATTCTCATCGGGGAAATACAGGAATCGACTGGGGACACCTCGACTGCCTAGTCAGCTTAACTCCACAGTTCGTCTTACTATTGCAGGGCTGTGAATGCGGCTGTTGGTGATTAGCGGTTTGACTACATGGTGAGGTGAGTTGACTCACCAATCCCATTTCCATCGACCAATCGGAAGTCTTTTCCACTATGGATGATGAGGGTTGGCGTGGACCATTCAGCGACGTGATTAGCAGGATTCCACTTCTCATAAACAGCTCTGTTCTCAATTGGTGATCCGAGATTATCGCTGTTATCGTCAATCTCTTGCTCTGCAAGGAAGAATAAGACATACTGAAGCTGGAACCAGACTTCTTCCGTGGTGTAAAATCCGTCAGTGGTACTGAATACTCCGTCATGGTTGACCATAGCTTTGAAACCTGGATTGTGTCCATTGAGCCAGTTGATCATATATCCTCCATACGAGCCACCAAGGGCTGTAGTACGTTCTGGGTCAATCTCTTGTCAGCTTAATGCAATGATCTTACTCACTTCTGGGAATTGCTTTTGAGCAGCATGATAACCGGCTACCAAATCCTTGTAAGGATCTGATCATCAGCTTGAAGCCACTTTCAAATTAAGGATAGCTTACAGCTGCCCCAATTGCCTTGGATACGATCGGAAAACTCCTGGCCGTATCCTGTGGATCCAGTTGGGTTGATTGCAATCACGATATATCCCTGGGCGGCGAATAAAGCTGGATTCCATCTAGTCGACCATGAATCAACCCATGCTCCTTGTGGTCCACCATGAATCAAGAAAGCCATTGGCCATTTCTTCTCCTGTCCCTCCTTGAATCCAGGAGGCCTGTTGATCCATCCCATGACCTGAACGCCCTCATCCCCTTCGAACCAGAACTCTTCACCTTGCTGGGAGTCTAGACGGCCATCAATGTGTTTGGCCGAGAAAGAAGTGAGACGGTGAAGATGTCGCGGTTCGCTGTCGTACTCGTCGGGGAGAAGGAAGTAGTCGAGAGGATTTATATGGGATGTCATGGAGAGTAAGATCTGTTTGGGAAGAACTGAGATGGAGGTGGTCGAGTGGTTGAAAAGTAGAGCAAGAGGAAGATGACCAGCTTCCTGCAGATGATAAGGTAGGACTCGACCCTCATGTTCCGCTAGGAGGTATAAAGACGCGGAATCTCGAGACCACTACTATCAGTCATTACTCACAAAGTAGGACGTACCGTTATTGAACTAGGAGACCTATCCCATGTATCCGTCCACCTAGTAGCAGCCTTGGTGTCATGAACAACAGCGACACGTCTGTCGCTCTCATATCCATCCTCAGCCATTTCTAGCCATGCAAGCTTGGATCCGTCAGGCGAGAAAGTCAAGCCAGAAATCGCCCCATGGTCATGTGGAGTCAAGTGGGCGGGTTTTGCTGAATGGGGATGTGTGGTGTCGAAGATGTAGACATCTTCACGGGTATGGAAGGCGTTGTTCAGTCGTGGTGCCTTGACCGAGACTGCCAGATGGGCGGGCGAGATTGCAAAGGTGGGAGGATCCATTTGGTTGTACTTGTACTCAGCCAGGCTTTCGACCCTACTTTTCAATGACTCACGAGACCAGTACCATTGAGCAAGTTGACGAATTGTTGAGGCTTCTCCATA